>ERZ795032.1105-NODE-1105-length-20932-cov-20.293241_pt1 | contig 20932 bp, 20 predicted proteins | sample MGYA00375124_ERZ795032 | MGnify/ENA primary metagenome ERZ795032 (study PRJEB30167, sample SAMN05720154) | activated sludge metagenome | isolation source: Anaerobic digester | place: China | collected 2015-12-16 ...
AGGATGTCGCCCTGCTGGCCGACTTCTTCTTCGGCAGGACCGCCTCCCTGTAACGTCTGGAGCGGGGGACCGGGGACGATCCCCGCCTCCCGCCCTGTTTTTGCCGCGATCGTCACCCCGCGTTTTGCCGGTCCCCGGGAGATAGTGCGAACGATCCTGAATTATCAGGTCCTGCCTCGCGCTCGCCCTCACCCCAGATGCGACCTTCCGGAACGGGCCGGGAGGGTGTCAATCGTGCGAGAACCGACCGGTACCCTCTTCCTTTGAGTGCACCGGTTATCGGGAATCGATGCAACGTGGTCTCCTGTCCGGGCGAAGATCCCCGGGCTCGTGGCGGGGAGCACGGCCTCGAAGAACCCCCCTCGCGCGCCCCACAATCCGCAGGCGGCCGGAGCGGTGGATACATCTATATAGGTGCCGTCCGATAGTGGCGGCCGATGGCAGTAACCCTCCCTAAAAACTTCAACGAGGTCCGACAGCACTTCCAGGAGCCGCTCATCAGGAACTCGTTCTTCATCATGGCATCATCGTTCGTCGCGGCGGGATTTGGGTTCTTCTTCTGGATGATCGCGGCCCGGCTCTACTCGCAGGCCCAGGTGGGCGTTGCAACCGCCCTGATGTCGTCCATGGGGCTCCTTATCCTCATATCCCGGCTCGGCCTGGACCAGTCGGTGATCCGGTTCTTTCCCAGTCGCGACAAGAACAGGGTGCTCGGGACCGCCATCATCGTCCCGACCGCGGTGGCGCTCGGCGCGGGGCTGATCTTCATCGCCGCGATCGATGTCATATCTCCCGAGCTCGCGGTCGTCAGGACGGTCGCGCCACTCTATCTCATCTTTCTTGGGGCTTACTCCATCACCTGGGTGCTTGAGGGTGCGCTCAACGCTCTCCGGAAGTCCGAATACTATTTCACCCTGAACCTGCTCTACGGGTCGCGGATCCTCTTCCTCGTCCCCCTGGTCTTCCTCGGAGCGATGGGGATCTTTTCCGCCTTCGGTCTCTCGTTCGTCCTCGGGCTCGCCCTCGCCCTTGTCCTCCTCGCCCGGTGCTCCGTACGGCCGGCACCGGGTATCGACCGGGCCTTCCTGCGGGAGGCATGGCAGTTCTCTGCCGGCGCATACGTCGCCGGGATACTGATGTCCGCCCCGAACATGGTCATCCCGATCATGGTGCTCCACGTGCTCGGGGCCGAGAGCACCGCCAACTACTACATCACCTACGCCATCGTCTCGATCCTCTTCATGATCCCATATGCGTTCACGACATCGCTCTTCGTCGAGGGGAGTCACGGCGGGGAGATGAAGAAGAGCGTGCTCCGGACGCTCGCGGGCATGTTCGCCCTGCTCATACCTGCGATCATCGGGCTCTCCCTCTTCGGGGAGCAGATCCTCGACCTGATCGGCAAAGACTACGTCGAAGGGGCGGCCCTGCTCCAGGTGCTCGCGCTGTCCGCCCTGTTCGTCTCCGTCTGCCAGACCTTCATATCCATCGCCAAGGTCCGAAGCGATATCCGGAGCCTCATCATCCTCAGCGGGTTCGTCAGTGTCGCCCTGCTCGGGCTCGGCTACACCCTGATGCACCGGTTCGGCCTCATCGGCATGGGGTACGCGTGGTTCGGCACGTACGCGGCAGGCACGCTCCTTGTCGGCCTGATCCTGAAGAGGAAGGGGTGGATGTAACTCCCTTTGGGGTGCAGGCCGGGAGGTCTCTTCCCCGTTGCCGGCCTGACTCCCGGTCATACGAGCGCCAGACCGGCGCCGTCGGGGTCCGCGAGATCCCTGCTCCGGTCATCCCCCCTCACCGGTAGTAGACGACGGAACCGGCGTTATCATAGATCCGGTTCTGGTTCCGGGTGAACCTCCCGGCATCGGCGTAGTCCGCCGCGGTCACAGCGTGCTCCTGCACCTCGATCCGGACGCTGTCCCGCACGAGGTTATACGTGCCGAAGTAGAGGTAGGAGCCCGGCTCCACAAGCGACGCATTTGCCGGGAGGTATCGCTGGTGATCCGGATTAAACCCGAGAAGGAGCCACCAGCGCGTACCATCGACGTAGATGGGACGCTCGTTCCCTTCCGACAGGAGCCATCGCGCCCCCTGCACCTCTTTGCCGTTGAAGACCGGTTTGTCCCCGGAGGTCTCGAGCGCCATCGATGTAGGGCTGTCGTCCGTGACCTGGTAGATGAGGCCGGTGTTGAAGAGGAGGAACACGACGAAGAATGCCGAGAGCGCCTGGAAGGCCGTTCCCATGAGCGGCAGGGCCGTGGCCGCACGGATCCTCCCGGCGACTGTCTCGTAGAGCGCTATGCCGCCGATGATCGCGAACGGGGCAAGGAGGATCAGGGTGATGTGGTAGAGCCGGCTGGTGTTGAGCGAGCTTGCAAAGAAGGGGACGGCGATGCCGGCTATGTTGATGAGGAAGAAGACGAGCGAGACGGCGAGATACTCGGGCTCGATCCGCCACCGGTCGCGCCTGGTGAGGGTTGCAAACAGTCCCACGGCGATGAGCCCCTGGGTTGCGATATGGACGATCTTTGCCAGGCTGTGCAGGGGTGTGACGGACTGGCTGGTGAGGATGTGCATCCCCTGGACAGTCGCCGGGTTGAAGGACTCCGCAAAGAGGGTGCTTATTATCTTGTCCCCGATGCCGGCGATGGTGGCAAACGCCGTGCCTTCGGCTACCGTCGAGTACCAGAGGTAGGTGAGGACAGCAAAGACAAGGATGTAGGGGAGGACGAGCGTCCGGAGCCCTGATCGGGAGGCGGTCTCCTGCGGGGCAAGCGGGTCGCGCACCAGGGCGCCTGCCATCCCGCGGAGCCTCTCCAGGATGCCGGACGGTAGGTAGTCGGGGAGGATCAGCAACAGCCACGCCGGTATGAGCGAGAAGAGGTAGATGTACGAGAGGCCGTAGTGCGAGACGATCATGGCAAAGCCGAAGGTGACCATGAGGAACGTGCGCCGGCCCCGGTCCATGGACTTGTCGACCATCGCAAGCACGGTCAGCGCGAGGAAGAGTTCCGCGATCTGCTGGCGGGCGAGGGAGATCATCTCGGTGTAGAACGTGAAGAACGAGACGAAGAAGAAGACCGAGAAGAACCCGATCTTTGAGTTCGTCTGCTTCTCGATCGCCCGGTAGAGTCCGAGCGGCACGAGCGCGAAGAGGAGAGGGTAGAGGATCTTGAAGACCCAGACGGGATCCAGGTCACATATGAGCGAGTAGGTGGGGACGAGCATAACGACCGAGAGCATCGCGTTTGTGTTGTAGGGGATGGTCATATCCCAGATCCCCGGCATCAGCACGTTGTTTGCAAGGTGGAGCTCGTGGTGGATGTCGTAGCCCCAGATGTACTCCGATATGAGCGAGGTGTGGTAGAGGAGCGAGAGCGCGATGGTGTAGACAGCGAGTGGGTAGCAGGATGCCGGGATGAGCCGGTCGAACCCGACGGCGAGGCCGATGACGGCGATCAGGACAAGGAGCAGGAAGAGGAGCGTGACCATGTGGTATTCGTTGCGGATGTATGTCCCGACGATCGCAAAGAACGGGAGCAGCGCGAGAAACGGCGCAGCGGGCGGGGGGACGGAGACCTCAAGCCCTGCGTGGCTCGCGCCGGCATGTTCCCGGTCACGGGTGAGCGCGAGGTAGAGCAGGACCTGTACGACGCCGACGATCGTCAGAAAGAGGATCTCAAAGGAGAACGGCCGTGCATAGCCGAGCAGCGGGTAGGCGGTGTTGGCGAAGAGGCCGGTGATCATGAGGACCGCAAGGCTCAGCCCGACCGAGTAGAGCGCCGTCTCGATCGTGCCGAGATCGTGGAGCCTGAGCGCCTTCAGTACGAGGATGCCCGGCAGGAAGGTGAGGTAGATGAAGGCCAGGACCTCCCGTGCGATCGGTATATAGTAACCGATGAGGTCAAGGCAGACTACGCCGACGAAGGCGAGCTGGAGCGCCTGGAATGCCCAAAAAAACGTTTTGTTGTCCCAGTCGTTCATCTGAAGCGGGTTAGGCAGGTGCATTGTACCTCCGGGGATTGATCAATGACCGGCTTTGCGCGTGCAGATGGCAACTCCCTCTTTCCGGTCTTTGTCGGGCCTCTGTGTCGTGCACTACTATCGGGCCCGCCTATTAAAACCTTGTGCCGGACGGGCCGCCCCCGGGGGCTGTCTCTGCCCCCGGCAGGACCCGTCGGTACTCTGCCCGGGCTACCGTGCACCACCGGTCGAGCAGGGCCCCGGCCTGCGGTCATCGCTCTTTCCCGGTGGCCGGGGCCGTTCCGGTGAAGGTCCTGTCTGCAGGGATATTTCCCCCCTCCGGAGTGGGTGAGAGGTCGTTATAGACCGCGAGTATGGACTGTACGATTGTAGACCATGCCATATCCGTCTTCAGTTTCATGTAGCCCTGCTCTCCCATGCGCCGGCACGCAGCCGGATCCTTAAGGAGGCTCACGATCGCACCGGCGAGCGCCTCCGGGTCGCGGGAAGGCACGATATACCCGGTCTTTCCGTCGTCCACGACCTCGGGCAGGCTTCCTGCGTCGGTGACCACCACCGGTTTCCGGAACCCGTATGCGGTCGGTATGACGCCGCTCTGGGACGCTTCGACATACGGGAGCACCACAACGCTCGCCTGCTGGAAGAGCCGGGCACCCTCTTCATAGGGTATCCTGTAGTTGTAGACCTCGAATGCGTCCTGGTTCGCCATCATAGCCTCGTACCTCCCGAAGTCTTCGCCTGTGCCGGCGATGACGAGCCGGGCGCCCGGAACCTCCTGGGTGATGAGCGGTTCTGCCCGGATCAGGTAGTCGAGCCCCTTGTAGCGGTGGATACGGCCGAAGAAGAGGACCCGGAGGCCGTCGGGCTCACGCCCCTCCTCTCTGAACTTCACAAACGGCGCCACCTCGTGCTCGCCGATCGGGATGACGTGCACTTTCTCCCGGGGAACACGGTAATTCTCTACCAGGGTCTTCTTGAGAGCTCTCCCGTGCACGAAGATCCGGTCGGTCAGGGCCCGTGACATGAACAGGGTGAGCCGGTAGAGCAGGGAACCGATATCCAGGAGGCGGTCTTCGCCGGGGTGCGGCTCGATGTCGTGGAACGTCGCCACCAGCGGGTACCTCCGGAGCATCGGGATGAGCGGGCAGAGCATGGGGTTGTTCACCTGGAAATGAACGATATCGGGCTCGAAGTCATGGATTGCATCGACGATATCCCGGATCAGCGGGTAACAGGACGGACCGATCCTCCCCGCGTACCGGGAGTAGCCGAAGATGTGAACCTTCACCCCCGGGTCGATGCTCTCCAGGTACTCGTCCGTCCTGTAGTCGGGGAGGAGCAGCAGTACCTCGGTGTGCCGGGCGAGCTCGTTTGCCATCTGGATGGTGTAGTCGTAGAACCAGAAGGTCAGGCATGCCACTCGCATAGGGGCACTCTCTGCGGGGATGTTCTATATAGGTATTGCGTCCCGGGGGGCCGTTGGCCCGGGCGATGTGCTACCGGTGGCGGTAAACCCGAAAGCGGCCATAGAGGGGTTCCCTCATCCCAGGGCGGTCTCCCGCACGCCCCCGGAGAGTATGGTCCCTGTATCCTGGTATACCGGGTAGCCCGGGGGTGCCGGGGGATTTGCCGGGCCGTTGCCGGATGATAACGGTCGGAGCCCCCGGACCATGCCGGCGCACGCACCCGACTTTCCATCCGCTTTGCGTGAATGCGTCCCGGGGATGGCCGATTCCGGCAACCGGTGTCGAAAGGCGCGAATATTAATATGTTTTGATTTTAATTTTGATAGATGTATAATATTATTTTGCATTACCCGGTCTCCTTTCTCGAATAACTTTCTCCATATAAACCGGTTATAATGAGGTTATATGGACAAATCTCTCTTTTCAAGAATTTTATTTTCTCAAAAAAATATTTATAGTGTAATCAAAAGACGGTAGTTCTACCTCACAGAGAGGCTGAATGGCATGACAGATAGGCGAAAGATACCAAGACTCGTTGCACTGCTCCTGGTGTGCTGCCTTATCCCGGCATTCTCTCCGGTAAGTGCGGCCGGGTCTGCAACGGAGGCCACGCTCACCGTGGCTGCCAGCGATAGCACCGAACTGTCGAAGACCCAGGCAGACTATGTCTGTGACGGAGTCGACGACCATGCTGAGATCCAGGCAGCGCTTGCCGCACTGCCGGAAGGCGGTAAGGTCGTCCTCTCGAACGGTACGTTCAACTGTGCGGGTGTCATCGCTCCGGCGGGCGGCACGACGCTCTCCGGCCAGGGCCCCGATGCGACGAACCTTGTCTTCACCGGCGACGGTCGGATCAGCGTCGACCGTGAGTACGTGACCCTGGACGGGTTCCACGTCAAGGGCAGCGGCTACAGCAGCAACGTCAAGTGGCTCGGCGTGCTGACCGTCCGGGCCAGCCACGCGAAGGTCCACAACATCACGGGAACGGCGGACGCGAGCATCCAGGCGGTCTACCTCCTGATCCACGACCCGACCGTGTATGCCCCGACCCTTCAGGACGTCGAGTTCGTCAACTGCAAGGCCGTGGACACCGGGACCTACGGGTTCCTCCACAACGCCTGGGGCACGACGAACAAGGTGATCCGGGACGTCCGCTACGAGAACTGTGCCGCGATCAACTGCGGCAAGTACGGGGCGTTCAACCCCTGGATCACCGGGTTTGACTTTGCGGAGTTAAACGATATGGACGGGCTCCGGGTGACGAACTGCCTGGCGGAGGGCACGCTGGAGTCCGGGTTCCACTTCGAGTTCGACCCGAAGGTGACAAACGCCGTCCTTGAGAACTGCGTGAGCAAAAACAACGGGCAGAAACCCTTCCCGACCCGGGCCTACAACCCCAACGACATGTCGACCCACTACTTCGGGTGCGGCTACTATGCCCCGAACTGTGACGCGACGTTCATCAACTGCACGGCGGAAGGCAACTCCATGAACGGGTTCTACACAACGAACGGCGGGAAACTCTACAACTGCGTTGAGAGGGAGACCGGCATCGGGCGGACCGACTTCTCCTACCGGGTGCCGGCTGGCTACTACAGCGTCCCGACCCGCTCGACGAACCCCTCCCTGGTGATGGAGAACTGCACGAGCATCAACTCGAACGGCTACGGCCTCCAGGTCGACTTCGCCAAAAACGTCCAGATCAAGAACTTCCACCTGGAAAATCCGGCCGGGATCAACGGCAAGGGCGCAAGCCTCGGCGGCACGAACGGTCAGTTCAGCGACTCATCGGTCGATATCATCGCCTCCGGCGACCGGGTCGACACGCTTGTCTGGGCAAAGAACAACCAGAACGTCAGGTACTCGGGCGAGATCACCTCCGACTCCCCCAGGGCATTCCTGGTTGAGGGCGGCGGGAACGTCCAGACTTCGGGCATGAAGGTTACGCCTGCCGGCGAGTAAAACTGATATCCGGACCTGGATCGAGTCCGACCCCAATTCTTTTTTGGTTTTTGCAGAGGGCGTTTTGCGTCTGCGGGAGAGCAGGTTTCAGTACTTTACTCAGTTGCCATCCGATATCGAGCACTGCAGCCTCGCGTGATGACTTAGAACGGAGTTAGTAGCATCTGGACACCGGACTTCTCAGCTTCGTGCCCAACGCGAGAGGCTGTATTGTTATCCTCATCCACTACTGCATCGACTCTCAATTACCGGCACTCTCACCAGAGGAGATCATCGATCGTGTTTCGCACCGTCCGGGCGTTTGCATCCCCGGGCACGGATTTTCCCGGGTATTCCCATGCACCGTCCCTGCCCCGGGAGGGGGGCGGGGGCTTTGAGGAGGAACGTACGGGTACCCGCCTGCGGGGAGGAGAAACCCCCTCCCCGGTCCCCTCCCCCCATGGCGATAGCCACCACGGTCCACTCCATGGGGAGATCCCGGAGGAGGACCGGATACGGCTCATCCCCGGGTATCCCCACGCACTGCCCCCGATCCTCGCGGTGGGGGCGGGGGAGGAGCACGAAGCGCGGGCGGGGTGGGGGGACAGAGAGGAGCGCTCTGTGGGGGATGGGGCGAAGGCCAGATATGGCCCGTTCGTTTGGAATCACTGCACTAACTCTCGCGTTGCCGCGAAGTTCACGAAGTTCGGTAGATGGGTTTGCAACTCCCCTTCGCGGATCTTCGCGAGAGGCTCGATCGCTATGCACACCCGTTAACTCTCGCGTTGCCGCGGAAATTTGCGAAGGAAAGTCGATAGTTTGATCTCCTGAGGGTGGTCTCAAACAGGTGAGCGATACCTGGGTTTTCGGGCCTCTTAGAGGCTGCAGCATAATCAGATCCCCGCCGGTGAGCGCTTATCTGCCCCGCGGCCTGCGGCAGTCCGGTCGCCGTTTGCTACGGTCGTATACAGGGCCTCGATATCATGGACGATCGCCCGCCAGTTGTACCGTGTCCGGACGAGCTCCTTCGCCTGCTCGCCGAACCTGGTCCGCAGGGCGTCATCGGCAAGCAGGCGTCCGATGGCACCGGCAAGCGCCTCCGGCGTGTACCCGGTGTTGAACCCGACGGTATTGTCGACCCATCCAAGGAAGTCCCCGTATCCCGTCGTCACGATGGGCGTTCCGCAGAGGCATGCCTCGAGGAACGTGACGGGAAAGCCGGTGAAACTCGGCGTCACAAAGACGTCGGCGTCGGTGAACGCAGCCATCTTGTCCTCCCTGCTCACAAACCCGGTAAAGATCACCCGGTCGTCGAGGTTAAGCGACCGGACCCGCTGCCTGAACTCCTCGTTGTGACCCATGTCGCCGCCCACCAGCATGAGGACGGCATCATCGAACTCCCGCCTGACCTCTCCAAACGAGCGGATCAACAGGTCGATCCCCTTTGTTGGGTCGAGTCGCCCAAGGTAGAGCACGACCTTTGTGGCGTCATCGATGCCCCACGCTGCACGGAACCTGCCGCGGGTAGGAAGGTCAGGGTACTCGGCGAAGTCAATGCCGTTCGGTATGATGGCGATCCTCTCTTCATCGACGCCTAGCTTGCGGTAGCGCTCCGCCTCCGTCTCGTTGAGCGCGATCACCCCCGCGGCGCCGAGGATCACCTTCTTCGCCCAGAGGATGTCGAACAACCGCTTCATCCGCGCAGAGCCGGTGTCATCAGGGAGTGCCCCGTGCGCCTGGAGCACATAAGGCACGTTGTACTTCCGTGCGTAATGCGAGGCGATGACGGTGAGGAGGGTGCGGTGGTCGTGGATGTGGACAACATCAAACTGCGCAACCTCTCTCTTCGCGACCGCCGGCATGCGGTAGGGCATCACCGGCGGGGTCACGCCGGGGACGTACTTGCGTAAGTTCTCGAAGTAGTAGACGTTCATACCATCGACGCAGGTTGCCCGGTTTGTCGGCAGGTCGCTTGGGTAAATGCTCCGGTTCGTTGTATAGACCGTGACAGAGTGCCCGTTCTCGTGAAGATTCCGGGAGATGTCGTATGCAACCCGCGCCACTCCCCCCGACTCCCAGAGCGGTTTGAAGAACGGCGTGACCTGTAATATTTTCATGCATGTCCCCCTGCATATCTTTGTTTCAATCGTCTCCTGATCGCGCCCGCATAACAGTTCAGGCAGAACGGGGTCACCAGCCAGACCCCGCATTCGATCAGGGGGGCGAGCCCATGCCGCCGGATGCGGTAGCGGTAACTCTCCAGATTGTACACGAGATACTCCTCGCCGACCTCCTCAAACCACCACTTCCGGGTGACCTCACCGTTCTGGACACGCTCTGAACACTCCGTGATCCAGCGTTGCACCATCTCCCCCGTCCGCCCCTCCGCCACCTCTGGCTGGAAATCGTCGTTAATGAAACAGGGGATGACCATATAGTCCCGGATACCGTCACGGTCAAGGTCCACCGAGAGGATCATGGTGCTCTTGATCTTCTCCCTGAAAAGTTCGGTATCGAACTGGAAGTTCCCAAGGGAGTAGGCGATCAGGCCGTCCTTATACCGTTCCAGCCCCTGGATGGTATGCGAGTGGTGCCCGAGGATCAGGGTTGCCCCGTTATCGATGAGGTCGTGTGCGAGCCTGACCTGGGCCGGAGAGGGGTAGTAGACGTTCTCGACCCCCCAGTGCAGGGAGACAACGACATGGTCGCAGTGATCCTTCAGCCACCTGATATCGTCGATGACGGCCTTCCTCTTCAGCCTGGATACGGTGACACCCGGCGGCGACCGGAACATCCCGCTCGTGTAGCCGAGGAACCCGAACGTGACCCCGTTTCGCTCGACGATCAGGCCCCGCGGCGGCTCGTCGCCCCGTGCGCCGCCGATGTAGGCGATACCGTGGCTTTCAAGCACACTGAGGGTCTTCTCAAACCCTTCCTGCCCCATGTCGAGCGTATGGTTGTTCGCCACGCTCATGATATCGAATCCGGCCTCCTTGAGATATTTGCCCGCCTCCGGCGAGGTCGTATTGACCCAGCGCTTCCTGCTCGGGTCGCCGCTCTTGGAGAGGACTGTCTCCAGGTTCCCGAAGAGCAGGTCCTTCTTTTGGAGCTCGTGATGTATCAGGTCAAACGGCCTTTTTCCGTTCCTGGTCCAGAGCAGCACGTCTCCGACAGCCCGCAGCCGCACCGGCATCATACCACTCCCCCGGCAAAGGAAGGCCCGGGCCTGTAACCCGTCTTCATCGCCACCTCCTGCGGGTTCCGGCTCTCACCGGCCAGGACCTTCGTGTAGAGATCCCCTGGAATACTGTCTTCCTCCCTCGAAGCGTTGAGTTCCAGACAGGCAGTGCAGCGATATATACCTTTGCCCTGATTGCGGCTCCGGGCGGGCCGCTCCCGGCGCTTCCGGCGGTCCTGTGGGTCACCGGGCTCCATGTGGTGCACAGAACGGTTCCGGCATTGCACCGTCGGGGTGCCGAACCATTAACAGATCTTACGCCGATTATATGATCGACAGATCCCCCGGCAGATGATGAGAGTTACCCCCACTGATGATGTGATGAAGCAGGGGTCTGATGCCGTTCTGTATCCATCCTGAGAGCCGGTTTCTCGCACCGGGAAGGCGCGGCGCCCGGGTCCGGCCCCTCTCCGCCTCGAATTCCCCCCTTCCGGGGTAGCGGGGGATCGTAAGGACCGGTCGGGTGATTGCAGCCGCTGTTTCCTGCAGGGTCCGCCAGAGTAAGACGGTATACCGGCGGTCTTCGATCCGTAGAGATGAACGGGACGGGGCATTCCCGCCCGAAAACATGGGAGAACCGGCTATGGCCGCACCCCCGATCCGTGCCGCCATACCTCGCCTGTCCGGTTCTGCACCCGGTCAATGAAAGGTGTTTTTCATTCCTCGAACCGGGTTTGGAGGGCGGAGCAGGTATTCCTGGTGTACGGTTGCTGCCGGTAAAGTACTTATACCAGGAACAGTATGACACAGTGCCCAGGCGATGCGATGGAACAAGCATCTCCCCCATGTACAGCATGGGTCTACAGTCCGGATGCTCCCGGCCACAGGAGGGAGTGGTTCGGCATCACACCGCGAGCGCTCAACCGGGGGGACAGGTAAGGTGCATCGATCTGGTTCAACGTTTTCTGTCATGGCCGGGATTCCTGCTTATCGGAGAGAGATCGTTATCAGGGAGGCGGTTCCCGGTCTCAGCAGGGCTTCCTGCTTCACGTTTCTTCCGGTGCCGGCCTCCGCCGGCTGCGCCTCCCGTCTGGCTTGCACCCCTGGCACGGGTGCAGGGTCACACGCCGGTCGTTGTGTAACCCCCGCGTACGGGCGGGCACCGGCTGAGAACCCCGACAGCACCTCTGTTTTGGCGGGTGGGAGCCGGAGTCGGCCGGGGTACTCCCCGCCTCTCTCCGACACCCTGAGAGGGGGTAGCTCCGACACCACGGGAGGCGATCTTACCTCGTCCATCGCATTCCAGGGCGGGTCGAGCGCCGGAATGGCAGACCCGGGAACCACAAAGGCCGGCATGGGCTCGTTTGCCGTCGTTGTCCCCGCCTACAACGAGGGCCTTGTCATCGGCTCGGTCGTCCTCCAGGCAAAGCGGCACGCCGACCGGGTCATCGTCGTCGATGACGGCTCGGCGGACCGAACCGCCGCGATCGCCCGGCTTGCCGGGGCAGATGTCATCAGGATGCCGGAGAACGGGGGGAAGGCGAAGGCGATGATGGCCGGGTTTGCCCGGGCACGGGACCTTGGCTACGAGGCCGTCGTGATGCTCGACGGCGACGGCCAGCACGACCCCGACGAGATCCCGGCCGTGGCAGCCCCGGTGCTTGCGGAGGAGGCGGACCTGGTCATCGGTTCCCGGTTCCTGGAAGGCGGGGCGGAGATTCCTGCTTATCGCCGGGCCGGCCAGATGGTGCTGAACAGGTTCACGAACCTCTCGGCGGACGGCGGCGACTTCGTGGCGACAGATTCTCAGTCGGGTTTCCGGGCGCTCTCCCGCCGGGCTCTTGAGAACCTCACCTTCTCCTCGGAGGGTTACAGCATCGAGTCAGACATGATCGCCCACTTTGCCCCCCTCAACTTCAGGGTGACCGAGGTCCCGATCTCCGTCACCTACGACGTCCCCCACAAGCATAAGAAGAACCCGATATCCCACGGTTTCGGGGTGCTCGCCCGGATCGTGGAACTTATCGGCCATCGGCGGCCATTGCTCTTCTTCGGCGTCCCGGGAGGCGTCATCGCCCTGTTTGGGATTGGCCTTGAACTCTATACGTTCTCCGAGCTCTTCCGGGCAGGCCAGTTCCACTACGTTGTGTTTATCCTCGGGATAACTGCGCTCATACTCGGGCTTTTGTTGATCTCGTCGGGACTGATCCTGAACTTCCTGGTATTGATAATGGGACGTCGTGCCAGTGAAACATGAATGTGAGGGGAGTGGCGCTCTCCAGCAACACCACCTGGTACCTGCAGCTCGTGATGGATCTCGCGCTTCAGGCCGCCCGGGCAGCATCCGTTCTCCCCCGATTTTAACCTGCGAGGGTGAAGCGGGACGGTTCGCACGACAATAGCAGCTCCGGCAAACCCGGGAGGCTCGTCCCTTCAGTCCGGCAGCTCTGCCCCCTTTGCAAGGGTATACTGAATCCTCATGCTGGGTGAGCGGACTGTTTCGTCCAGGACCACCTGGTTCAGGCTGACCTCACACCTGAGACCCTCAGAGATCATGCACGCGATCAAGCTGCAGATCGAGCAGGGGCAGAGCGTGCAGGACGCGGGAGACGCCTCCCTGCGGGAGGTGCAGCCGGAGAGGAGTAGATAGTTATGCAGGTCGAACGTTACCGTGTCGCCTTCCCTCCTTACCTCCACCCGGTCGGCGACCGAGAGAAGGTCCTCGCACACCTCCCGGATCGTTCCCATCAGCAGGCTGTACTCATGGGGGAGTATGAGGTCGTTGTCGCGTTTCAGATCGTCAAGGATGGGGCCCGCGAGGGGCGGCCCATGGGTCCCCACACTCCCGCTATGATGCGTGAATCCTCCTCCGTCTCCCTGTAAGGGTCTGCAGTCGAGCCGGATCGGAATAAACTGTACCACTCTTCCGTCATCGCTCCCCGGCGGAAGAAAGATCGCGGCCCCGCTGCCGCCCAGATCAAGGAGGATGTTGCCCAGGACAGGGATGCCCTGCATGGAGAGCCGGCTAGCCAGCCGCGCATCTACAGAATCACCTCCACCGAGCGCAAAGAGGAAAATTCCCCCGATGAAACAGGTCGCGCTCAGCATAAGGAAGGGGCTTTGCAGATACCCTCGTGGATCCGTGAGCAGGGCTGCAAGAATGAGCAGGGGTGCAAAGCCGATGAGGAGGTATGCACCGGTCCTGTAGCGGTTATATTCGTTTATCTTCATGACTATCACCCGGATGGAGCCTGCGGCTGCGGTACGGTATCCCTTACCTGCCGTTCAGCTCCAATACTCGATCAGCTCCAGTATCCTCAGGCAAATGACCAGGCCAAAGAGAGCTGCACCGGCTACTGCCATGCGATCTATGTTGCGGAGGTAGTCCGGTTTTGAGAAGACTGGGCGAATCGTGTAAGTAATGGTGAAGAACCCCACAAGCGTGATGGCTATAAAAAGTCTCAAATCCAGGCCGTAGAGTACGCCCATGAGGTTACTTGCGGCGAGCATCCAGACCATGAGAACGACTGACGCTATGTCTTTTTTATGCATCGCTGGACCTATCCAGACTCGTCCATATTATATATAATACCTGCGACGGCCTGAGCGGACCCCGGGGGGAGGCCTGCCGGTCCGGATGGTCCGTGCTCAGCCGTTCATCTCCCTGTGCAGGAGGTTTCCCGTGGTCAGTCTCGACCTGCAGAGGCGCCGGGCGGTTGGATGCTGCTCACCCCCGTATCCCGGCGGTCGAACAAAACATATATCATTGTTCCCGGATGTAGGTGGGAGGGTTTCATGCCGGGTTTCTTCAGCAATGTCTTCAAACTGACGACGGGCACCATGATCGCGCAGGTCGTTGGCATCCTCCTCATCCCGGTAGTGACGCGGGTCTATTCACCGGAATTTCTCGGGGTCTCCCAGCTCTTCCTCTCCATCGCAACGGTGATCGTGGTTATATCATCGTTCTCCTACCATTTCGCCGTCATGCTGCCGGAGAAGAATGAGGACTCCATGACTGTCTTCGTGCTCTGTATCCTCTGTATTCTGTGCACCTCAACCGTAGCCGGCGCTGTTGTTGTCGGGTTTGCCGACAAGATCGGGGAGATCTTTGCAACAGCGGCTATCGCCGATTATCTCATATGGGTCCCGGTCTATGTCAGCCTCAGCGGTCTCTCACTGATCCTGACCGAGTGGCTCTCCCGGAAGGTGAAGTACGGCATCCTCTCCCGGGAGATTGTTACGAGTTCTATCTCGACACGGGTGTTTCAGATCGGGGGGACTGATCGCCGCCTCCCCCCTGGGCCTCATCCTTGGTTCGGTGGCGGGTCTGACCCTTTTGCCGTCCGGTACAATGAATTTCCCCTTTACGAGAACACTGCAAGCCTCGCAAACGGCATGTCCTGGGAGTTGCCTGCCTTCATGCTCAGTTTTTTCTTCAGCCCCATCATTCTCGGGTACTATGCCCTCGCTATGATGGTGGTAAGAATGCCCATGACGATGGTGGGGACGGCTGCCTCACAGGTCTTCTACCAGAGAGCGAGCGAGGAGAAGAGCCTGACCGGGGGTGTGCAGACCGTCGTCCAGGCGATCCATACGCGGCTCATCGCCGCCGGGATCTTTCCCTTTATCCTCTTCATCATCCTCGCCGAGGAGCTCTTCACCTTTATCTTCGGCACAGACTGGCTCACTGCCGACACCTATGCGAGGATCCTTGCCTCCTGGCTCTTCGCCGTCTTTGTCGTCTCACCAATTACAACCTTGTTCGGTGTTCTAGAGAGACAGAGGGTCTTTTTGCTCGTCGAGGCCATGATCCTGTGCGCATGGGTAGTCGCCTTTTATGTCGGCGGCACTTCCGGCAACCCCCTCCTAACCCTCACCCTCTTCTCCATCGGCGGCATGCTCATGTGGGGAGCGAAGAGGGCTTACCTCATACGGGAGTCGGGGGCGGGATACCGGGGAGCGTTCTCAGCCTGACCCGGCACTTGCTGCTGAGCATCATCATCTCTCTCCCCCTCGCGCTTGCGATGTTCATGGAGTTCCCGTTCTTCCTCCTTAGAATAGCCGGCATAACTGCGGTTGCCTACTACTTCCTGATCTTCTTCACCGATGCCCTGGTTCGCAAGAGATCATCGGGATGGTCCTTCCAGAGCATATCGATAGGATGAAGCGATTGGGCCTGTTGTGATGAGGGGCTCGGCGGAAGTTACTTTAGGGTCAGTAGAGGGAGTCCGCATGCCGTTCTTCCGCCACCATGCCTCAACCTCTCTGCAACTTGTCATCCAGGCGCCCTTCTCACGACCATACTCAAGGATCTTCCGGTAGAATTGAAGCGACGCACCAGTCATGTATGTGTTATGCCAGAGGACGGTGATCACACCGTTATATCGTTCGACGGTATCGAGAAGACGTTCCGTCTGGGCCCAGGCCTGCTCCATATTCAACCGCATATTTAAGAGCAGCGTCTGGTCCATTATTGCAAGCGGAATTTCCAGGATCTCCATTTCCTGGTTGGTATTCATGTTGAACGGCTGGAACGGGTGGCACATCCCGTTCCGAAATCCAGTGCAGTCCGGATAACCGAGGGTGGTGTCGTAGCGAAACCCCGCTCGCTCCAGCAGTTCCCAGGTATCCGGCACCCGGAACTTGAGGAAATGATTCCTGTACCCGCCTACCTTCTGGTTCAGTACTTTCTCAAGGTGCCGCTTCTCCCTCTTTAACTTCTCAAGGTCCAAGTAGGCCTCACACCCCCCATGCAGGCCGATCTCCCACCCCCTGTCCTGGAGCATACACATCTCCTGCTCCAGATCCCCGAGTACGTATGCGTATCCTCTATCTTCCTCCTCCTCAAGGGCCAGGAAATAGAAGCTGGAGGATGCGCCATAGGACGCCTCGAGTTCGGTGATCTCCCTGAAGTTCCAGAAGGGGAATTTTTTCGAGCGCAGTTGCGGAATGATGCGGCTGGCACGCGCGAGATCCCGATCTTTCAGCGCTTTTATGATCTCAAATCCCTTGGTATGGAGGGGTCGGTATACTGTATCGATGTCATGCGTGAGGCAGATAGCAAAAGGCTGCGACTCCGGGTATTCAAAGCACAACCCACCTTCTATCAGGGCCTGCGATGCCCAGGGCACTGCTATGTCCCGATGGCGACTCCTGTAGTAGGGGAATCGATCGTATCGATCCCGATTGCGGATCTCGTACTCTTCCTCTCTGGTGAATAGATCCCAGATCTCTCTGTCTCGCTTGAGCAATTCTATCATATGCGGCCGTCTTCTGCTGATACCTGATTTTGATTATATATACTTTTCCTGTGAGCCGTTGTATTCAGCCCTGCTCCCGAGCGGTGGAACAGTCGCAGGTTTAACCTCCTGCCGGTAACAGGAGACGAACGCCTTAATTGCACGGCGGCACTATCCGGAGAATCGCCAGGGTACCTGCTCTCCTTTAGTCTCTTGAGGGTACGGTACCCGAGCCGGGTAAAGTCTACACCATAGTAGGGGAACAAGCCCGGGATTGAAGCCTGAGACGAATGCGCTCAGGCGGGGGAGGTATCCTGCCATCAGGTTTATTGCTCTGAAATCACGCTCTTTGAGCGAGGTAAAGAATCATAGCAGGGGAGCGAGGCCGCCCCGGTGGAGAGGTGTTCCGGGGCGGCTGCGGCGGACCAGCTGTGAGCCATCTTTGCGTCCCACACGGTGACTTCGGCCGCAGCGATCTCTCCTGAGGGGGTGCTGGCGATCCGCATCTCCCCGATTCCCTTCTCCTCTATCATAGCCAGCATGCCTGTAAAGTGCCTCTCAGAGGTTGTTTACCCTGCTTTGCGAATGTGCGCGCCATGAGCTCCCAGAAGATGCCGAAGTCAAATTTCCTGGTCGATTGGATGTCCTGCTTCTGGGCCTTGCGTATATTCTGTCGCACATCCTTTGAGACTGTCTTGAGGATGTTGCCCTCCAGCGGGAGTAGATAGGTGTAGTAGATCGTCGTGTTCCATCCCCCTCTGGACAGACGCCCGAATATTGGTAAGACCCAGGGAGTTTACCAGGTTCACACAATCGAATTCCTGCCAGGCGATATACTCCAGGAGCGCGGTGATGATCCGGTTCGCGTGCGCCTCCCTCCTCCGCTGTTTCGCACCCTCGATCTCGGTTACTATCATCCCGCCATAGGGAGTCAGGGCCGCGGTTGAGGTAGCCGGCCCGAGAAGGTTGTAAGGGCGTGACAGGTAGAGGGGACAGCCCCCGATCAATTCTTCGCCTTCATAGCATCCCAGCGGGACCAGATCCTGACTCTGCAGGGAAGCATTCTTAACCAGCCAGTTACTTGAGTGAAAGACCGCTCCCTGCGCTGAACCGGCGACCAGCGTATCCCACGCGCAAAGATCGTCGCCCCCGAGTTCTCTTACCTCCAGTTGCAACATCAGACAGATCTCCCGGCCCGTATTGGAATGTTGCACAGTGTTATATATTTCGTTCTTCGGTGGATATTTTCAAATTTATGGCCACCAGCACCGATCCTGAAGCTGAGATCAGTCCAGATCAGTCCGGCAGAAAGTTCGTGTCCGAGAGTGGCCCTGGAAAAGACGCTAGTACTCTAAGAAACAACTGGTTATGGGAAAAACTCTCACTCTGTGAGTTTTTGCTATGGCTGCAGGCCATCGCTCAACGTAATTCGGTCAGATTCTCTGAAATTGGTTTTCAGTTACATCCTGGAGCACTGCTGCGATGGCCGGCCTGTATCTCCATAAAGACCTATTCTAACAGATGCTCTACACACCCATGGGGTGGTTTTCATACCGCCAATCAGAACGAAAAGTATATTGCCTCCCCTCGATTGGATAGGGGGACAAGGAGATCCCGTGGTGAGCTTCCTCAGCAACATCTTTAAAATGACGACCGGCACCATGATCGCGCAGATCGTTGGCATCCTCCTCAGCCCGATAGTGACGCGAATCTACTCCCCGGAATTTTATGGGATCTTCCTGCTCTTCTTCACCATATCAAGCATACTTGTTTTCCCCTCCTGTTTATCCTACCAATTCGCTATCATGCTCCCAAAAGAGGACGAGGACTCGGCCAACATCGTCGCCCTCTGTCTCATCCTCGTCTGCGCAACCTCAGTGGTAAGCGGGGGGGTCTTCATCCTCCTCTCTGAATGGGTCGGGGAGGTGCTCAACACCCCAGAGATATCTCAATATCTCCTATTCCTGCCTGTGGTCGTCTTCTTAAACGGCCTTATAGTGGTGATAAACTACTGGTTGTCCCGGAGGGTGCGATTTGGCGCGCTCGCCACCGCACAGGTGGTAAACTCAGTCTCAAGCAAGGCCGCCCAGATCGGAGTCGGGATCGGGTCAGCATCACCACTGGGGCTAATTCTTGGGCTGATCGTCGGATGTGGGGCAGCCCTTCTGGTCATGCTCAAGGGGATCCAGGAGGATTTCTCTCTCTTCAGGAAGGCTGTCAATCTTGGCAGGATAAAGCGATTGGCCAAAAGGTACCGGAGGTTCCCTCTTTTTACCTCTTGGTCAACCATGGCGAACTCAGTCTCGCTCCAGATTGCCCCCCTGATGCTCACCACATTCTTCAGCCCCGCCGTCGTCGGGTTCTACGGTATGGCTCATATGGTCGTCAGCATGCCCATGAGCCTCATCTGTTCCGCGACCGGGCAGGTCTTCTTCCAGAAGGCAAGCGAGGAGAGGAACCAGACCGGGAGTGTGAAGACTGTTGTGCATGAAGTCCACCAGCGGCTCGTCTCCATCGGGATATTCCCGATCCTGATCCTGATGATCATCGGGGAAGAACTCTTCACCCTTATCCTCGGGGCACAGTGGGCTACGGCGGGGGTTTACGCCCAGCTCCTTGCGCCCTGGCTCCTTCTCGACTTTATCGCCGATCCTCTCTCAACGATCCTCGTCGTGTTTGAAAAACAGACCGTTGCACTTGCCTTTCACCTGACACTTCTCTTCTCGCGTATTGCTGCTCTCTACGTGGGAGGGATCTATGGCAATCCGGTCATCACCATCGTCTTATTATCGCTCACCGGGGTCGTCTTCTGGGGCTGGATGGACCTTTATATCCTCAAGGTCTCCGGCATAGCGTACAGAACCGGACTGGAGGATTTCCTCAGATTCCTTCTGGTCGCCCTCGCGGTGGCGACTCCATTGATCGTTGTCGAGTATTTATCACTGCCTCTATACATACTCCTCATCGTCGCCGGGATCGTGACTTGCATCTACTATGCGGTCGTTATCTCCGGGGATCCTATCTTAAAGAAGGAATTTACGGGGGTCCTACAGGGTATGGGGGTCCTACGGGAAGTCCGGCCATGAAGGTTGAAATGGATTTCCATAATCACTGCTACCAATGGACCGAAGTTCACGCTGATGGCGTTACATGCTGGCTGAAGGGAACGTTCTTCTATGAGAATGAACCCCTCCAGGGTGTTGATGTCGTTCGCCTCCTCTCTTCAGCCCTTGAGGATTCCCAGATCGACCATGAAGCCCTGAGGCCCCTTCTCCCAGCCCTGAACGGGAACTTCGCCCTTGCCCTGGAGACTCCCTGGTACATTTTCTGCACGGTTGATCGTGTCAGGAGTATTCCTCTCTTCTACGTTGTGGACGAGGATGAGGCTCTCTTTTCAGATGATGCGAACTACCTCCGGGACCGCCTGAACCCCCTTCAACGAAGTGAACGGTGCTGAGTTTCTGGTCACTGGGTATGTCACCGGCCCCGACATCCTCTTTGACAGGATATCCCAAGTCCAGGCGGGGGAGTATCTCGTCTACGATAAAAGGGATGGATCTCTCGCCAAACATTTTTATCACCGTTTCTGGCACGGGAGTTACTTCTTGGACTCTGAAGAAGACCTGTTGGACCGGCTTGACGAAATCTTTGTGTGCATCTCCCAGCGGCTTATCGAATCCACGGAGGGTCGCCAGATCATGGTCCCTCTGAGCGGGGGACTGGACTCCCAGACTGTTGTTGCGATGCTGAAATGGCTCGGCGTGGAGGACGTGATCTGCTTTAACTACGGGAAGAAGGGTAACAGAGAGGCAGATATCAGCAGGCAGGTGGCGGAGGCGTTGGGGTACCAGTGGTACTTTGTGGAGTACACTAAGGACAAGTTGTATGACAACTATTACTCAGATGAGATGCAGCGCTACCGCGAGTACGGAGGAAATCTGGTATCGCTTCCTCATACCCAAGACTTTTTTGCCATCAAGGAACTGGAAGGAGAGGGGAAAATTCCCGAAAATGTGGTCTTTGTGCCGGGACATAGTGGTGATATGATTTCCGGTGGTTATATTTTCACCCTGAACTCCCGGAAAACATAGTCACATGATCTTAAGTGCCTCCAGAATGAG
>ERZ795032.1111-NODE-1111-length-20872-cov-4.007013_pt1 | contig 20872 bp, 21 predicted proteins | sample MGYA00375124_ERZ795032 | MGnify/ENA primary metagenome ERZ795032 (study PRJEB30167, sample SAMN05720154) | activated sludge metagenome | isolation source: Anaerobic digester | place: China | collected 2015-12-16 ...
GGCCAGCCGCGTGCTGATGCTCACCGTCAGCGAAGAGGCGGCCGACCTCGGCGCGGCGCTGCGCGCCGGAGCTAGCGGCTATCTGCTCAAGACCTGCGAGACCGACGAGCTGATCGGCGGCATTCAGCGTGCGCTGCGCGGAGAAGTCGTCATCGGCGCCGACATGACCGCAAAACTTGCACAAGCCTTCATCGCTCCAGAAACGACGGACTCCGCGAAGGAAGCCCTCCCGGCGAACGCGCAGAGCGAGAAAACGCCGCTCAGCCCCCGCGAGCGCCAGATCGCCGCCGCCATCGCTCGCGGCGCAAGCAATAAGGTCATCGCGCGCGAACTCGACATCGCTGAAACCACAGTGAAGGTGCATGTGCAGAGTATCTTGCGCAAGCTCGACCTCAGTTCGCGGGTGCAGATCGCCGTGTATGCCAGCGAACACGGCCTGTCGGTTTGATCTCTATCTCTTCGGGACTACACCATGCAAATCGCCGATTTCTCCGATCTCCTGCACGCCGCAAAACAACAGGAGCTGCCGCAACGTCTGTACTTTGTTTTTGCTGCCATCGAACTACCGGAAGATGCCAGTCCGGCGCAGCGCGCCCGTCATGCGGCGGGCGGTGGCGGCGCGCTCGTGCCCGTCATGGCGGTGGACAAATCACCAGACGACCTGCCGGATTTCGAAACGCTGGTTGAAGAGTCTCGGCACACTGGCACACCCTGGGACATGGTGTTCGTCACCACGCAGGCCCTTCCAGACCAGGCGATTCCCGACTCCGCAGAGGTGGAGCAGACCCTCACCGAGCTGATCGAGAACATTCGCATGGGCCAGATCGACCATTTTCTGACTTTCGATCACTCCGGCCGTCTGGTGCAACTGCACTGAATCTGCTCCTGAACGGGATTTCCCTCCTTCTTTCGGAGTAGTTCGGCGGAGCAGGGCGCCCAGCGCCTTTATCCGCCTTCAGGTCGATACCGCAAAAGACCAGCGGTTTCTAGAGTCTCCTTATCGATAAGGAGATTCGTCATGGTCGCGAATGTGCAGCAACACAACCGGCAAGCCTGGTCGGTGCTGATCGTCAGCACCTGGGCGTTCACGGTGTGTTTCATGGTGTGGATGATGTTTGCCGTCATCGGCATCCCCATCAAAAAAACCCTCGGGCTCAACGCCACCGAATTCGGTCTGCTGACCGCCATGCCGGTGCTCAGCGGCTCGCTGATCCGCGTACCGCTGGGCATCTGGACCGACCGCTACGGCGGCCGCATCGTGTTTGCCGCCATCATGGCAGCCACCGTCATCCCCATCTGGATGCTGTCTTATGCCACACAGTACTGGCAATACCTGACCATCGGTCTGTTCATCGGTCTGGCCGGAGGTTCGTTCTCGGTGGGTACGCCTTATGTGGCCCGCTGGTTTCCGAAGGAGCGCCAGGGGCTGGCGATGGGCATTTTCGGCGCAGGCAACTCCGGAGCCGCGGTCAACAAATTCGTCGCCCCGGCCTTGGTCGTGGCTTTCGGTTGGACCATGGTGCCGCATGTGTATGCCGCGGTCATGCTCGGCACGGTCATTCTGTTCTGGGTGTTCAGCCACCACGACAAAAGTCATGTGGTGCAGGGACAGACCCGTTTCATGGATCAGTTGAAGGCCCTGCGCGATCCCGGCGTGCTCAAGTACAGCCAGTACTACAGCATCGTGTTCGGCGGCTATGTGGCGCTGGCGCTGTGGATGGTGCAGTACTACGTCGGCGAATACAAACTCAGCCTGCCTGTGGCCGCACTACTGGCCGCAGCCTTCTCGTTGCCTGGCGGCGTGTTGCGCGCGGTTGGCGGCTGGCTGTCCGATAAATTCGGCGCGCACAGCGTGACCTGGTGGGTGCTGTGGGTGAGCTGGGCGGCGCTGTTTCTGCTGTCTTACCCGCAAACCCAGTTCACGGTGCAGACCACCGGCGGGCCGACGACCTTCCACATCGGCCTGAATGTCTACGCCTTCACCGCGCTGATGTTCATCCTCGGCATCGCCTTCGCATTCGGCAAGGCCAGCGTGTTCAAGTACATCGCCGACGACTATCCGGCCAATATCGGCACGGTCTCGGGCATCGTCGGGTTGGCAGGCGGCATGGGCGGCTTTCTTCTTCCCATCCTGTTCGGCGTGCTGCTCGACCTCACCGGCGTTCGCTCTTCGGCCTTCATGCTGATGTATGGCGTGGTCTCGGTTTCTCTGGTGTGGATGTACTTCACCGAGGTCCGCCGCACCGATGTGTTCAAGCCAATTCCGTAACGCGCGGCCAGCCTGCCGCTATCCAGCCCCATTGAGCCTCAGGAGAAAAACATGTCCAGTCATGTCATCAAACATTGGAACCCGGAAGACCCCGCGTTCTGGAAAAGCGAAGGGCAGATGATCGCGCAGCGCAATCTGTGGATTTCCATTCCGGCGCTGACCCTGGCCTTCGCGGTATGGATGGTGTGGTCTGTGGTGGTGGTCAAGCTGCCGCAGGTGGGGTTCAAGTTCTCCACCAATCAGTTGTTCTGGCTGGCAGCGTTGCCCGGCCTGTTCGGCGCCACGCTGCGCATCTTTTATTCCTTCATGGTGCCGATCTTTGGCGGGCGGCGCTGGACGGCGATTTCCACTGCCTCGTTGCTGTTGCCCGCGCTGGGCATCTATTACGCGGTGCAGAGCCCTTCGACCCCATATGAGATCTTTGTCATTCTGGCCCTGCTCAGCGGCTTCGGCGGCGGGAACTTCGCCTCGTCGATGGCCAATATCAACTTTTTCTTCCCCAAGGCGCAAAAAGGCCTGGCGCTGGGGCTGAACGCCGGGCTGGGCAATCTGGGGGTGTCCATCGTGCAGTTCATCGTGCCGCTGGTCATCACCGCAGCGGTCTATGGCGTGCTCAGCGGGGATCCGCAAACCGCAGTGACGGGCAGCAAGACCACTCAACTCTGGCTGCAGAACGCCGGCTTTGTCTGGGTGCCCTTCATCATCGCCTCCACGCTGGCGGCCTGGTTCGGCATGAATGATCTGGCCGATGCCAAAGCATCCTTCGCCGATCAGGCGGTGATTTTCAGGCGCTCGCATACCTGGCTGATGAGCCTGCTCTACACCGGCACCTTCGGCTCGTTCATCGGCTACTCGGCGGGCTTTCCACTGCTGATCAAGTCGCAGTTTCCGGGTATCGACGCCCTCGATTATGCCTGGCTCGGCCCCTTCGTCGGCGCCCTCATACGTCCGGTCGGCGGTTGGTTGGCCGACAAGCTCGGCGGCGCGCGCGTGACCTTCTGGAACTTCATCCTCATGGCGCTGGGCGTCGTCGCCGTGTTGTATTTCCTGCCGCAAGGCGGGACGGGCGGCAACTTCACCGGCTTTCTCGCCGCGTTCTTGCTGCTGTTCGCCACCACGGGTATTGGCAATGGCTCGACCTTCCGCATGATTCCGGTCATCTTCCTCACCGACCGCACGCGCGCCGCTGCCGGACAAGGCCCTGCTGCGCAGGAGCAGGCAGTGAAAGACGCCAACAAGGAAGCGGCTGCGGTAATTGGTTTTTCCTCGGCCATCGCGGCTTACGGCGCGTTCTTCATTCCCAAGAGCTACGGCAGTTCCATCGCCATGACCGGCGGCCCGCAGGCTGCGCTGTACGGCTTCATCGCCTTTTACGTGCTGTGCGTGCTTGTGACTTGGTGGAACTACAGCCGCAAGAACGCCCCGATGCCCTGCTAATACCCTGAACCCACGGAGACCATCATGAGTCATTTTCTCGACCGCCTGACCCACTTCACCAAATCCCGGCCCAAGTTTGCCGATGGCCACGGCGAGGTCACCACCGAAGACCGCACCTGGGAAGACGCCTACCGCAGCCGCTGGCAGCACGACAAGATCGTGCGCTCGACCCATGGCGCCAACTGCACGGGCTCGTGCTCGTGGAAGATTTATGTGAAGGGTGGCATCGTCACCTGGGAGACGCAGCAGACCGACTATCCGCGCACCCGCCCCGACATGCCCAACCACGAGCCACGCGGCTGCCAGCGCGGCGCCTCGGCGAGTTGGTATCTGTATTCGGCCAACCGGGTGAAGTACCCGATGGTGCGTGGCCGCTTGATGAAAATGTGGCGCGAAGCGCGCAAGACCCTGGGCCCGGTGGACGCCTGGGCCAGCATCGTGCAGGACCAAGCCAAGCGCAGCCAGTACCAGAAATTGCGCGGCATGGGCGGATTCGTGCGCGCGCATTGGGACGACGTGAACGAGATGATCGCCGCTGCCAACGTCTACACCATAAAGACCTACGGCCCGGACCGCATCTACGGCTTCTCGCCGATTCCGGCCATGTCGATGGTGTCGTATGCCGCCGGTTCGCGCTACCTCAACCTCATTGGCGCCGTGCCGGGCAGCTTCTACGATTGGTACTGCGATCTGCCCCCAGCCTCGCCGCAGGTGTGGGGCGAGCAGACCGATGTGGCCGAATCGGCCGAGTGGTTCAACGCCAACTACATCATGGCCTGGGGCTCGAACGTGCCGCAGACCCGCACGCCCGACGCGCATTTCTATACCGAGGCGCGCTACCGTGGGGCCAAGACCGTGGCCGTCTCGCCCGACTACTCCGAGGTCGCTAAACTCAGCGACGAGTGGCTGCATCCCAAACAGGGCACCGACTCCGCCTTGGCCATGGCCATGGGCCATGTGATGCTGCGCGAGTTTCACTTCGGTGAACACAAGTCGGATTACTTCATCGATTATTGCCGCAAGTACACCGACATGCCGCTGCTGGTGCGGCTGGAGGAGCGCGAGATCGCCGCAGGCCGCAAGGTGCTGGCGGCCGACCGCTATTTGCGCGCTAGCGACTTCGCTGATCAGCTCGGCCAGAGCAATAACCCGGAATGGAAGACCGTGGCGTTCAAGACCGACGGCCAGATCGCGCTGCCGCATGGCTCGATCGGCTATCGCTGGGGCGAGCAAGGCGAGATGGCCGGCAAGTGGAATCTGGAAGCGCGTGACGCGCGCGATGGCGCCGACATCGGGCTTGCACTCAGCTTGATCGACATGAAAGACGGCGTGGGCGAGGTCGGTTTTCCCTACTTCGGAGGTGTGCCCGCAGAGCATCACCCCGGCAACGTGCAGGACGACGTGCTGGTGCGCAATGTGCCCTATCGCGTGCTTCAGCTCGTCGATGCCGAAGGCATGACGCAGAGCGTGAAGGTGGCGTCGGTTTACGACCTCATGGCGGCACATTACGGCATCGACCGCGGTCTGGGCGCTGAGCCCAACCCCTGCGCCAAGAGCTATGCCGACAACGTGCCCTACACCCCGGCGTGGCAGCAACCCATCACGGGAGTGCCGGCCGATGTGGTGGAGCGCATCGCCCGCGAATTTGCGACCAATGCGCACAAGACGCATGGGACCTCAATGGTGATTCTGGGAGCGGGCCTGAACCACTGGTATCACATGGACATGCATTACCGTGCCATCATGAATATGCTGATGATGTGCGGCTGCATCGGCGTGCCGGGCGGCGGCTGGGCGCACTACGTCGGGCAGGAAAAGCTGCGTCCGCAAACCGGCTGGACGGCGCTGGCCTTCGCCCTCGACTGGGCGCGTCCGCCGCGGCAGATGAATTCCACCAGCTTCTTTTATGCGCACACTGACCAGTGGCGCTACGAAAAACTGGGGGTCGATGAAATCCTCTCGCCCCTGGCCGATGCGAAGCAGTTTGGCGGCAGCATGATCGATTACAACGTGCGCGCTGAACGCATGGGCTGGCTGCCGTCAGCGCCGCAGTTGGAGAGCAACCCGCTGCACCTGGCACGCGAGGCGAGCGCTGCGGGCCTGTCTGCGAAGGACTATGTGGTCAAGGGGCTGAAAGACGGCAGCCTGCGCATGAGTTGCGAAGACCCGGACAACCCGGTGAACTGGCCACGCAATATGTTTGTCTGGCGCTCCAACTTGCTGGGCTCGTCGGGCAAGGGGTCGGAATACTTTCTCAAACACCTGCTGGGCGCTCAGAACGGCGTGCTCGACGCCGAACTCAGTGCCGCTGACGGCCGTCCGCACGAAGTGCAGTGGCGCGATGACGCGCCCGAAGGCAAGCTCGACCTGCTCGTGACCCTGGACTTCCGCATGAGCACCACCTGCCTGTTCTCCGACATCACCCTGCCCGCGGCGACCTGGTACGAGAAGAACGACCTCAACACCACCGACATGCACCCCTTCATTCACCCATTGTCGGCGGCCGTCGATCCTTCTTGGGAGGCACGCTCGGATTGGGAGATTTTCAAGGGCTTCGCCAAGACGTTCTCCGAGATCTGCGTCGGTCATCTGGGCGTGGAGCAGGACGTGATTCTCACGCCCATGATGCATGACACGCCCGCTGAGCTTGGCCAGGCGACGGCCGTACAGGACTGGAAGAAGGGCGAATGCGATCTGATCCCCGGCAAAACCGCGCCGCAGATCACCGTGGTCGAGCACGACTATCCCAACACCTTCAAGCGTTTCACCTCGCTGGGGCCGTTGATGGACAAGCTGGGCAACGGCGGCAAGGGCATCGCCTGGAACACCGAAGACGAAGTGAAAGCGCTGGCCGAACTCAACGGGAAGGTGCTCGAAGAGGGCGTCACCAAAGACCGTCCGCGCATTCTGACTGACATCGACGCTTGCGAAACCGTGATGATGCTTGCTCCCGAGACCAACGGCCATGTAGCAGTCAAGGCCTGGGCCGCGCTGTCCAAGATCACCGGGCGCGATCACACTCATCTGGCCCTGCCCAAAGAGCACGAAAAGATCCGCTTTCGCGACATTCAGGCGCAGCCGCGCAAGATCATCACCTCGCCGACCTGGTCGGGCATCGAGGACGAGAAGATTTGCTACAACGCCGGCTACACCAACGTCCACGAATACATCCCATGGCGCACCTTGAGCGGCCGCCAGCAGTTCTATCAGGATCATGCGTGGATGCTGGCTTTCGGCGAGGGCTTCGCCAGCTACCGCCCGCCGGTCAACCTCAAGGCGGTGCAGCCGGTGCTGGGCAAATTCAGCAACGGCAACAAGGAAATCGTGTTGAACTGGATCACCCCGCACCAGAAATGGGGTTTCCACAGCACCTACACCGAAAACCTCATCCTGCTCACCTTGAGCCGCGGCGGACCTTGCGTGTGGATTTCCGAAGAGGATGCCAAGGTGGCGGGCATCGTGGACAACGACTGGATCGAAGTGTTCAACGCCAACGGCGCCATTGCCGCGCGTGCGGTGGTCAGCCAGCGGGTGAAGCCCGGCATGGCCATGATGTATCACGCGCAGGAGCGCATCGTGAACACCCCGGCCTCCGAGGTCACCAAGGCGCGCGGCGGCATCCACAACGCGGTCACCCGCATCGTCACCAAACCCACGCACATGATCGGCGGCTACGCCCAGCTCGCCTATGGCTTCAACTATTACGGCACGGTCGGCGCCAACCGCGACGAGTTCTGCATCGTGCGCAAGATGGACAAGGTGGACTGGATGGACGAGCCTGCGGGGCCGGCCTACAGCCACGAGCGTGCGCACCATATCGGACCGCAAGCCTGACCCCACGCCAACAGGAGAAACACAATGAAAGTTCGCGCCCAGATCGGCATGGTGCTCAACCTCGACAAATGCATCGGCTGCCACACCTGCTCCGTGACCTGCAAACAGGTCTGGACCACACGACCCGGGATGGAATACGCCTGGTTCAACAACGTCGAAACGAAACCCGGCATCGGCTACCCCAAGGAATGGGAAAACCAGAACAAATGGAAGGGCGGCTGGACTCGCACGGCAGGCGGCAAGCTGCAGCCCCGGCAGGGCTCGCGCCTGTCCATCCTGATGAAGATTTTCGCCAACCCCAACTTGCCGGAAATCGACGCCTATTACGAGCCCTTCACCTTCGACTACGAGCACCTGCACAAGGCGCCCGAACTCAAGGCCGCGCCTACCGCACGTCCGCGCAGTCTGATCAGCGGGCAGCGAATGGAAAAGATCGAGTGGGGCCCGAACTGGGAGGAGATTCTCGGCGGCGAGTTCGCCAAACGCAGCCGCGACGCCAACTTCGAGGCGATGCAGAAGGACATCTACGGCGAGGTTGAAAAAACCTTCATGATGTATCTGCCGCGGCTGTGCGAGCACTGCCTGAACCCGGCCTGCGTCGCCTCGTGCCCATCCGGGGCGATCTACAAGCGCGAGGAAGACGGCATCGTGTTGATCGATCAGGACAAGTGCCGCGGCTGGCGCATGTGCATCTCGGCCTGCCCCTACAAAAAGATTTACTACAACTGGGAAAGCGGCAAGTCCGAGAAGTGCATCTTCTGCTACCCGCGCATCGAAGCCGGGCAACCCACGGTGTGTTCGGAAACCTGCGTGGGCCGCATCCGCTATCTGGGCGTGCTGCTGTACGACGCCGACCGCATCGAAGAAGCTGCCAGCGTGGCCAACGAGAAGGATCTCTACGAAGCGCAGCTCGGCATCTTCCTCGATCCGCATGACCCGCAAGTCATCGATCAGGCCCGGCGCGACGGCGTGCCCGATGCCTGGCTTGAGGCCGCCAAGCGTTCGCCGGTTTACAAGATGGCGATGGAGTGGAAGATCGCCCTGCCGCTACACCCGGAGTACCGCACCCTGCCGATGGTCTGGTATGTGCCGCCGCTCTCGCCCATCCAGACCGCGGTGCAAAGCGGCATGGTGAGCGACAACGGCGCGTTGCCCGATGTGTCGCAACTGCGCATTCCGCTGCAATACCTCGCCAACCTGCTGACCGCGGGTGAGATCGCCCCAGTCAAGCGGGCGCTCGAACGGATGCTGGCCATGCGCGCCTATATGCGGGGCAAGCATGTCGATGGCGCGGCCGATGTGGCGGCCATCGAGCAGGTGGGCATGCCTGCGGCCATGGTGGAAGACATGTACCGCATCCTTGCGATTGCCAATTACGAAGACCGCTTCGTCATTCCGACCGCCCACCGCGAATATGCCGAAAACGCCTTCGACCTGAAGGGATCCTGCGGCTTCACCTTCGGCAACGGCTGCTCGGACGGAGAGTCCGCGCCCTCGCTGTTCAGCGCCAAGAAGCGCCGGACCTTTGCCATCAAAGCGGAGATGTAATCATGCACGATCTATCCCGACAATTACGCGCCCTGGCCCTGCTGCTCGACTACCCGAGCGAGGCGATGCAGTCGCATCTGGGCGATCTCGCCTCCGTGCTGGGCGCACTTGAGCCCGTCCAGCCTGCTGCGCGTGAATCGCTGCGTGGCCTCATCGAGCATATGACCGCCGCCGATCTGATGGACTTGCAAGCCGAGTTCGTTGACACCTTCGACCGCGGTCGCAGCACCTCGCTCAATCTGTTCGAGCAGGTCCATGGCGACTCGCGTGATCGCGGCCAGGCCATGGTCGACCTGCTGGCGCAATACCAGGAAGTCGGCCTCGACCTGCAGGCCAAAGAGCTGCCGGATTACCTGCCGGTCTATCTCGAATACTGCTCGGTTCTCGACCCGAGCGCGGCGCGGGAAGCGCTGGAAGAGGTCGCGCTCCTGGTGGCGCATCTCACCGTCGCGCTCGACCGTCGGGAATCCCCCTGGGTGGCCGTGACGGCCGCTGTTTGCCGCCTCTGCGGTGTGAACGACTGGCGCGCCTTGGTGGAACAGCAGACGGGACAAGGGACACGGCCGCCTACCCCCGGCCCGCGCGACATCCAGAAAGAAGGGCTGCCCGCCGACTGGACTCCCGCCGGACTCGATGCGGTGTGGGCCGAGGAGCCGGTGGACTTTCTCGGCGCCTGTAACCCGCAGCAGGCAAAGCCCTCCGTGCAGACCGTGCAGTTCATGCCACGCGCTGCGCAACCTCACTCTGCAGGAGTTTGACATCATGAACTGGAACGACTTTTTCTTCGGCGTCTACCCCTACATCGCCGGCACCATCTTTCTGGGCGTCAGCCTGGTGCGTTTCGACCGCGAGCAGTATCTGTGGCGCAGCGAATCGAGCCAGATGCTGCGCACCGGCACGCTGCGCTGGGGCTCCAATCTGTTTCACATCGGCATCATCGGCCTGTTCTTCGGCCACCTTTTCGGCCTGCTCACACCGCTCGCCTTTTTTGAGGCGCTCGGGCTGGAGCCGCATACCAAGCAGATCATCGCCATGGTCACCGGCGGCGCGCTGGGCGTGTTGATTTTCATCGGTCTGGTGTTGCTGATTTGGCGCCGCATTAGCGATCCGCGCATCGCCGCCAACACCAAACCGATGGACTGGGTGACGCTGCTGTGGCTGCTGGCGACCTTGCTGCTGGGCCTGTCCACCATCATCGAGTCGGCGCAGCACACCGACGGCGTGGAAATGCTCGCGCTCATGTCCTGGGCCAAGCACATCGTCACCTTCCAGGGCATTGCCGCAGCCGCCTACATGGAACATGCATCCTTGATTTTCAAGGTGCACATTTTCTTCGGCCTGACCCTGTTTCTGATCTTCCCCTTCACCCGCCTGGTACATATCTGGAGCGGCTTCGCTTCCGTGGGCTATCTGCTGCGCCCCTGGCAACTGGTTCGCAGCAAGCGCTAAGACCTGAGGATACTCGAATGGACACCCCAATTTCCGCACCCGACATGCAAACCGAAGTCGTGCTGGATCGTCTGCGCCAGCGCGCCGCCGAACTCGGCATCCAGGCCGATGACGATGAAACCTTGCTTGAAGCGGTGCTGCAGCATGATGTGCAAACGCCGGAGCCAGGCGTGGCTGAATGCGAACGCTATTACGCGCAGCACGCTGACGCCCTGCGCCAGGGCGATATGGTTGAGGCCGACCACATTCTGTTTGCCGTCACACCGTCCACCCCCATCGACGCCCTGCGCCACAAGGCCGAAGATACCCTCTACGCCCTGATGGCCGACAGCAGCGGCTTTGCCGAGATGGCGCGCGGCTTGTCCAACTGTCCGTCGGCCCAGATCGGCGGCAACCTGGGCCAACTCACCGCCGACCAATGCGTGCCCGAGTTCTGGCAAGCCTTGATGGAGCATGCTGAGCCGGGTCTGCTGCCGCGACTGGTGCGCACCCGGTTTGGCCTGCATATCGTGCGTATTGCCCGTATCGCCCGGGGGCAGTTGCCACCGTTCGAGGCGGTGCAGGCGCAGATCGCACAGACCCTCAGACAGCAATCACTGGTGAGGGCGCTGCAACTCTATGCTGAAGACTTGGAGTTGCATGCCACGCCGTCAAAGGGCTCTACGTCGGCCGTTGCCTGTCCCAGCCCGCAAAACTGAAGGCCTCCAGATCGGCCGGAGTCACACCATGTCTGCCCTCTCGAGACTCGACACGCCCGTACCGGGCACCGTGGGGCGCACCGCCTATGCCGACCTCACGGCAACGCTGATTCAAACCCGGCAGCAACTCGCCCCCAAGCGCCTGTTCGCGCCAGGGCCGGATGCGCGGCAGATTCACGCCTATTTTCAAGCCGCAGCGGCGGCGCCGGATCATGGGCAGATTCTTCCCTGGCGCTTCGTTGTGGTGCCCGCAGCAAGCCGTGCTGCACTTGGCGAGGTTTTCGCTCAGGCCCTGCGGGAGCGCGACGCCAGCGCCAGTGACAAGGAACTGGCAGAGGCTCGCGACAAGGCGCACCGCGGGCCATTCATCGCGCTGGCCATCGTGCGTGACGCTACAGACGATCACCCCGAGATTCCATTGCAGGAACGGCTGATCTCTCTGGGCTGTGCGATTCAAAACCTGCTGCTCAGCGCCCATGCCGATGGTTTTGGCTCTGGCCTGGTCAGCGGTCAGGCCATGCAGACCGCCCGCTTGCGCCGTTTGTTTGCCTTGGGGCACAACGAGCAGGCCGTGTGCTTCGTCGCCATCGGTACTGCAGACCGGCGCAAGCCCATCCGCCCACGGCCCGACCCGGCCCTGTTCGTATCCGAATTGAACTGCGCGAACGGCCATGCCTGATGATCTGCTCGCGCGTCGTGCCACATCTGCTCATGGGCGCGAGGCCGGAGGCGCGCTGTATGGAGAAGCCCCGACCGAAGCCCGCAATCCAAATCCTGGCGGGGATTGGGGAAAGAGACCATCCTGCCCGCCGCCGACCCTGGGCCCGAAGTACCGCACCGCACAGAGCAGCGAGCGGTCGTTTTGCAACTCGAACGCTTGATGGACTACCCCATGGTGCGTCGGCGCGTCGAGCAACACAACCTCAGTCTGCCCAGTCTGCACGGTTGGCACTATGCGATCGAAGAGGGTCAGGTGCATGTGTTCGATGTGCGCGGTGGACGCTTCATTCCGTCCTCCGAATCGGCCCATAGCGGCACGGGCCCCTATGCCGACGCTCCCGCTGATGACGGCCAGCCGACAGATCTGCCCCATGCCCTATGAATATCGCAGATCTTGGCGACGCGGTGCGCCAGTCCATTTCGGCGCAGCTCGACATCCTGCCCCCAATTGCAGAGGTCAGTTCGCTGCTGTTCAACTTCGAATCGGACTATGCAAAGACCTTGTGCTGCATGCCCATGCTCGTGCGCTACAGACTTGATGAGTGCCGGATCAAACTCTCGCTGCAAGACTGGCAAACCCTCGATCTGGCAACGCGCAAAAGACTCATCACCGAGGACCTCGATCCACTTGTAGGGAAGAGACGCTATCGGCACCTGCTCGTGCAGGCCATCGTCCATCAGGCCAAGACCCGGGTGGTCAGAATGCCTGCAAGCCAGGAGGAATTGGAATGGAACTGCTTGTATCTGCCGGATCGCGTGCGGCAAGCCGCAGTGGATAAGGCCCTGCGACTTGATGGCCCGCGTGCCTGGTCAGAACTCAACGCCCTGCAACGCTTCACCCTGTTCAAACTGACCCGGCCGGGTCACAGGAATCGCAACTTCCCTCTTGCCCTGCGGGAGTTCGGCCTGTGCGCTCAGTCTGTGCAGACCTAACCGACGGCAACAGGGGCGAGCCACATCTCGGTGCGCCCAAAGAGAGGGGCTGCTCGACCAAGGCCGATGCGCTGTTGGCGCCGATGCCTGAACGCCCATGCTACAAGCCAACCCGAACCTGATTGCAACAGTGTGGCAGATTTGATGCCTGACGGGTCGCCTTGGTTCGCCCCGATCGCGTGATTCGCCCATGCCAGTGGCGTCACGCCACCGATACGTTGCCACCGAGTCGATACCCCATCGCCTTGTACCCACGCTGGCGTTTGTCCCACATCCGCAGCAGCGCCGGGTGACCGGTGTCCACAAAGTCGATGATCCGCACGTCAGTCTTGCTGGCGTGCTCGCGGTGCAGGCGCCCGGCATACTGCTGCAGCGTCCCCTTCCAAGACACCGGCATCGCAAGGACCAGGGTGTCGAGCGGCGGGTGATCGAATCCCTCGCCAACCAGCTTGCCGGTGGACAGGAGGACGCGCGGCGCATCGGGCGCAAGTGTATCCAGATCAGCCACCAGCGCCGCTCGCTGCTTCCTGGACATTCGGCCGTGCAAAACGAAGGGCGCCGGCTCCAACCCATCGAGCGCCGCCTTGATCGCATCGAGGTGTTCAGTGCGTTCGGTCAGAACCAGCACCTTGCGTCGCTGCGCGACGGCTTCACGCACCTCGGAGGCGATGGCTTCTGTTCTGGCCTGGTCATTGGCGAGATGCCGAAACACGTCCTGAATGCCTGCATCGGTTGGCAGATCCATCCGTGTGAAGCGTGAACGCGGCAGCACCTCGAGATCGTGCGGTGCACTGGCTGGCGTCGCCGCCGTGTATCGGATCGGACCGCACTGCATGAAGATGATGGGCTGGTGACCATCACGGCGGATCGGCGTCGCTGTCAGGCCCAGCACGTATTTCGCTTTCGCCCGTTTCAGGATGGCGTCGAAAGACGCCGCGCCGACGTGATGACACTCGTCGACGATCACCTGCCCATAGTCCTCGACCAGTGGGTTCACCTCTCCCTGGCGGGACAGGGACTGCATCACGGCGATATCGATCTTGCCCGTAGGTTTGTCCTTGCCGTCGCCAATGGCGCCGACCACGCCCTTGGCGACGCCCAGAAAGGCCTGCAGGCGCTGCTGCCACTGCTTGAGCAGTTCCGTGCGATGCACCAGCACCAGGGTGTTGACACCCCGCCGGGCAATCATCGCGGCGGCTGTGACCGTCTTGCCGAAGGCGGTTGGCGCGCACAGCACCCCGGCATCGTGGGGGAGCAGTCCGGCAACTGCGGCCTCCTGATCGAGGCGCAGGCTGCCGACAAACGACACGTCCAGCGGCTGGCCGCCGAAGCGTTCGTCTCGCAGGTCACAGGCAATGCCGTTCTCTCGCAGCAAGGACAGCGCGGCATCCAAGCACCCCCGCGGCAGGGCGATGTGCTGGGGATAGCTCTCGGCGCAGCCAATGACGCGCGGCTTGTCCCACACCGACATCCGCATCGCCTGGGCCTTGTAGAACTCAGGGTTCTGGAAAGCCGCCAGCCGGATCAGCCGGTTGGCCAGAGCCTGCGGCAACTCGGCCTTCTCGAAATAGACCTGATTGGCCAGCGTGACGGTCAGTGCCTTCGGCATCGGCCCGGCCAGCTTTTTGGTCGATATGTTCTCGCGCCTCCAAGGGGTGGCCAGGTCCTCGTCATCGATGAAGTTGACATCCAGCGGATGGACGCCACCCGTGGCCCGCAGGATGGTGGGCTCGATGTCGTGCGCGTCCATCGGCTGGATCGACGCGAGAAACGCCCATTGATCGGGGTACGGTCGAAGACCCGCATCGACGAAGACGCTAAAACCCTGCTCCCTCGGCCCCCTCTGCAGCGGCAAGGCGATCAGGTTGCCGAACCCGCCCTTGGGCATGGTGTCCTGGTTCGGAAACAGCCGGTCATAGGATTCCAACTTCAATTGCCGGGTACGCGAACAGGTGTGGCTGATGATGGCAGTGCCAAGGCGCCTTGCGTCACGAGCCGAAACGCGGCGGGCGAAAAACACCCACGCATGCGCGCCATTCCCAGAGCGAGAGATTTCCAGCGCAGCCGGAACCCCCAGTTCGTGGCAGGATTGCATGAAGGCTCGAGCATCATCACGCCAGTCTGCCTCGTCAAAATCGACTGCAAGAAAGTGGCAGGTGTCATCCTCCAGCAGAGGATAGACGCCGATCGTGTGCTTCCCAGCCAGATGGTCGTAGATCACCGCATCGGACAGCGGCATCAGCAGACGGTTGCCGCAGTCACCGCACTTGATACGCGGCTTCTCACAAACACCGGCACGCCACTCGTTGGCGCAGGCTGGGGCATAGCCCGATTTGCCAGAGGTCTTGCCCTCCCAGCGGATCGGGTACACATCTGTTCGCCCGCGAAATAGACGGCGGAACAGTGCCACCTTCTCGCCAGCGGACAACCGGGATGGCTCGGGCTCCTGTTCGGCAACTACTGGCTGTGGCAGCGCCCGCCATTCGATCCCATGAGATTCGAGCAGTGAGATCAGGCGGGCGTTTTCGGCTTGGAGGACTTTCAGCTCCAAGGCCAGATCGACCTCCGGGCCGTTCATCCGGCGCGAACCGCAGTGAAAGCCGAGTCGTCGCCCAGATGAATGAAGATGCGCCCCTGCGCCTGATCGCCTGTCACCTCCAGCCAGCCGCGCCCGCTCATCGGGTCGTTTTCATCAGCGCCCGACCAGGAGAATTCAACACGCACCACGCCGCCAACCCCGCCGACACGAGCATCGATGTCACCCTGCACCAAGCCGAATTGGAACGCGCCCGTCAAATCGTCACGGAGCGTGATATGCGCCGGAACTTCGCTATCAAAGTAGTCAGCGTCCCAGACTTCCATGCCGGTAATGCGCCGGGCGCCCAGCACGGACTTCTCGGATTTGTTCAATCGTCCCCCTCCAATCCGGCCTCCGACCAGATGTGATCAAAGTCATCACCCACGCCCCAGCCGACGTCCTGGCCGAGTTGGCGCACTCGGTCGAGCCGGGCGAGGAATGCTTTCTGCTGCGCCTTGGGCAAGGCCAGCACGTATTTGAGCGCCTGCTCGAACATCCGCACCAGCGCGTCATAAAAGCCATCGTCGTCCATGCCGCATCCGGCCAGAAAATCGAACACTTCCTCGCAGTAAAACACCGTGAGTTCGGCCAAGCCCTCGGGCTGACCAACCGCCTTTTTGTAACCGCTGGTGGCCTTTTTGGCCTTGGCTACAGAGATCGGGTTGCAAAAGTGCTGCGGGTGCCAGGCCAAAGCGGCTAGTCAAGTCAGGCCGCCCAACTTCACCCATGTAGTACAGACGAAAGTCGATATACGCCAAGCGCTCGCGTTGGGCTTGGCTCAAACTTTCGACACGCTGAGAGTGCATGGTCAGAGACTCCTGATCCATGCATCACGACCGAAAGACCGCGAGATTTGGATTCACCACTCATCATGGCACCTTGCATGTCATCATTTTGATTACATGACGCGCCATCACTTGTATCTGAGAAAAGAGGGTTAGGTGCCGCTGTTCGCCCAGTCGCAGGCTCCGAGGTGCGTGGGCAGGCCAGCAAAGAAGCCAAGCTCGGCATTTGCTGCCCGCTGGATCAAGGCTTGACGGAGTTCAAGCGCAGCATTAGCGTCATCGGATGCTGCAGCGACTCCTGGAAGCCGTAGTGCTCGTAGAACTGCTTGGCGCGGTCGTGCAGGGCGTGGACGAGCAGCGCCCGCACGCCAGCGTTCTGCGAAACGCTCACGGCGCGACCGACTGCGTCCTGCAGCAAAGACGCTCCGAGCTTGACGCCCTGCGCTCGATGGTCGACAGCCAGTCGGGCCAGAACCATCACTGGAACAGGATCGGGCATGTTGCGTCGCACGCTGCTGGTTGCCGCCTGATGTGAAACCGCACCTGCGGCCATCGCGTAATAGCCGAAGACTCGCGCTTCCTGGTCCGTGACCACGAAGGTGCGGCTGGCGCCGCTCAATTGGTTGGTTAGTGCCCGGCGCTTGAGCCATTCATCGAGACTGGCTTCACCGCAAGCGAAATCGTCCAGGATGTGGGTGGCGACGAGCGGATTCGGTGCGCTTAAGTGCAAGCTCATGCCGTATCGGTGCTCCAGGGCGCCTTGACGGACATGAGACGTTCAAGCCCGGGGTTGGGGCCGATAGGTGCGTCGAGCATCGCGGTGAACTGCTTGAACTTATCAGTGTCCAGGCTGAAAAAGATCTGATCGAGCACCACTGACTGGGCGCGGTCGCAGGCTGCTTCAAGCATGAAGTCTGATCGATTCTTTCCGAGCAGGCTGGCGGCGTGATCGATCAGGTCGCGCTGCTCAGGCAGGGCCCGCAGATTGATGGCGGCGTCACGCATTGGTTTTCTCCTATTTGTGCATACACAAAAGATATACAAATTGTGATGCAGCGTGTAGCCGTTGTCAATACGCTAGCCCGCCCATCAAGCGCCACACGAAAGCCACACGAAAGTTCGACACTATGCTGACCCGTTAGACCCGGCATGGACCGAATACTTCCAGCTTCGAGGCGACCACCCGGTGCTGGGCGTTGCGCCGCCAAGCATCCTCAAGCATGGTTCACACCAGGACACGGAGACGTTATTGCGAGCGACGCTCTCGTTTATTGCCTGACTGCTGTCCTTAGCCGCGCCTGCGTCGATCCTTGCTGGCATTGCGCGACAACCAGAAAACTAAGCCCGTCAATGCGCCTACACCGATCACGGCGACGGCGCACATCACATAAATCCCTGTGACTATTGTCATGGAAGTTCCAAGCTCAAATTTAACCCGAAGGTTGTCGTTCTAGGCGACGACGCAGAATGCCTGGCCCGTCGGTCAACTTGCTCCGCAGGCGATGAACTCATGATAGAAGTTGCCGAGCGCATCAAAGGCGCTCATGGAGGGGGTCGGTGACGATTTTCTGCACGTTCGCCTGGAGGATGCTGGCAAACCCTTTGAGGGGCGTCATCCTGAGTTCGGGGTGAACCCGGTTCAGTGCGGGCGATTTCTCGATGAAGGCAAACTGGTCGAGCAGCGTGCCGACTTTTTGCTGCGGCCCAAATCCCTTCTGGATCATGTATTCGTGGGCAGCCCGGTAAATTTTCTCGTCGTCTGAGTCGCACGGCATGGTTTCGCTACCGTCGGTCAGCAGCTTTGAGACTTTCAACCGGCGCGGTCTTTGCGCAGAAACTGCGTGATGCCGTAGATCGCGCCGCCAGCCAGGCCCAGTTTCAGGAGGCGCCCTAGCAGCAAGCGCGACAGACGCCTGCGCAGCAGCATCGAGACGACGGAGCCCATGATGGAGCCGACGTAGGGGTGGCTGCGGGTAAAGCGAAAAAGACCCAGCACCGAACTGGCCGGGTTGAGCGCACCGAGCACCGAGCCGGAGAGAGCGGCCTTGATCAACCGACCTGGCTGCGCCCGCTCGCGAAACTGCTCCGCCGCCTGCACGAACTCAACGCGCTCGACGGCGATGCGCGCCACCAAAAGCTGCTTGCGTACCGAGGTCGGCAACTGCTTGGTGAAGTCGGCTGAAGGCTGAGTCATGGCCATGGTGCGACAGTACAGGAAGCGCGGGTCAGGCTCGGGAGCGCCACACTGCGGCGTCTTTGGCCAGTTCGGCGCGGGTCGCGGCGAAGGGCACAGGGGCATGCAGGATGGCGGCGCGGATGCGGTAGACACCATACGCGGCCACGGCGATGTAGAGCAGGCAGAGCAAAGCCAGCACCAGCCAATGGCTGCGATCCCAGAACAGAATGACGAGCAGCGCGGTGAGGCTGCCCACGGCGAGCAGACCGAACAGCATGACCACCGCGCCGAGCACGATCAGCGTCACCAGGCGCTGGCGCTCTTCGGCCAGCTCGATGCTGGCGAGCTCGATGCGGCTTTGCAATAGCGCAGCCGCGCTGCTGAGCAAACGCTGACCGGCCGCGCCCAGGCCTTCGGACTGTCCGGGTTGCGCGTCTTTGGCCATGAGCTGACGAAATCAGCGGCTGCGGTTGATCAGCAGGCCCACGGCCAGGCCCAGGGCTGCGGCCATGCCGATGGCCTTCCAGGGGTGGTCGTGCACATAGTCGTCGGTGGCCTGAGCCGCGGCCTTGCTGCGCTCGACCACGGCGTCCTGCAGGTCTTGCGCTTTCTCGGCGGCTTGGCGCAACAGTTTCATGCCGCGGCGCTGCAGTTCAGCGGCTTGCTCGCCACTGCTGGCTGCAGCCTGTTTGAGCAGATCTTCTGCGTGGTCGATCACGAGCGCGACATCGGATTTGATCTCTTGGACTGACTTGGTCATGGTGGACTCCTGAATGGAAAAAACGTGAAACGCTGCGAAACATGTTAGCCCGCAATGCAGCGCCGCAGTTGACGCGCTGCAAACACATCGCTCAAGGGCGCAAGGCGGCGATCAGGCGCTGGGGCTGCAAAAACAAGTCGAGGGCGGCGTGAATGTCGGGAGCGACGAGTTGCGCGGCCGCCAGCGTGAGCGCATGGGTGCATTCCGGCCCGAGCACGGCGATGCCCAGGGTGGCGGCTCGCAGCATGTCCACATCGTTGCGTCCGTTGCCCAGGGCGGCCACGCCGCCGCCTTCGGCCAGCAGGGTGCGCACGCGAGCGGTTTTGTCAGCGCCGGTGAGCACGACGGCATGGCGCACCGGCAGGCCCGCAAGCGTCCGCGCGACCGTGCCGTAGGTGTCTCCGGTCAGCACCTCGATCTCCAGGATCCGGCTCAGCGCGCTCAGGCGCTCGGCCACACCGTCGATCAGCGCGCCGTTGCAGGCGAGGGTGCCGTTGAAGTCGATCAGCAGGTGGCGCAGAGCCAGTCTGTCGGCGCCGGGAATGGCAACGGCCAGCCCGGGCAAAGCAGCGTGAGCAAGCGTCATGACGACTCCCGGATACGCTGAACCAGCGCGGTGGTCGAACGCCCCGCCACGAAGGGAATAGCTACCGAGCGGCCGCCCCAGGTCTGCACCAGCGTGGTCTCGGCCAGCGTGGCCATGTCGTAATCGCCGCCTTTGACATACACATCAGGGTGCACGCGCTCGATCAGGTTCAAGGGCATGCGCTCTTCGAACAGCGTGACGAGGCTGACGCTTTCCAGCGCGGCGAGCACGGCGGCGCGGTCGTCCTGCGCGTTGAGCGGGCGCTCCGGCCCTTTGCCCAGCAGGCGCACCGAAGCGTCGGAGTTCAGCCCCAGCACCAGGCTGCCCCCCAGTGCGCGGGCGGCGGCCAGGTACACCACATGACCCCGGTGCAGGATATCGAATACGCCATTGGTAAACACCAGCGGCCGCGGCAAGGCGGCCAGCCGCGCTTCAAGGTGCTCTGAAGCCACGATTTTTTCAAGAAAATGCATGGACCAAAGCTTAGCGGCTGCGCGTGCCGCTAGATTCTGCAGGCGCGTTCACTTTTGTTCACGCCTGCGCCAAACGGAAGTCGATATGATTTTGATCAATCTATTTCCATCCATTCATCGATTGACCTGCATGTCGGGCGCTTCGAGAAAGTGAGTCTGTTGCCGTGACCTCCGCATTGTTCGGCCGACTGCGCCTGTTTTGGCGGAACATCGATCCGATGGTGCCCATGACGCTGGTCGGCGCTGCGGTGGGTTTCATCGCTGCGATCGCGGTAGAGGGATTCCGCCAGGCCATGTACGCGGTCATGCGCCTTTACACCGAACAAGAACATCTCGTGGCCGCCGCCGCGGGGCTGCCGCTCTGGGCGCGGGTGGTCATCCCCACAGTAGGCGCCACGCTAGGAGGCTTGATCATGTGGGCCGGGCACCGCTGGATCAAGCGTCCGCGCGGGCCGGAATACATGGAGGCGGTGCTAGTGGGCGATGGTCGGTTGCCTCTAGGCCCCAACCTCACGCGCACGCTGTCGTCTCTGGTCGGGGTGAGCAGCGGCATCACCATCGGCCGCGAGGGCACCATGATCCAGTTCGCGGCGCTGGTGTCGTCTTTGTTGGGCCGCATCGGCAAG
>ERZ795032.1113-NODE-1113-length-20770-cov-13.266667_pt1 | contig 20770 bp, 13 predicted proteins | sample MGYA00375124_ERZ795032 | MGnify/ENA primary metagenome ERZ795032 (study PRJEB30167, sample SAMN05720154) | activated sludge metagenome | isolation source: Anaerobic digester | place: China | collected 2015-12-16 ...
GTATCTGTAACGATGGGTGAAGAGCCATTGAATTTCGGGTAAGGATGCTCCCAGATAACCGTCTTGGTCCAATTAACACCACCGTCATTGGACTTCATCATCACCATGTCAATCCAACTATCGGCAAAAACAAATGCAATGGTATCGCCTTTGGCAGCGGCCCAGGTATAGCCATCCGCACTGAATCCATAATAAGAGGTGGCATCCATGCCGGGCAGAATCACATCCTTGGCAGCCCATGTACTGCCACCATCTGTGGAGCGCGCATATAACAATGCCCCTTCCAGTCCCTGGTATGGAGATCCGCCATTGACAGTGCTTTTCGTGACATATATCATATGGATTTTGTCATGGGCAGCACCAGCAGTGATTGCTCGTGGCCAGGCAACGGCGGTGTGTGAAGCGGGTCCCTGAAAGGTGGATTGCGTCCAGGTACCAGATCCTTTGGTAGTCCGTTTCATTAGCACCAGGCCTCCATTAGCGGCGAAGTCGTGGCTTACCACAATCTCACCCGAAGCGCCATAAGGCGCATAGGATGGCCAACCAGTACGAACGTTTTCAATACGGGCAGATGGGATACCTCCCCAGCTGGTACCATCAAAATAATTATATCCTGTTCCACGGTCGGCATAGGCGGGATCCAGTAATCCCATGGTCCAGGTAGCTCCGATGGTGCCATCCGGGTAATACCACAGGCGGTTCTGCGTAGCCGTATTCGTCTGAAGGTCATAACGTGTTTCGCCAATTTTGGCCTCTTCGACAGAACTAGCTTTAACAAAGGGATTATAGGGCTTACTGACAACCGGAAGTCTGTCACCTGGTTCAGATTTCAGGATACTGACATTTTGCAGGGGTTGATGGGAAGCCCGTCCCTGGCCAAAAACACTAACCACAGCCAGCATCATACTGGCCAGAACAATGAAGTAGGTAATTCTTTTCATGATGTAAAAATTTTTGTGATGGGTGCGTCACAAATGTAATGAAATCCACCTCAAAGGGCATGCAAAAATAAAGGAGACTGACCAGTGGCCAGTCTCCTTTGAAAACGTTGAAAGGTAATCCCAGAAAGATTACTGAACGATCATCTTCTTAGTAACGCTGTGGTTACCAGCGGTAACAGTATAGAAGTAAATACCACTTCCGAGCTTGCTGCCATCAATGGTGATGCCATGGAATCCGGCTGAAACATTGCCTTTGTCAACACCATAAACCTTCTGGCCAACGAGGTTATAAACGTCGAGGCTGAGGGTGGAACGGCGATCCAGGCTGATCGTTACTTCTGTCATGCCAGAGAAAGGATTCGGGAAATTCTGTGACACGAAGGAAATCGGGTTGGAAGGTTTTGCAATACCAACGCCAAAATCAGCTTTCGGGGCGGCAGCATAAACGATGGTGTTATCCGTCGGAGGATCTTCATCACCGCGCACATGCAGGCCCGGCTGTCCATCTGACTGATAAATATAATGTACAGCTGTTCCTGCTGAATTTGAAGCGATGGAGGGGAATACACACTCGCGGAAGTTGTGCACGATGCTACCTGTCAGGTGCACGAATTCACCCCATTCCTGGGTATTCTTGAACCAGGCACGTCCCCAGAGGTGACGATAATTCTGCAGGTCATTGCTCTTACCTTCGGTCAGCGAGCTGTATACCAAATACATGTCACCGTTGGGATCCACGGTCAGCTGCGGCATACTGGAGAGGGAGCAGTAGTATTTACCCAAACCATCTGTACCAAAGATCAGGTCCATCGTATCATTCCCGTTCACGTCCTGGAACCAGGCAATGAGATTGCCATTGCTAAAGAGGCTGTCCGGATCAAGCGTGTACTTAAAGTTGGCAGATGTAAATGGGCCCATGGTTGAATTCCAGTAAGCTACGCCATCAACATAGGGGAACCAGAAGGATCCTGATCCATCATTGTGGGCGCGCTGAATTCCGAAGACAACGTGAGCAATGCCATCTACGTCGAACACACCGTGCATATTTCCGTCCATCGTATAGAAGGTATCGGTGGGAGTTACGCCATCATGTTTGGGATATGGTGTCTCCCAGATGGTCGTCTTTGTCCAGTTGGTTCCATTATCAACAGATTTCATCATAAAGAAACCTGTCCAGTCATCACCGACGAGGAAAGCGACAGTATCTCCCTTGGGAGGCATCCATGCATAGGAGTCGCCACCGAAGCCTAGATACTGGGTTGTGTCCATACCAGTTAGCAGAGCATGCTGGATGTCCCAGGTTTGTCCACCATTGAGGGAGCGGCTGTAGAGCAATGCGCCATTCAGTCCCTGATAAGGTGTGCCTCCGTTACCTGTCGGGGTGGTAAGCGCAATGAGGTGAACGGTATTTTTATCCGATCCACCGGTGATCATACGGGGCCAAAGATAACCATGGCCTGTAGGACCATTGACAACCTGTTCCGTCCAGGTACCAGTTCCTTTGACAGCACGTTTTGCAAAGTTGAGTGCAGTAGCGGAGTGAGCGATGAAGCACTCACCTGTTTCTCCGAGGGGAGCATAACTTGGCCAGCCTGTTCTGACTGATTCTGCACGCTGGGTTGGGGCGGATCCCCAGGCGGAACCATCGTAATAGTTGTAACCTGTTCCGCGATCCGGGAAAGTTGAAGCATCCAGCAATCCAAATGTCCAGGTTGCTCCCATGGTTCCATCAGGCCAGCGATAGAAACGGTTCTGGGGGCAGCTGTTGGACTGCAGGTCATAACGGGTCTCTCCGACCGGGGTTTCAATGGGCAGGAAACCAGCTTTTACAGATGGCACAGCCGGTTTGATCAGTGAGAACTCAGCATTATCAATGGCTTTCATCACCGGACGCTCGACACCATAGTTCCGCAGATCCTGAGAAGCACGCACGCGGGCCTGCTGGGCCATAACGCTCACTCCCATGACACATAATAAACCGAGGAGTAATAACTTTTTCATTTTTCGTTGTTTAGGTTAGACATGTGTTTTATGCATATTGTTGATCATTCTTCCCTCAAGTCGCAAAGATAAGTATTTCATCACAATAACTTATCGGACCAAAATTAAAAAGAAATGTGATTGTACCGGCCTATTCGACGCCTCCAGCATCAAAAGATCGATTCTGCGAATGGTCCTGCCATTGTTCTCTCAGCACTTTTTCGCGTGTATCCGCCGGGATGTATTCATAACGCCTGAAGGTATGGTTCCCTGAAAACAGCAAACGATACGTATAATGTCTTTTCGCGAAATCTGCACCAATGTTTTCCTGTAATCTCTTCATTTTCACATTAAAATCACCAATCCAGCTCAGCTCAAGCTCTTCGTAATAGGGGTGTCGCTTCATCACTTCATTCAATTCCCAGAACATCCCCGATTCTATGCCATATTTCTGAAATTGCGGCACAACACCCATAATGGTAAAACGGCCACGGGTATACTTCATCGTCTTGCTATACCATAAATATTTCACCTTATCCCACAGGTGCATCCGGCCTGACAATTTCTTCAACAATTGGTTGGCATCCGGTAGCAGCACCAGAAATGCCACAGGCTCCTTTTGATGGTATGCAAACCAGATGAATTCTTCCTTGATAAGTAAACGGGAGGTGCGCAACACCCTTCTCAGGTCATCTTCATGCAAAGGCGTGAAATTTTCGTGAAACACCCAGGCAGCATCATAGATGGTTTTCAGATCGCGAATGAAACGCTCCGCATCATCAAATCTAAAGTGCTCGAATCTGAAATTCGGTTTATTCCGCACCCATTCAGCTATCTTCCAGAAGCGCTCAGGAAACGGCTTCCTTAAATTGAGGTGATTGGTAACCTGCTCAAAATAAAGCTGAAATCCATAATCCTCAAAAAACTTCTGATAATACGGCGGATTATAATTCATACCGAAACTCGGATGGGTAAATCCTTCCACCAAAAGACCCCAGAAATTATCGTTCTCGCCAAAGTTTATTGGCCCATCCATGGCTTCCATTCCCCTTTCCTGCAACCACTGCCGGCAGGCATCAAAAAGGAGGAAAGCTGCTTCCTCGTCATTTACACATTCGAAAAATCCCATACCACCGGTGGGCTGAGGATAATTATAGGCCTTCTGCTCATTGATAAAGGCAGCCACACGTCCGATCAACCTTCCTTCATTGTCTTTCAACACCCAACGTGTTGCATCGCCATGCCTGAAAAAGACATTGGTATTCCGGTCAAAAATGGCCTCGATCATCGGGTCAGGCGGGCAGACCCATACCTTATCATCTTTGTAGATCCGCCTGGCTGTTTCATGAAACGCTTTGCGGCTCTTCCTGTCATTAACCGGTAATAAAACCATGGTATCGATGTGTCATTTATGGCTGCAAATATAATATTTGGCGCCATCAGAAGGGAGACCTATGTACCAGTCTTTCGCTCTTTATTTGGCTATCTTTGCATGATATGAAGGTGAGGCGGATTTACATTCTGGTTCTGAAATCCTACCTGGGCCCCCTGGTCCTGACCTTTTTCATTTCCCTGTTCATCCTGCTGATGCAGTTTCTGTGGAAGTACGTGGATGACCTGGTCGGAAAGGGATTGGAATGGTACATTATTACCGAGCTACTGTTTTACGCTGCCGCTACTTTTGTACCGCTTGCCCTTCCTCTGGCGATCCTTTTGTCCAGCCTGATGACATTCGGTAACCTGGGCGAGCATTATGAACTGGTTGCCATGAAAGCTTCAGGAATATCCCTGCGGAAAATCATGGCACCCTTGGTTGTCTTGTCTATCATCATCAGTATCAGCGCCTTCTATTTTTCCAACAATATCCTTCCCCTGGCCAATCTGAAATTTCATTCCATTCTTTACGATGTGCGTCAGCAACGCCTTGCTCTCAACATCAAAGAGGGGGTTTTCTACAAAGGCATCGATGACTTCGTGATCCGGGTTGACAAGAAGGATGACAATGGTGTTGATATGGAAGGAATCATGATCTATGACCACCGGGAACAAAATGGGAATGTCAACCTTACCATGGCGGAACGGGGAAGAATGGAAATCACCCCTGATCAGAAATACCTGATCTTCACGCTTTATAATGGTTACAATTACAAGGAGGAGGTTGACAACCGCCGTAAGATGACCACACGTCCCTTCCAGCGTATCCACTTCAAGGAAGAGATGCGGCGTTTTGATCTGGGTGGATTTCAGCTCAACAGAACGGACGAAGCGCTGTTCAGGAATAACTATCACATGTATAACCTCCGGCAATTGCGCTATGCCGGTGATTCCCTGTTAACGGAACTGGCCGGCAGGCGCTGGGATGCTGCCAATGGCCTTGACAGGCATTACAGTCATTATAATATGTCAAGGGCACAGGATACCGTGTATCCCGACACGATGTCAGGGATGGGCTGGGACAGCCTGTTCCAGTCCCTTCCGCTGGAGCGGCGTGAACGTGCAATGGAGACCGCCCTGTCATCGTCCAGGGGGCTGCGGGAATGGGTTGTTGGAACTGAAGATGACTTATCGCGGAGGGAGAAACGCATTATCAAACACCACCTTGAATGGCACAGGAAGTTTACCCTTTCGTTTGCATGCCTCGTGCTTTTCTTTATCGGCGCCCCATTGGGAGCCATCATCCGCAAAGGAGGACTGGGCCTGCCCGTGGTTGTCTCCACCTTCCTTTTTGTCTTTTTCCATATTCTCTCCATTACCGGAGAAAAGTTTGCGCGCGAAGGTGTCCTCGAACCCTGGCAGGGCATGTGGCTGGCTTCAGCCGTTCTGCTACCCCTGGGGGTATTCCTGACGGCGAGGGCTACCGCCGATGCCCCCATCATGGATGCTGATATCTGGCGACGCAGGATCTCAGCCCTGCAATCCCTGCTGCAGAAAAAGAAACAAAGAGATGAGGATTCTGTTAATATGTAACAAATCTCCCTATCCTTCGAATGAAGGAGGACCCATGGCCATGGATGCCATCATCCGGGGGCTGTTGGCAGCAGGACATGACATCACTGTGCTGGCTGCCTCCAGTCACAAACACCCTGCAGCATCCGATGATATCCCTTTAAATATTAAAGACAAACTCCGGTTTCACTCCGCCCCGGTGGATCTGCACATCCGTCCTCTCCCAGCCCTGGTGTGCCTGCTAAAAGGTAGATCGTACCATGCAGCAAGATTTCTGTCCGGAGCTTTCCTGTCAAAGCTGACTATTCTTCTCAAAAACAACAATTACGACATCATTCAGCTCGAATCTGTTTTCATGGGCGTTTACCTCCCTCTCATCCGTCAGCAAGTTCAGGTGCCGGTCGTACTGCGGGCTCACAACATTGAGCATCAGATCTGGGAACGCCTCACGCTTCAGGAAGGGAATAAAATAAAGCGCTGGTACCTCGGTAAGCTGGCACAGTCACTGAAAAAATTTGAATTCCAAATAGTTAAATCCATCGATGCCATTGCCGCGATAACGGAAGAGGATGCCGGATGGTTCCGCCAGCATACAGCGGCACCGGTATCCGTTATACCCTACAGCATTGAAATCCCTGAGGATATAGAAAACGTGCCTCCCATCGCTTCGTCCACTGTTTGCCATATCGGTTCCATGAACTGGTGGCCTAACATTGACGGGATTCGATGGCTATTGAAGGAAGTTTGGCCCAGGGTGATCAGGCAAGAGCCACAGGCACAGCTCTTTCTGGCAGGAAAACATATGCCGGATGACCTCAAAACGGATGAGAAAAGTGGTGTTTATGTGCTGGGTGAAGTGGACGATGCCACGGCCTTCCTTGATCAACACGCAATCCTGGTCATCCCCCTGCATGCTGGAAGCGGCATGAGGATCAAAATGGTGGAAGGTATGCTGCGGGGACGGGCTATTGTGGCTACCTCCATTGCAGCCGAAGGGATTCCAGCTATCGACGGTGAGCACTACCTGAAGGCTGATACCGCTGAAGAATTTTCCAAAGCTATCCTTACATTTATTAAAAACCCTGATTATCAGACCAGTATTGGCGGCAATGCACAACTCTTGGTGCGGAATTACTTTGACCGCCACAGGCTAAGCGGCATTTTGGTAGATTTGTACACATCACTGATAGGTGATGAAAAGAAATGACAATGGGCAGCCCAAGGAAGAAGCGAGTGGTGTTTATCGTATCGCGTTTCCCCTATCCACTCGAGAAAGGGGATAAGCTGCGGGCTTTCCATCAGCTTCGTACCTTGGCAAAATGGCATGAAGTGCATCTGATATCATTGACAGAGCATAAACCGGATGCGTCGGGCATTGCAGAAGTCAAGAAACACGCTGCCAGCCTCCATATTCTTCCGTTACCCCTGCTTTCTATGGTCTGGCAGGTTATTCGGGCCTGGATAAAAGGCTTGCCCCTACAGGTGGGCTATTTCTATAACTGCAGACATGCCAGAAAAATAAAGCACATCCTGGCGGAAATACAACCTGATCACATCTACGCCCAACTTATCCGGACCAGCGAATATGTGAAACATGCTGATTATCCAAAAACTCTTGATTATCAGGATGTGTTTTCAACAGGGGCATTGCGGCAATCACGGAAAGCAAGGGGTTGGATGAGATGTGTTTTTCGCATGGAATCCAAAAGGCTAAAGTCATATGAAGCTCACATTTTCCCTTTCTTCGATCATCACTCCATCATTTCTGAACCTGACCGCAATCTCATACCACATCACGAAAACCATCAGATTCACGTGATCCCGAACGGGGTTGACACCTCATATTTTGAGTATGACACCTCTATTCTGAAAGACAATGATGTACTTTTTACCGGAAATATGGCTTATCCTCCCAATGTGGATGCCTGCCGGTTCCTGGTCAGGGACATCATGCCCATTGTTTGGAAAACCAGGCCCGGCACCCGTCTGATTCTTGCAGGTGCTGCACCTGCTCCGGAAGTCAAAGCCCTCGCAAATTCCAGAGTTGAGGTAACCGGATGGCTGGACGATATACGTACTGCTTACGCACGCAGCAGGGTATTTATCGCACCCATGCGAATTGGCACAGGCCTTCAGAACAAACTGCTGGAAGCCATGGCCATGGAACTCCCCTGCATTACAACATCCCTGGCCGCCGCAGCACTGGCAGATAACCCGGATGCGATACTGGCAGCAGACACGGCTGAGGAGTTGGCACAATGTATCCTCAAACTCCTGGCTCATCCTGACGAAGCTTTGCGGCTTGGTAAGCGTGGACGTGAGTACGTCGGCCGGCATTATGACTGGGACGCTACAACAAAGCGTTTATCCGCACTAATGTTCCCGGAATCAGTCACATCATCTGACATAGATTCCTGAAACTGCCCCTTCAGAAACTGATGCCTAAGGGATGGCCGGGCCCGGCCATTCATGGCAATTACGTACCTTTGGCTCGCATAACCCTCATGGTCCATGTCAAAAGAAAAGCCAGCCATCCCCAAAGGCACCCGCGACTTTCTTCCTACCGAGATGCGTAGGAGAAAATATATTCTGGGAACCATTGAACAGGTTTTCCAAACCTTTGGTTTTCTGCCCATCGAAACACCTGCCATGGAGCTTTCCAGCACTTTGCTGGGAAAATATGGAGAGGAAGGAGACAAGCTGCTTTTTCGCATCCTGAATTCAGGCAATTTTCTGGAGGCAAGCGGCATCGGAGAAGCGGGTAGTAGTTTGGGTGTGCAGCAGATTGCCGCCAGAATCAGTGAGAAGGGGCTTCGCTATGACCTGACCGTACCTTTTGCCCGCTTCGTCGTGCAGCATCAGCATGCTTTACATTTTCCGTTTCGCCGCTACCAGTTGCAACCCGTATGGCGCGCCGACAAACCTCAGAAGGGACGTTACCGTGAATTTTACCAGTGTGATGCGGATGTGATTGGCAGCACTTCGCTTCTGAACGAGGCAGAGCTTATCAAAATGGTGGATTCCGTCTTTCAGAAGCTGGGGCTGAAGGTGCTCATCCGGATCAATAACCGGAAAATCCTGACCGGCATGGCCAATGTGATTGGGCAGGCAGATAAGATGATTGCACTGACCACCGCGCTGGATAAACTGGATAAGATCGGACTGGATGCGGTCAAAGCAGAGATGGAGGCCAGGGGAATAGAGAAAGAAGGTATTGAGCGACTGGTACCGGTGATGACCGCCAAAGGAAGCCGGAATGACCGAATGAACCTGCTCCGGGACACCCTTGGAACAGACGAGAAAGGTATGCTGGGTATCCATGAGCTGGAAGCACTCTACACTTATATCGAAGCCCTGGATGTTCAAACCCAGGTAGAGCTGGATCTGAGCCTGGCCCGGGGCCTTGATTACTATACCGGAACGATCATCGAAGTGGTCAGCATGGATCATGAAATCGGCAGTTTGTGCGGGGGTGGCCGCTATGATGACCTGACTGGTATCTTTGGTTTGGAAGGCATGTCAGGCGTTGGCATCTCTTTTGGCGCTGACAGGATCTATGATACCTTGCTGGCGTTGCAGGGATTTCCTCAGGATATGGAGACACCGGTGGAAGCCATGTTCGTTAATTTTGGCGGAGAAGAGGAGCGTGCAGCTCTCAGACTGATGAGTGCCCTGCGTGACCATGGCGTGAGCGCGATGTTGTATCCCGAGGCGGCTAAAATCAAGAAACAACTCTCCTATGCCGATACCTTGCATGCTCAATATGTCATCCTGACCGGAGAACAAGAGCGGATGGAAGGCAAGGTCACTGTCAAGAACATGAAAGACGGACAACAGACGACCATCCCACAGGACCAGCTGATTAACATGTTACGAACTACCTGACAACATTTTTTCATGCCATATACACACTTTATTTCTGCCGCCCCTCTTGATTTTGAGGATATTGACAGGATTCTGACCCAGCATGCCATGCTGGCACTTTCAGATGACAGCCTGCAGCGCATCCGATACTGCCGGGAATACCTGGACCGGAAAATGGACGAGACCCAGGAGCCCATTTACGGGGTGAATACCGGTTTCGGTGCCTTGTATGACCGCAAGATTTCGCGGGAGGACCTTGGTCAGCTTCAGCGAAACCTGGTCATGTCGCATGCCTGCGGAACCGGGGCAGAGATACCTCGCATCATCGTGAAGCTCATGCTGTTGCTCAAAATACAATCGCTCTCCTATGGGCATTCCGGGGTGCATCCCCAGACGGTCCAGCGCCTGATTGATTTCTTCAACCATGACATTCTGCCGGTGGTATATGAATCAGGATCTCTGGGAGCCTCAGGCGACCTGGCCCCCCTTGCCCATCTCTCACTCCCCTTGCTGGGTTTGGGAGAGGTATGGTACCAGGACAGGAAGCGACCGACCGCTGAAGTTTACACGGAACTGGGGTGGGAACCCATCGAGCTCAGGTCTAAGGCCGGACTGGCGCTATTGAATGGCACCCAGTTCATGAGCGCCTATGGGGTCTGGAGTTGCCTGCGTGTATTCAAACTCAGCCGCCTGGCAGATATCATCGCAGCCATCAGCCTGGATGCCTTCGATGGCAGGCTGGAACCTTTTCATCCACTCATACAGGCCATACGCCCGCACAAGGGACAGATCCGGACTGCGGAGCGCATCGTGCGCTTACTGGAAGGCAGCGAGCTGATTAGCAGGTACAAAGTCCATGTTCAGGACCCCTATTCTTTCCGCTGTATACCCCAGGTGCACGGTGCCTCCAAGGATTCCATTAACTATGTGTCTTATGTTTTCCGCAAAGAGATCAATTCCGTCACCGACAATCCCACCATTTTCCCTGACGAAGACCTGATCATCTCGGCCGGAAATTTCCATGGACAGCCTTTGGCTCTGGCCCTCGACAACCTGAGCATTGCCATGGCCGAACTGGGCAATATCAGTGAACGGCGCACCTATCAACTGCTGGCAGGCAAGCGTGGACTTCCGCCCTTCCTTGTCGCCAATCCAGGCCTGAACTCTGGGTTTATGATCCCTCAGTACACGGCAGCCTCGATGGTCAGTCAGAATAAGCAGCTTTGCACCCCGGCTTCCGTTGATTCTATTGAGTCTTCACAGGGGCAGGAAGACCATGTAAGCATGGGTGCCAATGCAGCTACCAAAGCATACCGTGTATTGGAAAACCTGGAGCGTATCCTTGCCATTGAACTCTATAATGCTGCACAGGCCATGGACTTCAGAAGGCCAGTCCGGACCAGCCAGGTATTGGAAGATTTCCTCGCCTTATACCGGGAGAATGTTGCCTTTGTGACACAGGATAAAATAATGTATACGGATATCCGGACGTCCATCTCCTTTTTGCAGCAATGCCCTGTGATATTGCCTGGAGAAGACACTTCCATTTACAAACTCTGATGGCTTCAGGGTTCAGGATGCAAAGAGCAGTTCATACGGCCTTCTGATGGCCCGCTCCAGTTGGGCTATGGATACATACTGACTTTCGCGGATATATTCATTACCATCCAGGAAGATGATCAGGGTGGGATGGCTAAAGACCATAAAACTGGCAGAGACCTGCGGGTGTTCAAATCCGTTGATATATACCAGCCTGAATTTTTCAAATTCTTCTTTAAGCAAGGCCTCCACTTTTGGACGCAGGCTCATACAGGGCTGGCATTGATCGTTATAGAAGTAGAGCATAACCGCCGGGTGTGAAGCGATTATGCTGCGAATGTCTTCCAGGGTATCCGTTTCTTTCAACAACATGATTTCCATAATGACTTTTCAGGGCGCAAAATTACAAATAAGCACTGGCTCATGATCTGCTGAGTTTATCACCCTGCATTAAATATTTTTTAAGGTCATATGATTTTTGTTGCTTTGTGAGATCATAAGCATAGGTGGCATCACATTCATCCAGAAAACCTGTCAGACATCTTTCAAAACCAAATCATATGGCACTCGTAATCACAGGAAACGGACTTACCATTGAGCATGTCGTGCAGGTAGCACGGCATGGTGAAACAGTTACTTTACATCCTGAAGCTCTTGAACGCATTAAGAAATGCAGGGCCATGCTGGAGGCCAAGATCACAGCTAGGGAGATCATGTATGGCGTGAACACCGGCATCGGTGAGTTCTCCGAAGTGGTACTGACGGATGATCAGGTTGAGCAGTTTCAGCGTTACCTAATCTACAATCATGCAGCCGGTATTGGTGATCCCATGCCGCTGGACTGGGTGAGGGGTGCCATGTTGGGAAGGATAAACGTACATGCCCACGGTAACTCAGGCTGCAGGCCGGAAATAACCCAGACATTGGTGGAAATGCTGAACAAGGGTGTAACACCCTATGTATGCACCAAGGGTTCGGTTGGCGCGTGCGGTGATCTGGCGCCTATGTCACAGATTGCATTATTGATGATGGGAGAGGGTCAGGCCTATTATCAGGGAGAATTGCTGGAAGGCAGGGAAGCCCTGGACAGGGCCGGGATCCCGGTTCCCGGGCTGCAGGCCAGGGATGGACTGGCAACGATCAATGGGTCCAATGTACTTACAGCCATGAGCGCGTTATTTCTATATGATGCGGATCGTTGGCTGCGGCAGGCTGAGATCGCCGCAGCAATGTCGCTGGAGGCATTGAAAGCCAACATGAAGCCATACAATGACCGGATTCATAGTGTCCGGGGATTTGCAGGAGCAGTGAGATCTGCGCGTGCCATCCGGAAGATGGTTGAAGGCGGCGACCTAATGGATGGCCGGGTTAAATGCAAGGTGCAGGATGCCTATTCCATGCGGAGCACGCCCCAGGTCATCGGGGCTGCCCACGACGCCCTGGTGTTTGCCAGGTCACAGGTCGAAATAGAGTTAAATGGTGTCGGAGATAACCCCATCTTCTTCCCGGAGGAAAACCTCCAGCTCTCGGGTGCCAACTTCCAGGGTTCGCCGGTGTCGTTGCCTATGGACATGGCCGGTGCCGCCATTACTATGGTAAGTGTCCTGTCAGAGCGCCGGATGAACAGGTTGAATAACCCGGCCTTGAGTGTCGGACTGCCGGCCTTTCTAACCAAAGGTGCAGGGATGTTTTCCGGTTTGATGCTGAGTCAATACACCGCCGATATGCAGATCGTGGAACAAAGAATACTGAGCATGCCAGCTTCAATCCAGTCGATACCGGCCGCTGCTGACCAGGAAGACTTTGTATCAATGGGCATGAATACCGCTTTGAAGAATTTTCAGATCATGGACAACGCTTATGGTATACTGGGAATAGAAATGATGGCCGCAGCCCAGGCTTTGGATTTCAGGGAGTATGCTTTTGGAAAAGGGACAACAACCGCCCATAGCGTTATCAGAAAATACGTCGATTTTTTGGATGTGGACAGGCCACTCTATAATGATCACAACACCATGAAGGCACTGGTTAAGTCCGGGGAAGTCCTGGAAACAGTGGAAGCAGCCATTGGCTCATTGAAATAACACTTCGTTTTTCCCGGTATTATTTACACATCAGGCTTTTTTGGATCAATTGACAGCGATGGTATGTCCGTGCTATCGCTGTCTCCCTTTGTTAACAACAGTCAATAGTATTCAATTTGTCGACTGATACTGAGCCACATAATATTTCAATGCTGCTTGTTAAGCCTGTATTATTTTTTTGTTAAAAAACCTTGCGTCAAATCACAATTTGGCATAACTTGCACCCATATTGCAGGGATTTACGTACGAAAGAGTGGGATCAGCATGCCGTTTATGTCATTGTAACCAATGCGTTGCCGGGATCACTACAGGGTGATCTATCTTTATATTGACCTTAATGTTTAACCATTTCTAACCAAAACCTATCGATTATGAGAAAATTTATGATGATGCTTGCACTCCTGATTTTTGCCGGAATGCAGGTAGTTTTGGCGCAAGTAACCGTTACAGGTACGGTTTCCAGTTCGGAGGATGGCAAGCCTATCCCGGGAGCCACCGTACTTGTAAAGGGTACTACGGTTGGTATGACCACGGACCTGGACGGGAAATACAGCCTGCTGGTGCCGGGGAGCGGCCGCATCCTGGTATTCTCCTTTGTGGGGATGAAAACCAAGGAAGTAGCCATTGGCAACCAGAAAACGATCAATGTCGCACTTGACCCGGATGTTTTGGACATCGAAGGGGTGGTCGTTACCGCATTGGGTATCAGCCGTGAAAAGAAATCACTGGGGTATGCCGTTCAGGAAGCCTCCGGTGTTGAAATGTCACGCGCTGCCAACCCTAACATTCAGACGACCCTCTCCGGCAAGTTTGCAGGGGTTCAGGTCAGGCAGTCCAGCGGGATGCCCGGTGCACCGGCACAGATCTTCATCCGCGGTGCAAGGTCGTTCAGCGGAGACAATACACCATTGTATGTAGTGGACGGACTTCCGATTACGAGTACCAATGACTATGCATCCAACGTCACCGGCGCCGCCTATTCAAACCGTGCTGCGGACATCGACCCGAACGACATTGAGTCTATCAACGTCCTGAAAGGCCAGGCCGCTGCTGCACTGTATGGTATGCGCGCTTCCAATGGTGTGATCATCATCACCACCAAAAAAGGAAAAGCCGCAGCCGGCATGGGCAGACCTGTGGTCAACTTCAGCAGCAGCATGACGATCGACAATATCTCGAGGCTTCCTGAAGTACAGCAAACCTATGCACAGGGTTTCAACGGTGCCTTTGCTGCAGCCAACTCCTTCTCATGGGGTCCCAAGATCACCGATCTTCCCAAGAACACAACCTATGGCGGCAATAATTATCCCGGCTTCGAAGGCCAGTTCTTTGATCCTTACAAAGGCAAATGGGTAACACCTACCGCTTACAACAACCCGGAAGGATTCTATGACAATAACGGGTACACCTATAACAACAGCATCAATATCAGCAATGCCACCAGCATGGGTAATTACTCCTTTGGCTTCGGTAGCACCAACCAGACCGGTATCATCAAGGAAACCGGCATGGAAAGGTATACCGCCAAAATGGCCGGAGATTTCAAAATGAACCCCAGATGGAACATGGGCTTTGCAGGTAATTACGCTGACTCCAAGATCGATAAACTTCCTTCAGGTAACGACAGCTGGCTGTTCACTGTTTATGGTGCTCCTCCATCCTTTGACCTGGTTGGAACACCGTACCATCAGGAAGGAACCAACGGAAAGTACCGTCAGATCAGCTACCGCAGAGGCGCCGTCGGTAAGAACCCCTACTGGGTACTGGAAAATAGCAGCTACCGTGAGGCCACCAAGCGTTTCTTCGGAAATGGTTATCTTGAATTTGTTCCGGCTTCCTGGGTGAGCATCCGTTATCAGTTGGGTGTTGACCAGTATACCACCGACAATGCAGAATACACAGAAATGGGACAGGGTGACCTGCCGACTGCATCACAATACCCGACACCCAATAATCCTGTGTATGCCTATGTTGCTCCAACCGGCGGTATCATCGACAACTACGGGGTAACCAGAAGGGTGGTCAACTCACTGCTCACAGCTACTTTCTCCCATAACTTCTCTGACAACCTGAAAGGAAATCTCGTCGTCGGAAATGAAATCGACCACAACCACAGCGAATTCTACAGATCCAATGGTAATAACTTCACCACCCCGGGCTGGAAGAACCTCGCCAATACCAACATCAAGAATTCCAGCTACAACACATATAACAGGAGAACAGCAGGTTTCTTCGGTAACCTCAACCTGGATTATATGAATATGTTCTACTTCAACCTGACCGGCCGTCAGGACATCGTGTCCTCCATGCCCAGGGACAACCGTACGTTCTTCTATCCTTCCACTTCACTGGCATGGGTGTTCACCGAACTGGATGCCCTTCAGGATAACAAGATTCTCTCCTTCGGCAAGGCCCGTATCTCTTATGCACAGGTCGGACAGGCAGCCACCGAATTCCTTGCAGATCCTTACTTCGTGCAGGGTGGTGCCAACAGCGGCTTCCTTACCAATGGTATTGTGTATCCCTGGCTGGGTGTGACCGGTTACAAATACAGCGAAACACTGTATTCTCCCGACCTCAAACCCCAGAATACAAACACACTGGAACTCGGGTTTGATCTTCGCTTCCTTAACAACAGAATCGGCCTCGACTATAGCTTCTTCAACCAGGTTGCCAAAGACCAGATCTTCGCCGTTCCGATGGCCGGATCCACCGGATTCGCCCAGATGGTCGTCAATGCCGGAGAAATGAAAGGCATTGGTCATGAGATCATCCTCAGCCTGAAACCCATCAAGATGAAGAACCTGGAATGGGACATGACGTTCAACTTCAGTAAGCTTGTTAATGAAGTCGTTGAACTGGCTGAAGGTGTTGAAAATATTGCACTTGGTGGTTATGTAACACCTAATATCCGTGCATCTGCCGGTGATGTTTATCCCGCTATCTACGGTGAAATGTATGTAAGGGATTCGGAAGGACGCATTCTGGTCAACGAAGACCCGAATGATCCTGGATACGGCCTTCCCATGGTTGGTGAGTTTGGCAAAATCGGCGTTGTTTCGCCCGACTTCATCCTGAGCTGGACCAACAACTTCAAAGTGCTGAAAGACATCAACATCTTTGCTCAGATCGACTGGAAGCAGGGTGGCCAGATGTACAGCGGTACCAACCGTCTGATGGACCTCTATGGTACTTCAAAACGTACTGAAGACCGCGAATCCACCTTCATCTATGATGGGTATCTTGCCAATGGACAGCCCAACAACATCGTTCGTGGTGGTCCAAACGATGCCCTTGCCTATCAGACCTTGTATTCCAGCGTCCTCGATGCACTCAGCGAAGCTCATATCTATGGAACCGGCTTTGTAAAGATCAGGGAACTGGGTATCAACTACAACCTGCCTAAGAAGTACATCTCCTACCTGAAACTGACCAATGCTCAAATCGGTTTCGTGGCCAGAAACATCATCCTCTGGTCAGAACTGCCCTACTTTGATCCGGAAGCTTCACAGGGTCAAGGTAATATGACCAGTGGTATGGACTATATGTCACTGCCGCAGACGACCTCATACGGGTTCAGCCTTAACTTAACCTTTTAATCACCTTAAATGACTATGAATATGAAAAAGATATTGTCATTGATGTTGATCTCCGTTATGCTCTTCTCCTGCAGTGAGGATTTAATGGATGAGATCAACCAGGATCGCAATAACGCGCTCAACATGCAGTCCAAGAACCTGATACCGGATCTGCTGCTGAAGAGCGCCTTCGAATCCACGGCAACCGATATTGCATGGTATGCCACTGTCTACGTCGAACACAATGCAGGCACCTGGAACCAGTCACACCAGGCTGACCGCCGCATTGCGCAAAATGCTTCTTCCCTGCTGAACAATAGCTGGAATGCTATCTACGATGTGATGAACATTGCCAAAACCATCATTAATAAAACTGACCCGGCAACCGGAGATGAGCCAACAGAATATTGGCCACGCGGTATCGCTCAGATCATGATGGCTTACAACCTGGCTATTGCTACCGATGGATGGGGTGAAGTACCTTATACGGAAGCCTTCCAGGGATTGGAAAATGTCTACCCCAAGTACGACAAACAATCCACACTCTATCCCAAAATCATGGCCCTGCTCGACAGTGCCATTTCCAACTTGAACAAAGCCACAGTATTCTATAGAGATAAAGATTATATCTATGGAAGTCTGAGCAACGCCAACAACAAGGCTGCCTGGATCAAGACAGCCAATGCACTGAAAGCCCGTTTTGCACTCCGCCTGACGAAGGTGAACGGCAATGCTGCTGCTACCGCTGCTTTGGCTGCTATCCCCAATGCCTATGCCAGTGCCGCCGATGCCATGCTGCTGAAAGGATTCGCAGTGGCCCTTCCTGGCTCCAACCCCTGGGGTGAATTCTGGTATTGGAGGGATCATCTCTCTGTATCCACCACGATCTTTGATCTGATGAATACCCGCAACGACCCGCGTATGGCTGATTATTTCAGTTCCACAGATCCTGCTGACATTGCACCCATCGGCGCAGCAGAACAGGTACAGGGTGGATATTCCCAGTCCTTGTTCACCAGCGGTTATGATGCCATGGCTTCACCCATCCTGCTGTTCACCTATCATGAACTCAAATTCATCGAAGCTGAAGCAAAATTCCGTACCGGTGACGCTACCTGGAAAGACGCCCTTAAGGCTGCTGTGGAAGCTTCCTTTGCATTTGTTGGCACAGCAGGTGGTGACACGTATTTCAATACCGAGGTTGACCCGAGGTTGACTGCCGGCAACGAACTCAATGAAATCCTGACCCAGAAGTATATCGCCTTCTTCGACAGGGAAGCCATTGAAGCATACAATGACTACAAACGTACCGGTATTCCGGAAATGAAGAATCCCAACAACGCAACCGTTGGCTTTATCTGGAGGTTCCCCTGGGCTTTGAGCGAGATTTCTTCGAACTCCGCCAATGTACCCAAATGGACCATCTTTGATAAAACCTGGTGGGCTGGTGGTACCGAATAATCCGGTTTTAGGTTAGAGAAAAAAGAGGCTGTCTTTCCGGCAGCCTCTTTTTTATTTCCCAGCCATTGATCCTGAGTAAAAAGCAAGAATGCAGGATTCAGCTATCTTTGCACCCTATACTTTCCATCAATATGAGAAAGAAAGTCGATTTCCTGGTCATTGGCAGCGGCATTGCAGGCTTGTCCTATGCCCTGAAGGTTGCCAGTCATGGGTCTGTGTGCATTGTCACGAAAACGCGGGCGGAAGAAACAGCCACGCGTTATGCCCAGGGCGGCATCGCCGCTGTGATGTACACGCCGGATACCTACGAAAAACATATCCGCGATACCATGATCGCCGGGGATGAACTGAGCGATGAACGTATCGTAAGGATTACGATTACGGAATCGACGGATAGGATTAAGGAACTGATAGCCTGGGGCGCCGATTTTGACCGCACGCCCAGCGGCAGGTATGACCTGGCCAGGGAAGGAGGTCATTCAGAATATCGCGTGCTTCATCATAAAGACAGCACCGGAGCCGAGATTGAGAAAGCATTGCTGAAACAGGTTAAGGAACATCCCAACATCGAAATCCTGGAGAATCATTTCACCATTGACCTCCTCACCCAGCACCATCTCGGCGTCGAAGTAAACAGGAGATCACAGGATATCCAATGCTTTGGGGCCTATGTGCTCGACATTGACAAGAACATCATCCTTACCCTGCTGGCCCGTAAAGTCCTTCTGGCAACAGGTGGTGCGGGCAATGTGTATGCCACAACCACCAACCCTGTCATCAGTACGGGAGACGGAATTGCCATGGTATACCGCGCCAAGGGGATGGTAGATAAGATGGAGTTCTATCAGTTCCATCCTACCGCTTTGTACAATCCCCGGGAAAAACCTTCTTTCCTGATCACCGAAGCCATGCGGGGGTTCGGAGCTGTGCTGAAAAACCATGCCGGTCAGGAATTCATGCATAAATATGACGAGCGGGGTTCATTGGCACCCCGTGACATCGTTGCGCGAGCCATCGACAATGAGATGAAGCTGAGCGGGTCGGAACATGTTTACCTCGATTGTCTGCACCTGGACCGCAACGCCCTTATCGGTCATTTTCCGGGTATCTACGCCAAATGCCTCAGTATCGGACTTGATATCACAAAAGAAATGATACCTGTTGTTCCGGCTGCCCACTACATGTGCGGAGGTATTGTGGTCGACGAGCATGCCCGGACCAGCATTCAGAACCTGTATGCTACCGGAGAATGTGCATCCACCGGCCTACATGGCGCTAACCGACTGGCATCCAATTCTTTGCTTGAAGCAGTAGTGTTCTCGCATCGTGCCAGCCTGGATGCAGCCAGCACCTTGCATACATCCTCTTTCAATGATAAAATCCCGGACTGGGATGCTGAAGGTATGATACTGAATGAGGAGTTGGTATTGGTGACCCAGTCATTAAAAGAACTACAGGCCATCATGAGCAACTATGTGGGGATCGTTCGTTCAAACCTGCGATTGAAACGCGCCCTGGACAGGTTGCGGATCATCTACCGAGAAACTGAAGATCTGTATAACAAATCCGTAGTGACTTCAAGCATATGTGAGCTGAGGAACATGATCAATGTGGCCTACCTCATCACAAAGATGGCGCAGGAGCGGAAGGAAAGCCGGGGACTGCATTTTAACATAGACTATCCTAAGGATATGAGTCGTCCGGGATTTTATAACAGACACGAACTTTAAAGAAAGAACACCTATGGCACTGATCAAAGCCGTGAAAGGGATATGGCCCAGCCTTGGCGAAGGCTGCTGGTTGGCCGATAATGCAACGATCACAGGTGATGTGATTATGGGTGAAGGTTGCAGTGTTTGGTTCAATGCTGTTGTGCGCGGAGATGTGCACAGCATACGCATTGGAAATCATGTCAACATTCAGGACGGCGCTATCATCCACTGCACATACCAGAAGGCCCCGGTCAATATTGGGAATAACGTCTCGATTGCTCACCGGGCCATTGTCCATGGCTGCACCATCCACGACAATGTATTGATCGGGATGGGTGCAATCATAATGGATGGCGCTGTGATTGAATCACATAGCATTATTGCGGCAGGTGCATTGGTGACAGAGAATACGGTCGTCCCCTCGGGCAGCGTCTTTGCAGGCGTTCCTGCTAAGAAGATCAAGGATATCGACAAGTCATTGCTGGAAGGCCAGGTACTTCGTATCGCGAAAAGCTACGGGATGTATGCGTCGTGGTACGAATGAAATCAGGAATCAGGGATTAGGGATCAGGTAATTACGAATTACGAATTACGAATTACGAATTGATATTCAGATAATTACGAATTACGAATTACGAATTACGAATTGATATTCAGGTAATTAC
>ERZ795032.1125-NODE-1125-length-20603-cov-10.544481_pt1 | contig 20603 bp, 19 predicted proteins | sample MGYA00375124_ERZ795032 | MGnify/ENA primary metagenome ERZ795032 (study PRJEB30167, sample SAMN05720154) | activated sludge metagenome | isolation source: Anaerobic digester | place: China | collected 2015-12-16 ...
CCCGCGTCAGAGCGCGGTCTCGTTGATTCTCCATCAACAGGGAAACAATGTTTGTTATCTATCTATTTAAACATATGTTTCCTGCATCAGATCCGAGGCCCATTGCTCGAACCTTCATACCAGTCCCGGTCACAGGGAAGACTGCACCTGAACCGGCACAGAACTTCAATCCGTGCAGGAATTTATGTTTATAACACATGGTATATAAACATTATCCCCGCGCCGGACTCCCCCGCCAGCCAGACCCACAATCCACCGGCCTGCACACGGGTTCACCCGATGGGTGTAACCTGCGCGCGCAGACAGTCATATGGCTGAACCAGCAGGAGATATACACTGTCAACCTTTTATCAGACCCGATTCGGACGTCGGGCCCTCATAACGGTTGAGGGGAGAGGATCAGACCACCCCGGAGGGCTGCACGATCCCCTGCCCTGACAACACAGCCTTACTATGTTGCCATCAATGTTATATATACATTTCCCTGCCCCGTCGGATCCAGGCTCATAACCTGGACCCCCATAATGGTCGGGACAATCCCCGGATTTCCGTGTCGATAACACAGATCCCGGTGAAGAATCACTCCCGACCTGACCATCACATGTTGATGCCACGGCTATTTATACATTTACCCTGCCGGGGACTCAGGCCTCAGATCTTAATAAGAGCAGTGACCGGCCAGACAGGACAACGGCAGATCCACCTTACGCGCCGATCTGCAGGGCCACGGATCACGCCAGATCAGGATCACCGCGGGCATCCTCCGGGCCATCGCCAGCAGCCCGCTCCCCGACATAGACCTCACCAAAGAACTCGTCCTGCCAGATCTCGAGTTTTCCCTCGAGCACCAGAAATAGCAGCGGGATGTAAACATCGCGCCGCGACTCTCCCATCTCACTCGAAAGCCGTCCAAGCGTGACAGCACCACCGCTCGCGGGTGCGGCGCGCTGGAACCCCTCCATAACGGCCGCCACAGCGCTCTGATAACCCTCATCGTGCGCCACCGAGACGACATCCCCCGCACTGAGGTCAAGATCCGGTTCCGTTGCAAGAGGCGCCCGTCTCCTCTGCCTGCGGCGCTGCTCCTTCTCCGCCGTCTTCAACTGCTTGATCAGCTCATACAGAGTGACGGGAAGACGTTTTCGCAGGTTTTTCCGGCCAAGGCGGCGCTGGATCTCACGTTCCAGACGCTCAACGGGCTCGACCTCCCCCCCATCATCGAGATCAAACCCCGCATACCCCCAGGGCTCCTCGTCCTCAACATCAAACGCCTCCTCAGCCCCATCATCATCCTGCGCGTCCAGATACTCCGATTTGAGGCGCAACAGGCACGCAGCGTAGAAAAGGGTCCTCCCGGAGACCCTCAGATCAAGCCTCTTGCGACGCTCAAGCTCGGCAAGAAACCGATCGGTCACATCGACTATATCGATGTTCCAGGGATCGACCTCGCCACGCTCGGCCATACCGACCAGGATCTCTACAGGCTCCTCATCCATTGTCCTGCACACCGGTCACGTAGGTGCTCTTATCGGCACGGGTCGTCACGCCGAGGATACGGTCAGCGCGCTCGATCATCGGTTTCCTGAGCGAGACTATGATCGACTGTGCGTTCCCCGAGAGTTCGCTCATCATGTCAGCGATCCGGCCGACGTTGCTGCCGTCAAGGAACATATCCACCTCATCCAGCGCGTAGAACGGCGCTGGCATGTACTTCTGGATTGAGAAGATGAAAGCCAGCGTTGTGAGCGACTTCTCACCCCCGGATAGAGAAGAGAGGAGGTGAACCTTCTTCCCGCGCGGCTGCACCGCAAACGTCAGCCCCCCGGAGAATGGATCCTCCTCGTTCTCGATAACCAGCCTCCCGCTCCCGTCAGTCAGGCGCGCAAAGATCTCCTGGAAATTAGCATCGATCGCCTTAAACGCCGTCATGAAGGCGTCGTATTTCATCTTTTCGCACCTCTCGATCCGCTCAAGGAGCATCTCGCGCTCCCGCGAGATGACCTCTTTCTTTTGTGTCCGCTCCTCAACGCGCGCCGCAACCCGCTCGCACTCCTCGATCGCGAGCATGTTGACCGCGCCGATCTTCTTTAGTGCGCGTTCAGCCGCCGCGATGCCCGCATCGATTGCGGCAAGGTCGAGATCGGTCTCAACACCGCCGGCCTGTTCCCTGAGGTCAGCAAGTTCCTGGAAGAGCGTGCGTTCCCGCTCCTCGAGCGCCTCAACCTGCATCCGGCTGCGCTCCATCTCGCTTGAGAGGTTGAAGACCTCCTGATCGAGTGTCCGGATCTCTTCAAGGATCCGATCGCGCGTCTCGCGCAGCCCCGCGAGTTCATTGGAGAACTCCTTCTGCCGGGCCTCCAGTTGCACGATCAGCCGGCGGTTCTCCTCTATCTGCTCGCCGGCGGCCTTTATCTCGCTCTCGATCTCCCGGTTTTTCTCCTCCAGGCGGCTCCGCTCCGCCGCAAGCTCCTCGATACGGTTTGAGTAGTGCTGGCGCTCGCGCCGGATATCGGTTATATCGGCATCCTTGTTCCGAAGCCGGCGCTCGATATCCTCAACAGTCCGCCGGTAGTTCTCGTAACGCTCGGTGAGCGCCGGAACCTCCGTATCGTCAAGTTTCTTCTTGAGGTCGTCAACCTCGGCCGAGATCTGCGCGATCTCGGCGGATGTCCGCTCAAGGTCGGCCTCAAGCCGGGCCAGTTCTTCGCTGCCGGTCTTCACACCATCGATCAGTTCGCGCCGGTTCTCCTCGAGCGTATGCTTCTCACCGGCAAGCACCTCGACCCGCTTCTGAAACTCATCAAGGAGCATCCTATATCTTGCAATCTGCTCCTCGATCGAGCTCCGTTCCGCCCGTTTCGCCTCCGCAGCCAGAGCAAGTCTGCCGATGGAAGCCTCGATCTCACCGGCCTCCGCCTCCAGTTCGGCAAGCCTCGCGCGGACGCGCGCTACCTCGTCGTCGACCGCCACACCGAACCCGCGCACCTTCTTTGCCTGGGATCCTCCGGTCATGGCACCGCTCCTCTCGACAAGATCGCCCTCCAGCGTGACCATCTTGTAGCGGCCCATCAACCTGCGTGCGCGGTCAAGGGTATCCACCACGACCGTCGAGCCAAACACCACCCGGAACGCGCGATCGAACGCCGGGTCAAACTCCAGGAGATCGACCGCATACCCGATTATCCCGGGCTCCGCCCCGAGCGGCTGGAGAACCGGCGGCCGGAGTTTGTTGAGCGGCAGGAACGTTACCCTGCCGAGACGGTTCTCCTTCAGGTACTTGATAGCCTCCGCCGCCACCGAGTCGGTATCCACAACGACCCAGCGGAGTCGGCCCATCGCCGCCACATCGAGTGCGGTCGCATACTCCGGCGGAGCGCGCCCGAGCTGCGCCACCGTCCCGTGGACACCGTCCATGCCAAGGACGTAGTCCATCGCCTTCCCCCCCGCATCGCCGTGCGCCTGCTGCTGCGCCTCAAGTCGCATCAGGGTCTGCTCGTTCTCCCGGACCTCTTTCTTCAGCCTATCGAGTGCTGACCGGCGCGCAAACAGAGTGCTCTCCGTCTCAGAGAGATCGCGCTCGACCCGCCGTTTCTGCTCCTCGCAGTCAGCAAGGCTGGAGGAGTAGTCCGCGAGCTGGGCCTGTTTGTTCGCAAGTTCTTCCTCGATCTGGCTTATCCGGGCGTCCAGACGCTCCCGCTCAGACGACCGCATCCGGCTCTTCTCGATGAGGAGATCCTTCTCGCGGAGGATCTGCGCCCTGAGTTCCTTTCTGCTCTCGAGGTCCTGCAACCGGCTAAAGAGCCGATCCTTCACCCCCTCAACCTCCCGGCTCTCGGCCGCTATCCGCTTCTCGATCTCCTTCATCTCGTCGCGCTTCGCCGCCAGTTCCATCGCAAGGTTCGACCTGTCGATCGAGAGGTTACGCAGGCTCTCAGCGCATTCCTGGACCTTTGTCTCAGCGCGCTTGCTGTCCATGTAGACCCGCTGGATTGTCCCGGCATTCTCCTCCAGGCTCGCCTTCAACCGCTCTATGCTCTTCTCCCCGAGCCTGATCGCGCCCCGCGCCTCTTCAAGCCTCCCAACAAGTTCAAGGTACTCAGGACCGCTCTTCCGGCTGATCTCCCCCTCGATCCCCTGCTGCCGGGTTCGCGCCTCCTCGATCCTGGCCCGCACAGCCTCAATCTCAGCCGTGCTACGCTCCATCGCCGCCCGGTGATCGTGCATAAGACCCTGGAGGGTAACGATCTCCTGCTCCTTCTCCCGGACAAGAGCCGCGCCCCGACAGCGGTTGAGGTGATCGAGTTCGTCCTGCCACCGCCGGTACTCCAGCGCCTGCTCTCGCTCGTGCTGAAGCGTATCCAGTCGCGCTGCAAGCTCGTGCAGCAGGATCTCTTCACGATCGAGTCGTTCGCGCACCACCTCCAGTTCCGAGAACGCCTGCTCCCGCTTCTGATCAAACTCGGCAACGCCCGCAATCTCATCGATGATCTTCCGCCGCTCGGTGTCACTCATCTCCATGATGCGGGTGACATCGCCCTGCATCACAACGTTGTAGCCCTCCGGTTTGATCCCGATCCTTGCCAGGAACTCGATAACGTCGGACTGCTTGCAGAGACGGTTGTTGAGATAGTTGTAACTGTAGTAACCCGTCGGCGTCCGCTTTATCCTGCGGCGGATGGTCGTGCCGTCCGAGAAAGTGATCGTCACCTCAGCGGTGTTCTTCCCGGAGTTGACGTTGATGAGATCGGTCAGTTTCTCCGCCCGCAGCCCCCGCGCACCCGATAGAGCAAGGACAAAGAGAATGCTATCGATGATGTTGCTCTTTCCGGAACCATTCGGGCCAGAGATGACAGTAAACCCCTCAAAAAAGGGAATTTTAGTCTTTCTGGCGAAAGACTTGAAATTGTCGATCTCAAGGTGCGTTATGTGCAAGAATGGGGCTCCTTTCACCTGCGATCGAGATCTACCGTGTCGTCCTCTTCGGCCTGGATGAGATCATTGACGGGGCGCTTCCTCTGCTCAACAAAGACCTTCCGGTCAGACGACTTACCCCCCTTCTTCCCGGGCTTCGTCAGGAGATCCCGCGTTCCGGTGCTGGCAACGATGTACTCCGATGAAGTGCGTTTTGGCTCCGGTTTCAGCGTCCCGTCGTTCTGCATGATCATCTCAAAGTCCTCCTCGTCAGGAACCTTTTCCTGCGGAACCGGCCTTGACTGCCGCTTCTCCGCCGGACGCGCCTGGCTTCTGGGTTCGACGGTGCGCGGTTCTGCTCTGAGTTCCTGCGTGGGCCTTGCCGCAGCAGGATGCGTGGGGGGCCTCCTCTCCCGGCGCTCATCCGTCTCCTTTACAAGTTTCATCGCCACAGTCTTGACGTCCAGGACCTCTTCTGTCAGGCCTTTCACCAGTGCATCGAGCTCGCGCACTTTCCGCTCCAGTTCACGCAGGCGTTCTTCGTCAACCCCCGCAACCGGCAACTGCTCCCGTTCCTTCATCATCTCCATCTCCTTCTCGCGCTCCGCAAGTTCCCGCTCAAGAAAATGTATCCTCGCATCCTTCTGCGCCATTATCTCCCTCAAACTAATCCTTGATAATAATTATGTAATAATATTACTATAGATTCCTGAATTGAAGAATTATCTCGCAACTTGAGGACAGTACCACCAGAAAGACTCATGGCTCCGGTGGTGGGGTGAAAACGGCGCTCCATCAATCCGCAAGGTAAAAACTCTGTACAAAAGAAAGAATATTACCTCAACGGAGCAACCCTTTTTCTGCATGTCTAGTCTGGCAAACTTTGATCCAGAGATCGCAGACCTCATCGAGAAAGAGCGCCTGCGTCAGATCAATGGGCTGGAATTGATCGCCTCCGAGAACGTCGTAAGCAAGGCAGTCCTGGAGGCGATGGGTTCTATAATGACCAATAAATACGCCGAGGGTTACCCCGGCAAACGATACTACGGAGGCTGCGAGTTTCACGACGTCGTGGAGAACCTGGCGCGCGACAGGATGTGCCAGGTCTTCGGGGCCGAACACGCAAACGTCCAGCCTCATTCGGGTAGCCAGGCAAACCAGGCGGTCTACTTTGCCTACCTCGGCTACAAGGACCGGATAATGAGCCAGAGCCTCACCCAGGGCGGCCACCTCTCCCACGGTTCGCCGGTAAATATCACCGGCCGCTGGTACTCCATCTTCCACTATGGCGTGGACCCCAGGACAGAGACGCTCGACTACGCTGTAATCGAAGACCTGGCGCGGCAGGTCAAACCGCAGATGATCGTCTGCGGCGCGAGCGCCTATCCACGCGAGATAGATTTCAGGGCGTTCCAGGAGATCGCCGATACCGTAGGTGCGCGGTGCATGGCCGATATTGCCCACATTGCCGGACTCTGCGCAACCGGATACCACAACTCTCCTGTAGGCGTTGTCGATATAGTGACGACTACGACTCATAAGACCCTGCGTGGCCCCCGCGGCGGTGCGATCATGTGCAGCAAAGAGGATGCACAGACAATCGACAAGTCTGTCTTCCCGGGGATGCAGGGCGGTCCCCTGATGCACATCATCGCCGCAAAAGCGGTCTGTTTCAAGGAGGCCATGACCCCGGCATACAAGGAATACTGTGGCCAGATCGTCAGGAACTCGCGCACTATGGCCAGGGTCCTTGCCGAGGAGGGGCTTGATCTGGTCTCCGGCGGCACCGATAACCATCTCATACTCCTCGACCTTACCGGGGTCTCAGCAAACCATGAACACCTCACGGGGCTTGCAGCCGAGACCGCGCTCGGTGAGGCCGGGATCACCGTGAACAAGAACACCATCCCCCGCGAGCAGCTCAGTCCCTTTGTGACGAGCGGGCTACGTATCGGCACGCCGGCCGTCACCTCCCGCGGCATGAAAGAGAGGGAGATGGAACAGATCGCCCACTGGATAGCGACGGTGATAAAGGACATCGCTAGAGATAGAACCTCGAAGAAGGCGATCAACGAGGTGAGAGAAGAGGTCATCGCTCTCGCGAGCAAGTATCCCCTTTACCCTGAAGTAGCATGATACTCGACGGCAAAGCAGTCTCGGAGAAGAGGCTTGAACTCCTGAAGGAGAAGATAGAAGAGTCCGGGCTCTACCCACGGCTGGCAACCGTCATCGTGGGTGATGACCCGGCATCACAGATGTATGTCCGGATGAAACACCGGGCGTGCGAAAGGGTTGGGATCGGATCGATCGGGATCGAGCTCCCGGCGGACGCATCCAACGAGCGGGTGCTCGAGGCGGTTGCGCGGCTTAACAACGACCCGGACATCAACGGCATCCTTGTCCAGCTCCCTCTCCCGGCCGGGGTGGACGCAAGGCGTGTGATAGACGCGATATCGCCGGATAAGGACGTGGACGGGTTCCACCCCTGTAACATTGGCAGGCTGTTCTCTGGAGATCCGCTCTTTGCCCCCTGCACCCCGCAGGGGATCATGACGATCCTGGAGGAGTACCATATCCCGACCGCGGGAGAGCACGCGGTAGTCATCGGCCGGAGCATCGATGTGGGAAGACCCATGGCCGCCCTGCTCCTGAACGCCGATGCGACCGTTACTATCTGTCACTCAAAGACGAGAGACCTGAAAGGCGAGGCACGGAGAGCCGATATCCTTGTCAGCGCGGTCGGGAAGGCGAGGTTCGTCGGGCCCGATATGGTGAAAGAAGGGGCGACTGTCATCGATGTCGGCATAAACCACGACGAAGATGGAAAACTCTGCGGCGATCTCGACTTCGAGGCGGTGAAGGACCTCGCAGGGGCGATAACCCCGGTTCCGGGCGGCGTCGGCCCCATGACCATCGCGACGCTGATGGAGAACACATTCAAGGCCGCCAGGCTGAGAGCATGCAGCAGCATCACTGCCAGGTGAACGGCCTGCGGATCGGCGGCGATGCCCCGGTTCGGTTGATGGGGGTTATCAACTGCAGCCCAGAGTCGTTCTACCGGGGGTCATACGCCCCGGCCGGGAATGTTCGCAACCGTGCTCTTGCAATGGTTGAATCCGGTGCCGATATGGTTGACCTCGGGGCGCGGAGCACCGCTCCGGGATCTCGCCCGATCACCCTTGCGGAGGAGGCTGCCCGTATGGATAAGGCGCTCACGGAACTGGACGGGACGGGGGTCACCGTATCGGTGGACATCCAGCACCCGGAGGTGCTCGAGGTCTGCCTCCGCCACGATCTCCATGCTGTGAACGATATCACGGGGCTTGCCGGGGAGCAATTCGCACGGGCTGTCGCCGACTCGGGGCTACCGGTATTTACCATGGCGAGTCTTCGCCGGCCGGGCGATGCCGTGGGGCTCGCCGCCACCCGCAAGGCGCTTGAAACTGTCGTTGAGCGGTGTTCGCGGTTCGGGATCGAAGACTACGTGCTTGACCCGGGTATCGGCCGATGGGTTCCGGAGCGGACGAGCGAGGATGACTGGGAACTCTGCCGGAACTTTCAGTCGTTCCTGGACTTCGGCCGGCCGGTTCTTGCAGCGGTCTCCCGTAAGACGTTCATCGGGGATCTTCTCGGAAAGCCGCCGGAGGACCGGCTCGCTGGCACCCTTGCGCTCACAACGATGCTGGTGGCGGCGGGGGCGTCCGTCGTCCGGAGCCACGATGTCCCGGAGACCGCTGACCTCCTGCGGGTTTACGCGAAGATGAGGCAGGGGAGATGACGCCACCCTCTTTCTCGGTCTACGGGATCGCGACCCCTCTGCTTTACCCCGGCGATGATATCGCGGAGAGGCTCCTTGAGGCCGTCGCACGGTCAGGCGCGGGGGAGTTTAAGACCGGTGACGTTCTCGCGGTTGCGGAGTCAGCGCTGGCAACAGCGGAGGGTCGGGTCGTGAATCTCGCTGATATCGAGCCTTCAGAGGAGGCGCTCCGCCTCGCCCGGGATTACCGGATGGACGCCCGTCTCGCCGAGGTGGTGCTCCGGGAGAGCGACCGGGTCGTGGGCGGGATACCCGGGTTCCTGCTCTGCATGAAGAACGGGACGCTCCTCCCGAACGCGGGGATAGACGCCTCAAACGCTCCCGCAGGTTCGGTCGTCCTCCTGCCCCTTGACCCTGACGCCTCGGCGGCGCGGATACGTTCTGCGATCTCCGAGCGGACGGGGGCCGATCTGGGGGTTATAGTCATCGATTCCCGGACGCATGCGATGCGACTTGGATGCAGCGGGGTTGCTATCGGGTGTTCGGGGATCCCATCGGTGATAGATGAGCGCGGGAGAAAGGATCTCTTCGGCCGCGAACTTCAGGTAACAAAGAGGGCGGTTGCAGACTGTATAGCCTCTGCCGCTGAACTCGTGATGGGGGAGGCTGATGAGTGTGTGCCGGCGGCGGTTGTACGGGGGACGGGGTTACCCATCGGCGACTACACCGGGGTTGCCACAATAGACGCGTCAGAGTGTCTCTTCATGGGGGTTGCGCTTCACGCCGACCCGTCCTTTCTCGTCGATAGCAAGAGAGAACCCTGAGTTCTCCAGGTACTCTCTGCTCTTTCTCCCTTTTCCGTGGACGAGGATCTCTACGAGGTCCTCTTTCTCGTCGATGTCGGTGGACATCCGGAACGAGTCGATGACATCGACGGATAACCCGCACTCTTCTGCAACCCGCAGGTGGTCAAGGAAACTCGCACCGTAGAAGTCGGCGTGGAAGCACTGCGGTTTTTTGAGGAAGATCACGTTCGTCCCTCCGCCGCGCCCGGGGACGATGGCCATATCCTTCTCCGTCCTGATCAGCCGCTGGATATCCCCGGCCGTCACCAGGGGTATGTCAGCCATGATGATGAGCGCCGGGCAGTGAAACTGGCGGAGCGCCCAGTTGATGGCATCGTTGAGGGGTTCTGTCCGGACAGCGATGAGCGCGTTATCGTGCTTGAAGGGGTGGGTGCAGAGCAGGGTGGCGCTGCACCCCGATCTCCGGGCGGCGGCGATCACGTCTTCAAGCATCGCCCGGGCGAACGCCTCCCGCTCTTCCTGGTTTAAGATGCAGGATAGGCGCGTCTTCGGGTTCACAGGCTTGAAGGGGATGAGCGCGTGGAAGTACATCGGAAAAACAGTTGAGGGGGCAGCATCAAAAAGCCATCGCTATCCTCGAGCCTGGAAAGACCGGGCTCGAGTATTCCTGAATACCAGCGCGCCTGGAAGCAGAGGGACATGGTCTGCAAGGACGGACAATTCCGCTCGAAAGTTGAGACGTCTCGCAAGAGGGGGAGGAAACTTCCACCACCGCCCCTGTCCTGACGGTTCACCGGAAGGGTGTTTTAACCTCTGGAAAAACCCCATCACCCGGCCGCTTCGCGCCTCCTCCCGCCCCCTTCAAAGGGGGAAGGGCAGTGATCGGTGATAGACCGGATGGCTGTGCCAGGTAGGGTTTCACCCTGATGCTGGAGATGCACTCCCTGGCACGGTACCGATGGAGGATCACAACGCCGTGGGGAGGGGGCGGAACGCCCCCGCCCGGCCATGCCACGGAGCGGCGACAGGATTTTTCCAGGGGGTCTCACCGGGAGATGAACAGCCGCACACCTGCCTCCTGGTCCCGACCGGACGGTGGTTCTTTCCGCCCCGTCAAAACCCCCGCAGGTCTCTTTGCCGTCCCGCGTCTCCTCCCGAAGGTTCATGAAGGAGGGGGGCGGAGATCTATCCATGCACCGGCGCGTCATAACCTTCTCGAAGAACGTTTTTCTTCCCCTGACAACTGTCTGCGCAAACCACTGTGGCTACTGCTATTTCCGCACCCCGGTTCAGGAAGGCTGCATCATGCCGCCAGAGGAAGCGAGCCGGACGCTTGAAGGAGGCGCCGCCCTCGGTTGCACCGAGGCCCTCTTCACCTTCGGAGAACGGCCCGGCGCTGTCCCGGGGTTCTCCGCGATGCTCGAACGGCTCGGCTACCATGACATCCTGGACTACGTCTACGACCTCTCCCTTGAGGCCATAAGATGCGGCCTTTTGCCGCACACGAACGCCGGGATCCTCACCTACCAGGAACTCGACCGGCTCCGAACCGTCAACGCCAGCATGGGGCTGATGCTCGAGACGACCGCCGACGTCCCTGCGCACCGCAACTCCCCGGGGAAGGACCCTGCGGTGAGGATCGATATGATCGAGAACGCCGGGAAACTCTCTATCCCGTTCACGACCGGCATCCTGCTAGGGATAGGCGAGACGATGGACGACCGTGAGGAGTCGCTCCTTGTCATCCGCGGCCTCCACCGGCGTTACGGCCACATCCAGGAGGTGATCGTCCAGAACTTCTGCCCCAAACCCGGCACACCGATGGCGGATGCAGCGGTGCCGGGCACCGACGAGATCTGCGCGACGATATCCCTTGCCAGGGAGATCCTGCCGGCGGACGTGGCGGTTCAGATACCCCCCAACCTCATCGACGCATCCCGCCTGATCGGGTGCGGCGTCAGCGACCTCGGCGGAATCTCCCCGCTGACCATAGATTACGTCAACCCCGAACACCCCTGGCCGCAGATCGAGGAACTCAAACGGATTGTAGGGGACGCCGAACTCCGCGAACGCCTCTGCATATACCCTCAGTACATCGAGAGGGGCTGGTACCCTCCGCTGCTCGAACCGCTGATCCGGCACCTCTCTGAGAGGATTGCCGCCTCCTCCCGGGATGAGGGGGCATAACCTCATCAAGAATCCCGCTCAACACATATCGGAGTTCTGCGCATGAAACAGGTTGACCTGCTCTACAGTGGGAAGGCTAAATCCGTCTACCGCACCGACGACCCCGGGGTCTACATCATGAAGTTCCGGGATGATATAACAGCATTCGACGGCGAGAAGAAAGATACTCTGGGCGGGAAAGGAAGGTACAACGCTGAAGTCTCATCCTTCTTCTTCAGGTACCTGGAAGAGCACGGCATCCGAACACACTACCTGGAGAGCATCGACGCCGCCAGCATGGCGGTGCGGGCACTTGAGATGATCCCGCTCGAGATTATCGTGAGGAACATCGCGGCCGGGTCTCTCGTGCGCAAATACCCATTCCGGGAGGGTGAACCGCTCGACCCTCCGGTGATAATCATCGACTACAAGAGCGATCTCCATCACGACCCGATGCTTAACGACGACCTGATCTTTGCCCTCCGTCTTGCCACGCCCGAGGAACTCGACCAGATCAAGGCAACGGCGCTCGCAGTAAACGAGATACTCCGGGAATACCTTGATGCACGCGGGGTCACCCTTGTCGATTTCAAACTCGAGTTCGGCCGCGAGAGAGGTGATATCGTTCTCGGGGACGAGATCAGCATGGACTCGATGAGACTCTGGGACAAAGAGACCGGAGCGTCTCTCGACAAGGACGTTTACCGGTTCGGGAAGGGCGATGTTATGGAGGCGTATGCCACTGTTGCAAAGCGCATACTCTCCCGGCCCGGAGGTGAGACTGCATGAAGTATACCGTTACAATAACCATCCGACTGAAAGAGGGGATGCTCAACCCGGAGGCACGTGCCATCCAGCATGCCCTCAAGAACCTGGGGTTCCAGACCGAGGACCTGAGCACGGCGAGACTCTTCCGGATCACGCTCGAAGCCCCGGACGCTGAGGCGGCCCGGAAGACGGCAAGGCAGATGTGCGACCGGCTCCTGGCAAACCCGGTCATCCACGAATACACGATTGAGGTCGAGTGAGGTATGAGGTTCGCTGTGGTGCAGTTCGGCGGGAGCAACTGCGACCGGGACACACACCACGTCCTTGTCGACGTCTGCGGGGTCGATACCGATCTCGTCTGGTACAAAGACGGGTTTGCCCGCCAGTACGATGCGGTGGTGCTCCCGGGCGGGTTTTCCTACGGCGACTACCTCCGGGCGGGGGCGATCGCCGCCAGAACCCCGATCATGGCCGAGGTCATCAGGTACGCGAGGGCCGGTGGCCTGGTGCTGGGGATCTGTAACGGCGCCCAGATTGCCTCGGAGGCAGGGCTGGTGCCAGGGGTCTTCACGCTGAATGCCTACCCAAAGTTCATATCGCGGCACGTCAACCTCCGGGTCGAGAATACCACATCGCCGTTCACGATGCTCTACCGGGAAGGAGAGGTGATCCGGATACCGATCGCACACGCGGAGGGGCGTTACGTCGCTCCGCCGGGAGAGATTGAGAGACTGAACCGTGAGAAGCGGGTCGCGTTCCGATTCTGCGACGAGCAGGGGAACGTGGGGCCGGAGAGCAACCCGAACGGCTCGATTGAGAGTATCACCGGCATCCTCTCGGAGAACAGAAACGTCCTCGCGATGATGCCGCACCCGGAGCGCGCAAGCGAGGCGGTTCTCGGGTCAGAGGATGGGGTCAAAATCTTTAACTCGATGATAGCCTATATCGAGAAGTACGGGAGAAGAAGCCCCACACGACAGGAGAATAGAACATGACCGAAGATAACATTGAAGCGGAGCGTAACAGGGCAAAAGAATACGCAAAGGAGAGGGGCTACATCTTAAATCCCGATGAGAGACAGCTGGAGACCGTTATCCGCGGGCTTGTCAGGAACAAGGAACGTTTCGGGGCGGCATACTGCCCATGCAGGCTCCGGAGCGGAGACCCCGAGAAAGACCGGATCATCATCTGCCCCTGCATCTACCACGAGCAGGAGATCGAGGAGCAGGGGGCCTGCCACTGCAAGCTCTTCTTCAAGAAGAAGTCCGAGTGACCCTCTTTTTCCTTCTGGCCCCTGGCCATAAACCGGATCCGGTGCCGATGGAGATCAAGGACGCTTAACCACGGTCCTGATTATGGGTGGAGGGCTACAGGGTATCAGCAACATCTCCTACGACGTAAGGAGTCCACCCCTCCGGGATACTGTAACCGCAGGGAGGGGATGAAACTTCAAGGAGGTTTCCCGGCGGCAAGCGGGCGCGTGGATTCAGCCCCGGAAACAAACGGTATCTCTGCCACATCGTCAAACACTCCACGGGAAAGCCGTGACATGGAGACCGGGTTTTCCAGAAGATGTCCACCATGATGCACCTGGAGATGCTCCTCACTCGCACGGGATCTAGTGGAGTGTCGCCACATCCAAAACCACCTGGATCCCGGGCCATATTTTGCCGTTAGATCCACACTTCAAGGCTCAAGGATCGCTCCTCTTGCAAAGGTATACCCGCCCTGAGGCCGGATATTAGATCCCGGCAATTTAAAACCATGAAAAATGTGTATCATCTGCGTTGTTGGCGGGGGAGACCCTGGAGAAGACCCATGCACGGCCTTCCAGGGTCTATCGCGGCCGGGAGGTGAGGGGGTTCAACTCCCTGCCCGAGAATAGACTGTTCTGTTGAGCCGTCGGGACAGGGGGAGAGGAGGGGCCTGGCCCGGCGGCACCCAAAAAGTTCATTTCTGCCGCTTTAACGCCCTTCTGTGCCTGAAAGCATCGTAAACCGCGTAGAACCCGATCAAAACCGCGATGACATAACCAAACGTCGCAAGAACCGAGATCGACTCCGGGATCTGGACCTCGGCCACCCCGAGCACCAGCGACGAGCCCACAACTATCGCGGCGACCACAAGCCCGACAAGGATTTTGTCGCTCGTCCGGTCGACGATGCCGGCGATAGCGTTGAGGTCGCGATCCTCGATCTCGAACTTGATCGTCCCCTCCGAGACTGTCCGAAGCGCCTCGTTCACGTATCCAGGAAGGGCAAGCAGACCCCCGGCCGCGCCTGCAAGCGACCGCACCGCACCCTCCAGGGTTTCCGCAGAGAACCGCTGCCTTGCCGTAATGTCCGTCAGGTATGGCCGGAGCCGGCGATCGAAGTTGAAGTCCGGGTCAAGCCTGACACCGACATCCATCACCATCACGATCACCTTCATTATCAGCATCAGGTTCGAGGGCACCCGGATATGATACCGCCGGAGGGTATCGGTCAGCCCCCGGATCGCGAACGCAAAGTTCACCTGCTTCAGTTTCGTCTCCCGGTAATCCAGGAGGGTCAGGTAGAGGTCGTCTTTTACGTCATCGATGTCCTCCCGCCTGATCCGAACCCCCAGGTTCTCGAGCGCGGCAAGCACCCCGGCGACGTCCGTCCTGCTCATCGAGAGGAGAAGGTCCACAAAGACCTTCCTCTTCTCCGGCCGGATGACGCCGACGATACCGTAATCCAGGACAGCGATCTCCCCCTGCCGGGTCACCAGCAGGTTGCCCGCGTGGGGGTCGCCGTGAAAGAACCCATCGACAAAGATCTGCTTGACGTAGGCGTAAAACCCGATCTCGGCAATCTCTACGGGGGAGACGCCCATGGCGCGTATGGCCTCCAGGTCATCGATCCTGACACCCTCGATGTAGTCCATCACAAGCATCCGGGGGCCGGAGAGGCTCCAGTAGATCCGGGGTATCCTGATGCCCGGAACGTCTCTCAAGTTCCGCCTTAGCCGCTCCGCGTTCATCCCGTCCTGGGTGAAATCCAGTTCACGCCGGATCTGGATTGCAAACTCCTCCACCATCCCCACAGCGTTGTAGACCTGGAGGTCCGGGAACATCGATTCCAGCCTGGCCGCAAGCGACTGCAGGATCAGGAGGTCGGTCTCGATCAGGTCGACTATCCCGGGGCGCTGCACCTTGAGGGCAACGACGCGGCCGTCCCTCAGGACGGCGCGGTGCACCTGCGAGAGGGATGCCGCCGCTGCCGGCTCCTCCTCGATCAGGTCGAAACAGTCCTCCAGGTTCCCGCAGTACTCCATGATCACCGGCCGGATCTCCTCAAACGGCAGCGGCGCAACCCGGTCCTGGAGCCTCTGCAGCTCCTCGATCAACTCGGGCGGGAGCAGTTCACGCCGGGTGCTCATGATCTGGCCGAACTTGATGTAAGTCGGCCCCAGCTCCTCGATAGCAAGCCGGATACGCTCGTAGATCGTTCGTTTCTCCTGGGGACGTTTCCGGAGCGCCTGAAGCCGTTCGGCCCCCGGAATAACCTCCTCTACCAGGATCCCGAACCCGTATTTGACCAGCACATCTGCTATCTGGCGGTACCGCCGGAACCGCGTGACCATCACGGAAGGTTCTGCGCTCCGGGTAGATTAATGGATTGGTGAGCGGGAACCGCCCCGCGAGAACGACTTCCAGGGGTATGGGACGGCAAGGAATAGCAGCACCGAGAGGACGATTGCAAGCGGGATCGTCACAAGCCCCACCTCGAGCGAGGTCAGATCGGAGATCAGGCCGGTGAGCGCAACGCCGAGTCCGCCCACACCGACAGAGAGACCGAGCATCAGCCCGGAGACCAGGCCGACGTTTGCAGGGGCGATCTCGTGCGCCATCGCCACGCTGACCGCAAACGTCGACCAGAGGGCGAACCCGAAGACCATCAGCGCGACGAGCGAGACCGCTCCGCCGGCCGCGAGGAAGACCAGGAACGGCGGGATGGCGGCCATGAGGCCGAGGATGGTGCAGTCCTTGCGGCCGTAGCGGTCAGAGAGCGAGCCCCCGACAACCTGGCCGACGACCCCGCATATCAGCATCCCCGATACCAGGAGGTTCGCGGTCACGAGGTCGATCCCCCGCAGGGTGAGGACGGTTGGGAGGTAGGCAACCGACCCGAAGATCGCCCAGGCACGCAGACCCGAAGCCGCGACCATGAGCGCGATAGGCCGATACGATGCCCGGGCAACCGGCGTGGCGGAGGGGCGGACTCCGGTGCGGCGGTCAGGTGGTGGCAGAATACGCCGTAGAACCACCGACATAGCAATACCGGGTACGGCCAGGATGAGGAGCCCCGGCAACCCCATCAGCCCGACGACCACCCCGGCGCAGATGGGGCCCAGCGCGTAACCGAGGTTCCCGCCGATCACAAAGTAGGAGGTGACTCTCCCACGGACGGCGTCCCGGGTCAGGTGGCTGACCGTCCCGAGGGCGCTCGGGTGGAACAGGGCGTGTCCGAACGCCGCGATGGCGACCGACGCGACGATCAGATAGTAGTTCCCGAGCAGTCCAACTATGGATATGAACGTTGCACTGATCAGAACGGTGATGCTGATATGGACGGCAAGCCCCTTATTATCGTAGAACCAGCCTGCAACCGGCTGAAGGAAGGACGAGGTCAGGTTGTAGACGGTGACGATCAGCCCTGCAAGGAGGTAGGAGTAACCCTGCTCTGCGATCAGGAGCGGGAGGATTGCGGGAAGGACCGGCGAGTAGAGGTCGGTCACAAGGTGGGCAGCGGAGAGCCCCCAGACCGGTTTTGTATCGGCAGCCACGGTTAAGTCAGATCCTTCGTAAATGTATGACCTCAACCGTGATATCCACTCGGTCTCTGCGGTGGTGGGCAAACGTCCGCCGCATGGGAAACTCGCAGCGGATAACCTCCTCTACAACCGCCCGGCCCTCCGTATATGCGGCCACAAACGCCGCCGAACCCTGGTTGAAGATGCCGTAGACCTCGCCAGCAAGTTCAAGTGCCCTGTCGATGAACGGCCGGTCGGCATGAACCTTCTGCGCTCCAAACGGCGGGTTCATCACGACGGTATCAGAGGCGAACCGATCCCACTCAAGACTGCTGTCGCGGACGTCGGCCACCAGGAACTCGATATCCAGACCGAGTCGGTCGGCGTTCCGCCGGGCGACGGCTACCGCTGCAGGGTCTATATCAAGACCGGTCACGGCCGACGCCCCGAGGAGCGCAGCGCCGCAGGCCAGGACACCCGTCCCGCACCCGGGGTCAAGGACCCTCCTCCCCTCGATTGCGCCCTGCATGGCGGCGTGATGGAGGAGGCGGGCCGCTACCGGTGCTGGAGTCCGGTACTGCTCAAGTCGAGAGGTCGGCCGCTCGAAGCCTTCCAGGCGTTCGAGTTCCATCTCAAGGTGACGCAGGTTCATCATGGCGCGAGAAACTCGTCGATGGTATAATCGTCCAGGGAACGCGCACCGCAGAGTATCTCAAACTCCGGCGGCGCCAGCACCGGAACGGGGAACCGCACCTGGTCATCGTAGGCGAGCCTCGGGCACGCGGTGTTCACATAGGCCTCAAACCCGAGATCGAGGAGAGCGTCGGGCGTGACCTCGCGCATAACGACGAGGAACGCCCTCTCCGAGAGGCCGACGAGTCGTCTGGCCAGGTCAAGCCGTCTCTGTCCGCTCCTGCTGCTGAGGATGATCCCGTAGTTTGCGGCGTCCCGTGCCCTCTCCATCAGAGCGGCGCGACGCCTGACCAGCCGTTCGGCATCGACCTCCTGCGCCTGGCCGGTGAAGGGGTCGAGCGCCACAACCCTGGCACGGGTCGAAAGCCGGATCCCGATGGGATGGAACAAACCCGTCCCGACAAACAGGATCTCGTCCGCCCCGGTCGCCCGCGCGGCGGCAAAGTTGCAGCCGAGCACCTGCCCCGCGACCGGAGTCCGGCTATCGCCAGGGGCGACCACCGCCTCGACCCCGTGCTCCCGAAGGGCGGCCACCATCCCGTCGAGGAGGTGGGCGTGCTGGATGGTGGTGACAAGACCGATGCGGCGGGCGTTGAGGAGAGGAACGACCGTCTCGAGTACGCCGGGATCAAAATCGATCCGAACCGGTTCGTAGACCACGTCAGCACGCTCCTCCACCGGGGCGTGACCGAAGTGAACCAGAACGTCGGCGTATGCCAGGGCATCGAGCGCAAGGTCGCAGCCACCGTAACAGGGATCACCGCTGATGATCACCTCAAACCCCGCATCACGGAGCGCGGCAGCTGTCCCCGGCGCCTCTCTTGCAAGTCCGGCGGGGAACTGGAGAGCGACCCTCCTCACCCCGCGATTGCGGAGTTGCTCGATGAGATCAGGTACAGGGATCAACAACACGCACCCGGTCTGCCGAGACCTCGATCCTGACAAGCGTCTTGTACGGCCGGCCGATATCCGCGTCGCCCCTGCCGATGACGACACAGACATCGGCGATCTCTGCACCCACCTGCCCGAGGGCGCTGATGAGGGCTCTGAGAGTTCCCCCTGTACTGCAGACGTCGTCGATCAACACAACCCGGTCGCCGGCGCCGACACCGTTCAGGTAGAGTTCTCCCTTCGAGTAGCCTGTGGTCTGGTGGACGGCGACCTCGCCGGGGAGACCGTAAGAGCGTTTCCGGACGACCACCAGCGGTATATCGGTCATAAGGGAGAGGGTGACACCGATGTGGATCCCCATCGCCTCGCAGACGACGATCTTCTCGACCCTTGAGAGGTCGAGGACACGCACCATGGCACACCCGATCTCGCGGAGGAGTGCGGGCTCAAGGAGCGGCACGCCGTCGGTGATCGGGTGGATGAAGTAGTTGTAGTCTCCCCTCTTCATGACGGGAGACGTCTCCAGGGACTGAATAAGGCGTTCAAGCATTCAAATCACACATATCTGCCAGGAATTCTTCGACAACGTCGCGTGTGACGTGGGGCATGCAGACTATCCTCATGTGGCCCTGCCGGGTCGTAGAGACCCGCCAGCCCCGGGGTGCACGCTTGCAGTGGAAGGTCGCCACGTTGACGTCCGGGGTCACGGCCCGCGGGTAGCCAAGCGTCTCCATCCCCTCGATCAGACGCCGGCAGTTCTCCATGCACCCCGAGACCACGGCCTCCATGCCGTCCCTCCCCATATACTCGAGGACAGCGACCGCCGCGGCCACCGGAGCGCCCGGTCGGGTGCCGGCAAGGGTACACTCCCGCTTCACCGTAAGGTAGGGGGTATCGACGTTGAGGGACGAGAACCAGGCCGGGTCGCGAACCAGGAGACAGCCTGCCGGGATGGTGCTCATCCCCATCTTGTGGGGGTCGACGGATATCGAGGAGACGCCGGGGAGCCGGAAGTCAAACGGGATCGGCCGGTCCAGGAACGGGACGACCATGCCGCCAAACGCGGCATCGACGTGGAGAAAGAGATCCCGGTCAAGGGCGATCTCCGAGAGGCGGGCGATAGGGTCGACCATACCGTATTCGGTCGTCCCGACGACACCGACAAGAGCGATAGTGTTTGCGTCGACAAGGTCTTCGACCATCTCTACGTCCATCCGGAACTCGCGGTCGAGCGGCACCGTCCGTGCCTCAAGCCCGAGCATATCGCAGGCCTTTGTGAACGAGAAGTGGCCCGATGCCGGCATCACGACGTTGGGGTGGTTCACCGGTTTAAGTTTCTTTGCTATCCGGAGCGCCTGGATGTTTGACTCTGTCCCGCCGCTCGTCGCGTAGCCTCCGGCATCCGGGTGGTGCATCAGAGACCCCAGGCGCTCGACGAGGAGATCCTCAAGCGCGGACGTCCCGGGGAAGAGGCCGGGGTCGCCCAGGTTCGTCTCCAGGAACATAGCGTGTGCGCGCACCGCGACCGGGTGAGGCGGGGTGCACATCGAGCTCAGGATACGTTGATACCCAAGGTCATCCTGTCGTTTTGATGAGAGAAAGGAGAATAGATCCCCCTCCGAACACCCAACGTCACGCATCTCTTCTCGCTGCATCAAGGAGGATCTGTTTCTCTTTCCGTGCAACGGCCTCGCGGATCCGCGAAACCGCATCTATGTTTGCCGAGACGCTGGAGATACCGTGCTCAACGAGCCAGGTGACCATACGGGGGTCGGAACCGGCCTGACCGCAGATGGAGCACTCGACCCCGTGCCTGCGGCAGGCGCTGATGGCGT
>ERZ795032.1126-NODE-1126-length-20599-cov-4.801012_pt1 | contig 20599 bp, 19 predicted proteins | sample MGYA00375124_ERZ795032 | MGnify/ENA primary metagenome ERZ795032 (study PRJEB30167, sample SAMN05720154) | activated sludge metagenome | isolation source: Anaerobic digester | place: China | collected 2015-12-16 ...
GCCAACATTTTTCCCAAAGAAAATATCGTTGGAAGGTTACAAGACCCTGTTCTTTAGTACTAAATTCTTTGTGCACATGAAGAACAGTCTGACTATTTCATTGATTACTACGTTTGTGGCAGTCTTTTTCAGTATGCTGGCTGCTTATGCAATTTCACGATTCCAATTTAGAGGCAAAAAACTGATTTCGAGATGTATCATCTACTCTTACCTGATGCCCCGGTCGGTGATGTATATCCCTTTATACCTGCTGGTTGTGTTTGCTGGAATGAATTTTTGTATGCATTTGTAATTATAACTAACGACCTGCAAAAGACGATAACAGTGGGATTGGCTGATATGATTGTAGACGATTTGTATGCATGGGGACCTCTAATGGGAGGTGCGGTGATTTCAACACTGCCGGTGGTATTATTATATATGTTTGCATCCAAATATCTGGTTACGGGGATTTCACTGGGCGGTATAAAGGGATAAGTGAGTTATTGTTGATGGGAGGGAAATAAATGAAGCGTGTGATGATGAACCTTGGAACGGAATCCAAGTACGATTTTTTTGAAGCAAGACTGAAAGAGAAAAACTATAATGTTATTCGTACTTCCGCTTATACTCCACAGGAAATTATAAAGGCAGGACATGGCTGTGAGATAGCTGTCATAGGTGCAGAAGACCAATGGACCAAAGAGACATTTGCAGGACTTAAGGATTTTTTGAAGTTGATTGTACGTTTTGGAGTTGGGCTGGATAATATAGATATCAATAGTGCAACTGAAAATGGAGTGATGGTGGCAAATTCTGCAGGTGCAAATAAGGAGTCGGTTGCAGAGCTTGCGGTTGCTCTTATGCTCTCATGCACCAGAAGAATTGCGTGGCTTGAAAATAAGCTTAGGTCTGGCACATGGAAAGGGTTGCCACGCTCCCGACAATTTACTGGAAAGACAGTTGGTCTGGTAGGATTTGGTGCGATCGCCAAGTGTGTTGCCAGAATGGTCAAAGGTTTTAACTGTAAAATCCTTGCATATGATATATTTCAGGATACAGCTTCGGCAAAGGAACTGGGTGTGGCGTTCTGTACATTGGACGAACTGCTGGAAAAATCGGATTTTGTAAGTTTACATATACCGTTCAATCCGCAAACTTATCGGTTAGCAGCAGCGGATTTCTTCAAAAAGATGAAAAATACCGCCATTCTAATTAACACAAGCCGTGGTGGTGTGGTAAACGAAGACGATCTATATGATGCATTGGTATCTGGTGAAATAAAAGCTGCAGGGTTGGATGTGTTTGATAAAGAGCCTCCGGATCTTGACAATAAGTTGTTTATGCTTGAAAATATAATTATTACACCTCATGTAGCATCTGCTACTGAAGAGGCTGCAGGTAACATCGCCGATATATGTTTGCAAAACATAGAATCTTATATTGATACTGGTATTCCAAAAATATATGTCAACCGTAAATAATTAATAATATGTGGCAACCGCAGTAATTAATAATTTATGTAGTGTAGACCACATATTAAAAACGTATACTACTGACGAAAGGATGAATTATATTGAACAAAACAATTACTGGCGGAGTATTACCTGCATTTATTACTCCGTTCTCCGAAAATGGAAAGATTATTGACAGTGCAGCAAAAGAATTAATAGACTATCATCTTGAGAGTGGGCTTGATGCTTTTTATGTAGGGGGAAGCACTGGCGAGGCGATGATTATGAGTGCCGAGCAGAGAATGCATATTGCCGAGGTTGTAGTTGACTATGTGGCTGACAGAGCTCCAGTGATTGTTCATGTGGGTTCTGCAGATACGGAAACTGCTGTCAAACTGGCAAAGCATGCGGAAAAGATTGGTGCAGACGGCATTTCCTCAGTACCACCTTACTACTATAAGATGAGTAGGGAATATATCAAGGAATTTTATAGGTCGATTGCATCTTCCATAAAGCTTCCGTTTTTGATATATAATATTCCAATACTTACTGGTGTTTCAATCAATAGCGAATTTATGATTGAAATGCTGGAAGTTGAAAATATTGTAGGCTTAAAATATACCGACACAAACCTTGAGGAATTTCGTAAGATCAAGGCATATGAAAACGGAAGGATAAAAGCTTTCATGGGATATGATGCAATGCTGCTCAGCGCACTGGTGATGGGTGCCGACGGTGGTATAGGTAGTTTTTACAATATTATGCCTCGTGCTTTTGCAGGTGTTTATGACAATTACAAAGCAGGCAATTTCCAAGAAGCCAGGGAGATTCAGTGGCATATAGACCGTTATATTGCTATTATTAAAAAATATATCTGTCCGGCAAACCAACCGGCAATCAAGAGTATCCTGAAGGAAATGGGCATAAATTGCGGGACTACAAAGCCGCCAATCCTGCCGTTAAAAGATACTGTTGTAGAAGATATGCTTGATGATTTGCGCAGCAATGGATTCTTCGAATTTGTCAAGTAAGAGCACAGCATTAGATGCACTCAAAATAGTATAATGCTTAAGACATAGCTCTTGAGTAATCTAAGTGATTAATGAAGTGAAGGTGATACAATGGATATTTCAAGAATCAGAGAACTGATTGGATTTTATGAAAATGAACTGACTAATAATATCTTGTCCTTTTGGCTGCCCCGTTGTATCGACAGGGTTAACGGAGGCTACTTTAACTGTTTTGACAATGAAGGCAAACAGCTTATAAGCCGTGATAAGTATACCTGGTCACAGGGACGTTTTGTTTGGATGTTTTCAAAACTTGCAACGATGAACTGTGGTACATTTAATAAAGCACAGAGGGAACAATTTCTTACGTTAGCCAAAGTGGGTCGGGATTTCTTAGAAAAGCATAGCCTCATGTGTGAAAAAGACTGGCGTTGTGTGTTTTTAATGGATGAAACTGGTAAACCCAAATATGTGGATGGATATAAAAAATTGGATATGAGCATCTATGCAGATTGTTTTGTAATCGCAGGTTTTGCCAAATATGCAGAAGCTGCAGATGATAAGGATTCCTATGAATTCTGCAAAAAGCTGTATGAATCGGCTGTTTCCAGAGTGAAAACCGGTGAATTCAGTACACTTCCATATCCGCTCTCTCCTGCATATAGAGCGCATGGTATACCAATGATTTTCTCAAATGTAACACGGGAAGTTTATAGTGCTGCAGAAAAATTTGATAAGGAATACTGCCTGGAGCTGCAAAAAAATCTTGACTTCTTCACAGACGATATTTTAACCCACTTTGTGGATGAAAACAATGTACTCCATGAAATTATCACATCCGACAACCGTTTTGTTGATAACCTTCTGGGACAGCATGCCAATCCCGGACATACTATTGAGGATATGTGGTTCATGATAGACGCTGCAGATATTTTAATGAAGCCTCATTATATTCCAAGGGTTGCTGCTATTACCAAAAAGGCTTTTGAAATCGGCTGGGACAAGGAATATGGCGGACTGCTCCACTTTTGCGGCGTAAATGGTGGTGAGCCTGTAGGTAGTTGTCAAGGTGTAGAAGACGAACCTATGCTTAAACAACTGATTCATGGCTGGAGTGATAAGCTTTGGTGGGTTCACTCCGAAGCGCTGTATACATCCTTATTATGCTACCAGAGAACCGGAGATGATGAATTTCTTGATATATACAAAAAAGTATTTGACTATACCTATGAAAAGTTTCCAAATCCGGATAGGGAAATCAGAGAATGGATACAAATACTGGTAAGAGATGGTAGACCTCAGAACAAAGTGGTTGCACTGCCGGTTAAGGATCCCTATCACATAACACGTAATTACATACTTATTATTGAACTGCTTTATAATATGGCAAAATATTATCAGGCATAAATCAAAATTATTGAAGAAAAATAGTAATTTGTTGAGATAGGAGACTTAACCATGCAGATTAGTATTCCATATGGAAACAGTGCTAAAGCAGTATTTGCAATTCCTGACCAGAACTATTATGGTATGTTGGAGCCTTTACAGGTAACACCTGCAGATGATCCGGTTTTAGAAATTGAAAAGGCTATAGATAACCCCATAGGATGTCCGTCCTTGAAGGATATTGTAAAATATGACCGCAGGGTGAATATAATTTGTGACGATATTTCACGTCCTACGCCAATTAGCCTGATTTTACCGACACTCATCAAAAAGCTAAAGGAAATAGGTGTCAGTGACAGCAATGTAAAAATTGTGATGGCACTGGGCAGTCATCGGTATATGACAGAAAATGAAATGCGGCAGCGTGTCGGTGATGACATTTACCAAAATTATAAAGTAGTTAATTCTGAATTTAGAAAGAAAGAAAATCTAATTTATCTTGGTACTTCACGGGATGGTGTAGAGATTCATGTCTCTAAAGAGGCAATGGACTGCGACATTCGAATTGGCATAGGAAATATTGTACCTCACCCTGTGATGGGCTGGTCTGGCGGCGGGAAAATCTTATTTCCAGGTGTTACCGGCGAAAAGACAGTTGCCCAGTTTCACATGCAGGGTGGTATGTCCAATGAAAACCTGTACGGCAGAGAGGAATGCTTGATTCGCCTGAATATGGAAGAATGGGTGGATATTGTCGGCCTTCACTTTGTCATAAATACTGTGTTGACCCCTAAAATGGCAATATACAAGGTGGTCGCCGGGCATTATATAAAAGCACATCGTGAAGGTGTCAAACATGCTAAAGTTGCCTTAGGCTGCAAAATGAGAACAAATGTAGATATTGTTGTTGTCAGTTCTTACCCGGCAGATATTGATTTTTGGCAGTCTGGTAAGGGTATGTTTTCAGCAGAGCATGCTCTTAAAGATCATAATGGTACCATTGTTCTCGTCACTCCAAATTATGAAGGTATAGGTCCCCATGATGAATATCCCAAATATTTTGGGATGGACAACGCAGAAAAAATACTTTTACGTGCATACAGGGGAGAACTAGTTGAGGGAGATCCCCTCGCAATATCAGTTGGTACCTCAATGTCAAAGCTGCGCAGGAGGGTAAACCTTGTGATGGTGACAGATGGAGTTACTGAAGAAGAAGCTGATATATGTAAAATCAAGCATTATCCTTTATGTAGACTCCAGCAAGCTGTAGATGATGCAATGGCAAAATACGAGAATCCCCTGGTAGCAGCAGCGAGTCATGGTGGGGAGCTCTTTATCTACAATGGTGTGTGAAGCCAAAGATTCATAAGAGGTAATTAATAGGAAACAGCGAGCCTATTCTCAATTTAATGGAATAGATGAAAGCTGTGGCTTAGGTACGAAACTTCACTTGCTTATTTTGATTGAATCCGCTTGATTGTACGTGCTATAATATACTTGTAGGCAAATAAATCATTGACAAGTTTTATGGATATATTAAAAAAGGTTAATATCCCATGGTGTGAATATACAGAAGATTTAGAAAATGCAGATGATCTCGCAGTAAATCTGATATTACAGGAATCGGAGAGTTGACATGTGGAACAGTTGGTATTCTCAAACTGGCGAAAGTTAAAGGATATCTAGATCAGTTAAGACCTTTATTGGATAGACTGATAGATAATAATTTCAGGATTGCTCAAAAATTATATTATAGAAAAGAATATGGAATCAAAATTGATAGTAAGCTTAATAAGGGTACTACTGTAATTATTGTTATACCTAAGGAACTTTAATTATTAAGCATAAGTTAAAATTTCGACAAATTTCTACAATATTGTCTACCGTTAGGAGATGTTTCGTTTAGCGAATGGGATATGAAGCCTTATGAGATGTAGATGAATTGTATCAATAACATTGAGATGATAAATTTATTTTTATCTATGCAAATTTCTGGTATTATAATACAAGTTAACATGCTGTAGCTATTATTATATCTGCTGCAGCTATTGATATGGAAAATTTTATGTTGTATGATTGTATTATACTTCAAAATTCTACATAATTTGCACGAAATAATTTATAAAATAACTTACACAATGCAAAAAGGGGTGTAGTGATTGAGCAACATCCGACCCGAAGGGGAATATTTAGTACATTTGCTTTCTTCAGTAATTAATGATAAGCAGCCGCAAAGCCCACCGGTGGAACTTAATTGGGAAAAGCTTTACAAGCTTTCAGATTATCATAAAGTATCCAATATGGTTTTCTATGGAGTAAAGAGATTAAATAATGACAATAAACCACCACAAAGTATTATGACGAAATTTGATAAAGACTATAAAAAGGGTATTTGGAGGGAAACCATACAGCATACCGAAGCGGAGCAGATTTTAAAAACCTTTGAAGAAAACTGCATTTTATGTATGCCTTTAAAAGGATACCTGATTAAATATCTATACCCGCAATCCAATATGAGGCAGATGGCTGATATTGACATTCTGATTATGAATGAGCAAACAGAGCAAATAAAGAAGCTTATGTCAGATACAGATATGGGATTTACTCTGGAGCGTGAAGGCGAAAATCATGATGTATATTATAAGAAACCCTTTATGAATATTGAAATACACCGAAGACTTGTATCAGAAAACTCGCCATATAGTGATTATTTCCATAAAGTATGGGACAGAGCCCAATTGAAAGATGGCTGCAAATTCATATACCGGCTTTCCAATGAAGATCAATTCATTTATATTATGGCACATCTTGCAAAGCACTATGCCAATGGAGGAACAGGCATCCGGTCCATAATGGATATATGGATATATAATAAACATTATTCCGATCGGATGGATTGGAAGTACATACAAAGTGAGTTTGAAAAAATAAATCTTTGGGAGTTTGCAAAAACCATTTGTGGATTGAGTGATGTATGGTTTGGAAACAAGCAGAGCAATGAGTTTTATGACCATATGGCAGAATTCATATTTACCTGTGGAGTTTATGGTACAAGAAGATATTCAATAATTTCCTCCATTAACAAAGAAATAAGTAAGTGTAATGGTAGCAACTTTAAAACCTTAAAAACCTTTAAAGGTGCTAAAATTATGTATTGGCTACAGTTATTTTTCCTGGGACAGGAGCATATGAAAATTTTATATCCGTTTCTTGAAACAAAGACATTTTTATTGCCTGTGTGCTGGATGCTGCGAGGTATTAAATGCTTGCTGTTCAAGACGAAACATACTTTTCAGATAATAAAAAGTGCCCATTTGGTTTCCGAAGCTGATTTATCCAAGTTACAAAGTTTACATAAAAAAGATGGCCTTATAAAATAGATTTAATGTGGGTGCATAACCAATGCTTTCTTCACTTAAATCATATGCACCCATTCAATGTGGTTTTTTCAATACTGTAATAATTTCTCTGGCTTTTCTTGTCGAATAATGCAAAATATTGTCTAACGATTTTTAGCGAGTTATAGAGGATTTTGCAACTCTATGTAGAATTAAATATCAAAAGTAGAATAAAAAGTTATTGTATAATCAGGCTATATAAAACCTGAAAATGACAGCAGAGTAATGGGACAAATTTTCTCAAAAGATAGTTTACTCCATTACCTGACTTCTAAAAAGCTTGGAGGAATTAAAAAATGAAAAAAAGCAGCAGCGTAAATGTTTTATTAACCCTATTATTACTCGTTTTTGCCGGTATTACAGCGTCAAGCTTCTTATATCCCGGGAAAGTTTTGGCTTCAGAAATTAGTGATTTTATATACTCTGAGGTTAATGAAAATATTACAATCACAGGCTACGCAGGAACTGAAACCATTGTAGAAATACCTTCAAATATTGATGGAAAACCTGTTAAGACAATTGGTTATAATGCGTTTAGGGAAAAAAGCATAACAAGCATGACAATTCCTGACAGTGTAACAAGTATAGGTAACTATGCCTTTTATAAGTGCAGCAAGCTGGAAAGTGCAATAATCCCTGAAAGTGTAACCAGCATAGGCAACTACGCATTTTATGGTTGCAGCTCATTGGCAGGTATAACACTCCCTGACAGTATAACCAGTATTGGCAGCTCTTCTTTTAATATGTGCAGCTCACTAACCAGTATAACAATCCCGGGAAGTGTCACAAGCATAAGCAGCAATACCTTCTACGGCTGCAGTTCACTGGCAGAGGTAGTAATCCGGGAAGGAACAAAGGTTATAGGAGATTCTGCTTTTCAGGGATGCGGGGCTCTCACCAACGTAACAATTCCAGAAACCGTAACAACCATAGGTGTTAACACTTTCTACGGTTGTACTTCCTTAACAGATATAACAATTCCAGAAAGTGTATCAACTATAGGAAAAGGCGCGTTTTCAGACTGCAGTAAATTGGCACGCGTAACAATACTGGGGAATGTAAACAGTATAGGAGAAAATACTTTCTACAAGTGCATATCATTGGCCAATATAACAATTCCCCGAAGTGTCACAAGCATAGTAGATAAAGCTTTTGATGGAGCAAACCCGAATCTTGAAATATCCGGATACCAAGGTTCCTATGCTGAAACATACGCCCAGGATAAAAGTTACAAATTCAATCCACTTTGCCTAATAACAATAGCACAATCACAATATGGTACTGCAACCGGTAGTGGTACATACAACTATGGCCAAAGTGTAACCCTTGGGGCCGTACCAAAGCCGGGATATAACTTCAATGGCTGGTATGCAGGTGAGACAAAGATATCCTCCCTGCCAAACTATACAATATTTGTAATGGATGATATTACACTTACGCCTGATTTTATTAAGATGCCTGCCAGTTATCTGGAGGTTACAGCAGTAGGTGGTGGTTCTGTAACACTAAACAGCGAAACCACAAGCCTTCCTGCAAATTACAAATGTTTGCATGCAAAAGATGCTCCAATTCAATTGACAGCCACTCCGGATGAAGGATATGTTTTTGCATACTGGGAAGATGTAAGAACTTCAAGCATCATTTCTACCAATTCAATTTACGAATGTATTATGGGTGCCGGAGTAAGTGTAAAAGCAGTGTTCTACAAAAATCCAACAGAAGCATCTGACGCATATACAGTTGTATTCAAGGACATAAGCGGGAAAATACTGCAATCGGCAAATGTTGCAAAAGGTACGGAAGCAAGCCCTCCGCCCGCAACCCCTGCTTTAACCGGATATGTCTTTACCGGCTGGGATCAGGATTTTTCACAAGTAGCATCCAATATGATAGTTAGTGCCAGATATATGAGAGCACCGGATGCTTATACCATAACTGTTATAGGCGGGGAATTTTCTACCGGAGGAACAACAGGCGAATTTCAGTTTGACATGCTTGTAACAGTAAAAGCCGATACTGCCCCCGCAGGACAGAAGTTCAGCCATTGGGAACAGGATGGTGTGAAAGTAAGCAGCGACAGCACATACCGGTTCTTTGCCCCTATGAAAGCAACCGCTCTTGCCGCTGTATTTGTGGATGAAAATGCCCCTATAATTGAAACACCGTTTATTGTGTTATCCAATGATGTATTAATGGACACTGAGAACAAAACAATGATATTTACAGCTAACAGATATGTGCCGGCCGATTATACACTGGTTGAAAGCGGTATGATGCTGCTTAACTCAAATGTGCCTCCTGCTGATGAACTTACTCTGGAAACAGAAAATGCACTCCGCGGGAGGATTAAAAATGACTCCACCGACCAGTTCTATGTAAGAAAGTCCAACATTAATACAGGTGACACCTGGTATGCCAGAGCCTATTTGATTTATCAGGACGCCAGTGGAAATATTATTACGGTATATAGTGAAAATACTGTGAACATAGTAATGAAATAGAACGAAAGGAGGCCCATAAAATGGAAAGTAAAACAAAAAAGCCCTATGAAAAACCGGAGATTGAAATTACCGAGTTTGAAATTGAGGATATTACCTGCAGCACACCCGGCATGCCCGGCATATACGGGGGAAGTTTCTTAGACCTGTAATGCATATAAGAATAATAGTACTGTATGCCAATTTGGAAATATAGCAAAGTACTAATAGTATAAGGTGACAAATACAGCATGATGCAATATAGAACAAGACAGTATAAGGTAGCGGATCTGATAGTTGATATGGCATGCTCCGGCCAAACATTATTAGAGCAGGGAGAACCATATTTGAGTAATACCGGCAGTCATGGAGACATTGCACTGAATATTAACCGAGAAAAGTTTGAGAAAAACAAGGCAAAACACCCTGAATTATCTCTTAACGAATTGGAATACATCTTTACAGGCTTTGCTTTTTCTCATGCTCTATTGGATTACAACGGTTTCTGCCTGCATTCGTCGGCAGTTGCAATAGACAATAAAGCCATATTGTTTTCAGCTCCCTGTGGTACGGGTAAATCCACCCATGCAGGGCTGTGGCAAAAGCATTTCGGCAGAGACAGGGTTGTCATAATCAACGATGATAAACCTGCAATCCGCCTGATTGATGATGCCTTTTATGTATATGGCACACCATGGAGTGGGAAAACCGGCCTGAACATGAATCTGAAAGTGCCATTGCAGGCAGTTGTGTTTATTGAGCAGGCGGAGAAAAACCATATAAGGCTTCTAAACAACAGAGAAGCAGTACAGATGCTTGTTTATCAGAGTATGCGCCCCAATGATGACCGGGAGAAATTGAGCAGGCTTTTAGCACTCATTGATGCTTTACTCAAAAAGATACCTGTGTACAAACTGGGATGCACAATTAGTATAGACGCAGTAAGACTGGTTTATGAAACAATTTTATAGGGACACATTTTTAGTTTTTGAAGAAATATATTCCAGAAGTTATTATTACGGTGCTTAGAGCCTCAACTTATGCTTCTTCCAATAATTCCTTCAAAATATTATGTGTCCCTCTTTTGGAAAGGAGGATATAGAAATGAGAATCAAATCTGATTACATACTAAGAGAGGTTGCAGGAAATTATGTGGTTGTTCCTGTGGGAAAGGCAGCGGTAAATTTCAATGGTATGATGACTTTGAATGAAACAGGAGCGTTTATATGGAAGGAGCTTAGTGTTGAGATAAGTGAAGAGCAGCTGCTTGCAGCTCTGCTGGGAAAATATGATATAGATGAGGCAACTGCGAAAGCAGATATTTCCTGTTTCTTTGAGAAACTTAAGGCGGCTGATGTGTTTGAGTAGAAAAGTAGCCATGAGTGAGCTTTCACCCTTAATGAAAGAGATCCTTGAAAACGGCGGGGAAGTTGTTTTTACAGTAAAGGGAAACAGCATGACTCCGCTGCTTCGCCACGGCAGAGATGAAGTATGTATAGTGAAGCCACAGGATAATATTTTAAGGAAGTATGATATTCCCCTGTTTGTACGAAAAGATGGAAAGTACATCCTGCATCGCATTGTTAAAGTAAAGCCGGACGGGTATGTGGTAATGGGTGATAACCAAAAGACAAAAGAATATCCTGTTTTACCTTCACAGGTAATTGGTGTAGTCAAGGGTGTTTGGCGGGGAGGAAAATATATTTCATGTGATAATTTATGGTACCGTCTATACTGCAGACTTTGGGCTTTAGGGTATCCTATCAGATGGGTTTATTTAAGCTGGAAAAGTTATAGTAGAAAGAAACATTATGTATAATTTTAACATCCGACATATTTCAACAAATTATGACATATAGGCTGTAGTATAATACTGCAAAACATATAAACTATTAATATTCCATAAAAAACAGGATTTTATTCGAAATATTAATAGAAATGTGCAAATTCATCTATTAATTTTAGAAAAGGGGTGTTGACATAAAAAAGCAAGTATTATAAACTTTAATAGTAGTTCATCATGTGAACTTCTTAATTTATGGAAAATATTGGACAAACTTCAGGGGATAAAGTATATAAATTTGCTAAATAGAATTGAACATTTTTGAAATGTTCTTTATTTAATAGGATACGGAAAGGTGATTGAATTTTTTTGGAAGCCTACTGTGTGTTTTGCAAAACGGGCTCGGAGAATGTTGTTGCACAAAGCATAAACGCAATAGATAATACGATTAAAGTTGTAGTGCCTGTCCGTGTTTTGCAGGAGAAAATCAGTGGAATATGGGAAGAACGAGAACGTTTGTTGATTCCGGGATATGTTTTTATTTATGTAGAAGATGAGGTTTCATTTGATCTTTTGAAAATGCTATCAAGCGTTTATAAAATCCTGGAGTATCAAACAGGAGAAAGGGAGCTTATAGGCTCAGACTATGAATATGCAGAATGGATATACAGGCATAATGGGAGAATCGGACCGTCAAGGGCATTAGTGGAAGGCAGTACCATAAAGGTTATTGATGGCCCGCTAATTGACGGTATAGGAACAGTAACCAAGCTGGACCGCCATAAACGCCGTGCCTGGGTTGAGTTTGACTTTGATGGAAAAATACAAAAGGTATCATTAAGTGTAATAGATATAGATATATGCTCCGTATCTGAGTGAATAACAGAGAGATGGGGCATAAGCTTTCTTATAAAGAGAAATAGAACAATAAGTGACGGTATTCTTTAAAACATCCTATTAACGTTGATCATCGACTCGTGCGTGTCAAAAGTTGTAGGACTGCATAGAAAAGTTCAGGTAGTGTAAAGGGGGATTTTACGCGAAAGGGCGAAGCTGTGCGGGGGATGCGGGAATTAGTGACAATATTAATGGTTAAAAGGTGTACAAGCTATAAGGGTGGCAGGACTTAGAGCAAGAGCATTATAGTCAAGTGACTATAGAGAGTGGCAGTATATATAGCCCAGATACGCTATAACGCTTGAAATAGAATGAGTACATGTAATTCTACCATAAATAGAATGTTTAAAACTTAAATAGTGGATTTAGTTTAGTCGAAATCATACAGAAGATGTATTTGTCCAGTTTATAAAAGATTATGGCGGATGGATTTGTCCTAGTAATGGTGATATCTATTATGAAAATGGAAAGATTTAGTGTAATATTCATGCAAGGGATAAAGATGATGAGAGTGATGATGAGGACGACGAGGATGTTCCATTTCTATGATCTTGATACTATTGAATTAACATAGCTATTCTCGGACTGTTAAGTGATTGAATGGTAGTGCCGTCGTGAGTATAGGGAAAGAATAACAAGGGTGCAAATGTAGTAATAGCAAGGGTTTCATAGGTTGAGTATGTAGTCGGAATATTACAGAATGGTTACAAGGTTGACCATTCAATCATGAAGAATGGTTAAAGATACTGAAAGCGTTATACATAAGGAAGTTCAGAAGATTGAAAAGTAATTATACATATTTCTAGATAGATAATTCGTAGAAACAAGGGGGGACTCAAAATAGATAATAATAAATTAAGAAACATTCCATTCTCTCCACCGGATATAACGGATGAAGAGATTAAAGAAGTTATAAAAGCAATGAAGTCTGGCTGGATTACAACTGGTCCTAGAACAAAAGAATTTGAAAGAGAAATAGCTGAATATATAGGTATAAATAAAGCAGTATGTTTAAACTCTGCAACAGCTGCTATGGAATTAACCCTTCGAATTCTGGGAATAGGACCTGGAGATGAAGTTATTACTTCAGCTTATACATATACTGCTTCAGCTTCTGTTATAGATCATGTGGGAGCTAAGATCGTTTTGGTTGATACGACTCCCGATTTCTTTGAGATGGATTATGAAAAATTAGCTGATGCAATTACTGAGAAAACAAAAGCTATCATTCCTGTTGATATAGCAGGTAAGATGTGCGATTACGACAAGATATATAAAGTAGTTGAAAGCAAGAAGGAATTATTCAAAGTTAATAATGAGATTCAAGGTTTATTTAATAGGGTAATTGTAATGGTAGATGCAGCTCATGCTTTTGGAGCTAAAAGAAAAGGACAAAAATGTGGACAAGTAGCAGACTTTACAACTTTTTCTTTTCATGCAGTAAAAAACCTTACAACAGCTGAAGGTGGGGCCGTTGTTTGGAGAAATGACTTAGGATTAGATGACGAAGAATTGTACAAGCAGTTCATGTTATATAGTCTTCATGGTCAGTCAAAGGATGCATTAGCAAAGAATCAAAAGGGTGCATGGGAATATGATATTATTTTTCCAGCCTATAAGTGCAATATGACTGATATCTTAGCCGGGTTTGGATTGATACAACTTAAAAGATATGAAGGCTTGTTGGAAAGACGTAAAGAGATTATCGAGATGTATGATTCAATGTTGCACCCATTAGGTGTTCTAAGCTTACGTCATTTTGGAGAAGATTTTTCTTCTACAGGCCATTTATATTTAGCTAGAATACCTGGTATTAGTGAAGATGAGAGAAATGAGATTATTATAAAGATGGCTGAAGATGGTATTGCTACAAATGTACATTACAAGCCACTTCCGATGTTTACAGCATATAAGAATTTAGGGTTTGACATTAAGGATTATTCAAATTCTTATAGGCAGTATGCTAATGAGATTACACTTCCTCTTCATACTTTGTTAAGTGATGAGGATGTGGTGTATATCTGTGGAAGCTTGAAGAAGGCAATGAATGGGGTTATTAATAAGAAAGTCGCTTTTGCACGATAGAGGTGAAAAGATGCTATTAAAAAAGTGGGATGATTTACCGGAAAATATGAAGAATGATAGAGTAAGGCCTTATTATGAATTTTTGCACAAGAAACGTCTTAGCTTAGTTGCTAAACGTATATTTGATGTAGTTGTTGCAATTTTAACTTTCATTATTCTTTCGCCTATATTTATCGTTTTATGTATTGCTATCAAGATAGACTCAAAAGGACCTGTTATGTTTCGACAGATTAGAATAACTCAGTATGGAAAACAGTTCAGGATTTTTAAGTTTAGAACAATGGTTAATAATGCAGATAAAATTGGTACCCAAGTAACCACAAAGAATGATGCTAGAATAACTATAGTCGGTAAGTTTTTAAGAAAGCTAAGGCTTGATGAAATCCCACAGCTATTTAACATAATTTCTGGTGATATGAGCTTTGTTGGTACAAGACCTGAGGTTGTAAAGTATGTTGAAAAATATACAGATGAGATGATGGCTACATTGCTTTTGCCAGCTGGAGTTACCTCAGAAGCAAGTATTCAGTATAAGGATGAAGAGTTATTATTAGCTAATGATGAGGATGCTGATAAGACATATATATATGAAGTACTACCTGAAAAAATGAAATACAATCTTAGAAGTATAGAAAAGTTTAGCTTTTGGGGAGATATTAAGATAATGCTTAGGACTATATCGGTAGTATTTAGGATAAATACATATTCTAATGATTTAGCAAAAGATAGTGAAGTAATAAATATGTAGAGTTAAAGATTGGGGTTATATATGTTGGAAACAAGAGTTTTATCTGATTTAAAATACATTGACGAGATTGTAGATATTCATATGCGGACGTTTACAGGGTTTTTTCTAACTTTCTTAGGTAAAGGTTTCTTGAGGCATTTGTATAAAGGTTTTATTATACATGATAAATCAAATATAATTGGTGCATTTGATGAGGGTGGTAACCTTATGGGATTTCTAGCTTATTCAGAAGATATTAGTCAGTTTTACAAACAACTATTAAAAAAGAGCCTTATTCCTTTTGCATGGTATAGTTTTATTGCTTTTTTAAAAAAACCTAAAATTATGTTTAGATTGCTAAGAGCTTTTACGTATTCTGAGAGTAGTAAAAATGAAGATCTTTATATTGAACTTTCCTCAATTGGAGTATTACCAGTAGCCAAAAATAAAGGAATTGGCACAATGCTTATTAGTGAGTTAAAAAAAATAGTAAATACAAATAACTTCAAGTACATTAAGCTAGAAACAGATAAGATTAATAATGATTCTGTTAATGCGTTTTATTTAAAAAATGGTTTTAAACTTTACAAATCTTATGTTACCCGTGAAGGAAGAAATATGAATGAATATAGGTATGAGCTGAATATCATTTAGACTATGGAGATGGATAGCATTAGAAGAAAGTGAAAAAGTATATTAATATTAATGTAATTATTTTGAACTGTGCTAATTGTGAATCAAGATAAAAAATCAAGGTAGGAGTTGATAACTTTTATCATAGAGTTCGACATAAATATACAGAATGTATCATGTTTATTATTTGTTATGCATTGGATTGTAGAGGGGCCACATATATATTATATTTAAGCTATAGCATTTATGATTTTATGGAGTGTGGAGTAAAATGAAGAAAAGAAAAAAAATCCTTATATGTTCGGTGTTATCTGAAGCATTTTATAAATCTAGACGCGAATTAATAGTCGAATTTATAAAGATGGAATATGAAGTTATACTCGTAGCACCAGAACAAGAAAATTTTTTACAAAAAGAATTTAATGGGATGAAGATTAACTATTATCAAGTACCCATAGATAGGACTGGAATTAATCCTTATAAAGATCTTAAGACTATTGCTAAGCTTTGTGAGATCATAAAAATAGAAAAACCAGAAATAACATACGCATTTGGAGGTGCTAAGGCAGCTATCTATACAACTATTGCTGCATCTAAAAGAAATGTAAGTAGGAATTTTTGTATGATAAATGGACTAGGTTCGATATTCCGTGGAAGCGGCATTAAAAGCAATATTATAAAAAAAATAATGAGTTTTCTATTTAAATACTCATTAGCGAAATCTAGTGGCGTTTTATTTCAAAATAGGGATGATTTATATGAATTTGTTGATAATGATCTAATTAATGAAAGTAAATGCATTATAGTTAATGGCTCAGGAGTAAACCTTGATAAATATCCCTTTACTTCACCTACAGTATATAATGTATTTTTATTTGTAGGTAGATTATTAGGAGATAAAGGAATATACGAATTCATTGATGCTGCCAAAATTATAAAACAGAAATATCCAAAAACAGAATTCTGGATTTTAGGAGGATACGATACTAACCACACTTCTGTAAAAGAGAATGAAATATTTTCTTGGGTTAATTCTGGATTAGTAAAATATTTTGGGCGGCAAGATAATGTGCTTCCTTTCTATCAAAAATCTTCTGTTTTTGTATTACCTTCTTATCATGAAGGAACCCCGAGAACATGTTTAGAGGCGATGGCAGTAGGTAGACCCGTGATAACAACAGATGCACCAGGTTGTAAAGAAACTGTAATTGATAGTGTAACAGGATTTCTGGTTCCTGTAAAAGACTATGTAAATCTTTCTGAAAAAATGGAATATTTCATTTTAAATCCACAAGCTATTTCAGATATGGGTAATAAGGCACATATGTTTGTGAGAGAAAAATATGATGTAAATAAGGTTAATAAATCTATTATTGATTTCCTATTATTTAAACAGATAAAAAGTAGCCTAAACAGTTAGGATTACACCTTTAATAATTAATATTATAGATATTTGTAGTATCAAATAAATGATGAAAACTGATTAAGAATGAAAGTATTTAATTGTATTAATTTAGACATGTGTATGGTCGATTACGATAGAATAGATTATGTACTATAATATGATGGAATTTACTAGACAGAAAGAAGCTAAAAGTTTGTTTATGTATTAAGTTAGTTAGCTAGCATATACCGACGGGTAAGGTTTACCCTAAAAAGAGGATAAAGAGGGAATATGATAAAAACCTACTTAACTAAAATAGTTAATGAAGAATGCTAAAAGTTCTTTATTATTATTGCCGATTAGTAAATTACATAATAGGAAATTTTCTAATTGTATGCAAATTACTTAAATACTTGTAACTAAATTTCAAATGATAGTCAAGGGTATAAAGGCTTGACTAGTATGATTTCCTTGACTCTTGCCTGAAATTTGTTGAAAAAAGGTTATGATAACGCTAGAAAATCGCTCAATTTTAATTAAATTTTACATTATCAAGCAATATAAGACTGATGTCTATGATTTAAGATACTTTAATGCAGTTGGAAAATATTAATTATGCCATACGCTGTTGCAACTCCATGGTTTGTTATACATTAAGTAGTTGCTATATAACTAACAGCAAACAATCAACGAGGGAGCGAAGAGAGTCATAGTTTTTCATACATCAAGAATGTTATCAATGGTACCCTTACAATTTGTCTTACAATTTTCGAAGCAATTGAATGGTCGTTAAAGTTGCATATAATGAAAACAAGTTTTATTCTACATATAACGCAGCGTGAAAAAGAGTTATGGATTGAATATCAAGCTGATATTTAAATGAGATATAGAAAATATTAAGCACTCACATTCTAAAATAAGCAAAGTTTGAAATACTTAGTTATAGTCCTGATTTTATTAGAAAATGGAGTTAGTTAACGATAGAATAGAATAAGGAGAAATTTGAATGTCTGATCCAATAAAGGTTTTGCAAATTGTTACACAGATGAATAGAGCCGGACTTGAAAGTCGTCTTATGGATATTTATAGAAATATTGATAGAAGTAAAGTACAGTTTGATTTTTATACTTGTCGGACTGAAAAAGGATTCTTTGATGATGAAATTGTTTCTTTAGGTGGTAAAGTATTCTATTCGGAACCATTGTATTTTAAACAAATATTTAATGTACCAAAAAGGTTCTATAGTTTTTTATCCATTTACAGTGAATATAAAATTGTTCATTGTCATCTTAACCAATGGTGTGGTGCTGTATTAAATGGTGCAGAAAAGGCTAATGTTCCTATAAGAATTGCACATTCTAGAACTTCACTTGAAACAAAAGATTTAAAAAATTTCATTAAAAATGTTATTAAGTTTTCTGTTAATAAGTATGCTACTCATAGGTTTGCGGTTTCTAGAAAAGCAGGAGTTTGGTTATATGGAAAGAAAGTATTTGATAGTGAGGTTGTTGAAATTTGGCCTAATGCAATTGATTGTTCTAAATTTAAATTTGAACCTACTAAGAGAGAAGAATATAGAAAAGAACTTAATTTACTTGATTCATTTACGCTAATACACGTTGGAAACATTCGTCCTGAAAAAAATCATAAATTTTTAATTGATGTTTTCAAGGAAATAAAGAAAGAACAAAATAATGCTAAACTTTTAGTAGTTGGTTCAGATTATATGTCAGGAGAGATACATAGATATGTAGAAGAACACGGAGTAGGCAAAAATGTGATTTTTTTAGGCCCTCGTTCTGATGTTTCAAACTTGCTTCAAGCGGGGGATGTATTTGTATTCCCATCTTTATACGAAGGTTTCCCAGGAGCAGTGTTAGAAGCTCAAGCATCTGGATTACCGTGCTATATTTCTGATACTATTACTGAAGAAGTCTGTGTTACAAATTTAGTTAAACGAATTTCATTACAAAAGCCAATTGAGTATTGGAAAGAACAGATTTTGAATAATGTCAATATTAATAGAATAAATACTTATGATATTCTCAAGTCTAGTGGATATGATATTCATTCAGTTTCTGAACGATATAGTTTCTTTTACACTAATATTATAAATGAAATAGGTGAATAAATATGAACATTAAAATAAATGCAGCTATTGAGTGATTTCGAAAACTAATTTCCAGTAAATAAATGGGAGTTAAAAATCACTAAAATTGAGTAGGTATCAATAAAAAATAAGATATATTTTAGAAAATGTAGTAAATTAGCATGTTTGAACCTTGAAAAGAGAATAGCAAAGCTAACCTTACAGAAATAAGGCTTTAAAAAGGTGTAGAATAAATTAATTTTACTTATGCAGCTTGAGTAAGTCTTTCACTAAGTAAATCAATAAAGCTAAATTTTGACTTTTTAAGTCTGGCATACAAAAGGACATTTAGTGAATGTACTACACTCCACCAGAAAGTACGTTTCTTACCTCTGGTATGAGACTGCTCAAGCCCATAATCATTAAGTATACGCTTGTTTACACGTTCAGAAGTGGTGCGGCTGTTCATATGTTCTTTCCACTCATCAGAGCCGCGAGGAACTACAGTAAACAAACGAAGATCCCAAGAAGGCTTTGTATAAATGCATCTTCCGTATGGTGAAGGAGAACATTGCTCTTTACAATCGCAGGAATCAATTTTCCCAAGTGCTAAAGGGCAACGATATTTAATTCTGCATCGGTCTTGGTTAAATCCCCAATTTACCATTGCATGACCTGCCATACAGTGAGGAACACCATTTTCATCAATATTTAGATGTGGCGGGTACTGGAAATTACCTTTATTGGTTTCATTTAAAGGGATAAAAGCTTTCATGTTCCATTCATGAAGCAATTGGTATGAAGCATAATTGTCATGGGCACCATCACCGATAAAGCTGTTAAAATTAAAATCAGGATAAAGTTTTCTGGCTTCGGCAAGTGCAATAACCGCTGAAATGCCGTCAAACCTTTGAGCTTGAACCATTCTGAGATAAAAGGGAAGGTCTGATTTTAAGTCCTTATTGTAAACTGACAGAATGTATTCGGTATGGCCATAAAACCATTGACCATGATAGCTATCCCAACCCCAACGGGCATAAGGGTCGGAGAACTTACGGGCACAGTCACAGTTATAAATACCATTTTTTATACAATCACAAACCTTATTGCCAAAGTTACTGGCACCGGTATTTATGCACGTTCCATCACCTGAAACATCAAGTTTTTTAGTATCTCCGTATAAACCTTCTTTGGCTGAGGGCTCTATCCCAATTTTGGCAAAAATTTGTTGCATGAGCAATTCGGGTCTTGATTCGAAGATCTTACCCTCTAGAGCTAAGTCAACAAATTTCTGTAT
>ERZ795032.1133-NODE-1133-length-20473-cov-255.113772_pt1 | contig 20473 bp, 25 predicted proteins | sample MGYA00375124_ERZ795032 | MGnify/ENA primary metagenome ERZ795032 (study PRJEB30167, sample SAMN05720154) | activated sludge metagenome | isolation source: Anaerobic digester | place: China | collected 2015-12-16 ...
AAAATATGGGGTTGTTCATCTTCGCAAGCCGGTATATGGTCGAGAAGATCCTCGCGCCGTCCTGGAGGGGATTTAACTTGGTGGCGGTGCCGGGCCGGGCGAGGTACCGGACCGGGACGACCGTGATCCGCTGCCCGTGCCTCACCGCCTCGACCGCCATCTCCGTCTCGATCTCGAACCCCGACTCTTTGAGGGTCATCTGCCGGATGGAGGGGAGGGTAAAGGCCCGGTAGCCGGAGAGGATGTCGTGGAGGTCTCTCCCGTGTGCGAGCTTGAACATGAGGTTGAGTATCTGGTTGCCAAGGAGGTTTAACCGGGTGAACGCCTCCCCCTCGGGGCCGGCGAGACGGTCCCCGATGACGTGGTCGAACCCGAGGCCGAGCGGGTCGAGCATCCGTTCCGCATCATCCGGCGCGTAGGTGCCGTCGCCGTCGAGCATGAGCACGTAGGGCTTATCGATGATCGCCACGGCCTCGATTATGGCGTTGCCCTTCCCCCTGCCCGTCTGCGTCCGAACGACCGCCCCGGCAGCTCGGGCGATATCAGGCGTCCCATCGGTGCTGTGCCCGTCCATGACGAGGATGTGGCGAAAACCCCGTTCCTTAAACTCCCCGATCAGCTCGGCAATCGTCGGGGCCTCATTTAATGTGGGAATAAAGATACAGACCTCGTCTCGCTCGATGTTCATCGGTGTACTATATCCGATTGAGCAACATAAGAACTTCGCATGCACGCAGCCAAACCGGGGCTTCGTGCTCTCGGTATCGCCGAGAGCTACTCGGGTCGGAAGCGATCCACCCTTGCCGGCGTCGTGATGCGTAAAGACCTCCTCATCGACGGAGTAGCCTTCGCCCGGGTGACCGTCGGGGGGTCGGATGCGACCGATGCGGTCGTCCGTCTTGTCGCCGATCTCGCACGCCGGGACATCAACTTCATCATGATCAGCGGTTGCGTCATCGCCTGGTACAACATCATCGATCCGGCGGCGGTGCAGGAGGCGACCGGCTTACCCGTCATCGCCGCCACTTACGAGGAGTCGGAGGGGCTCGAGGATGATATCCGCCACCACTTCCCGGACGATCCCGGCCGACTCGCTGCATACCGGCGGCTCGGTGGCCGGACGCCTATCCGGCTCCATACCGGGTACACGCTCTTCATCCGCCCCTGCGGCCTCTCTCCCGGGGATGCAGCACGGCTCTGCAACGACTTCACGCACGAAGGACGGGTGCCCGAACCGCTCAGGGTGGCGCGGCTCGTCGCCCGCGGCGTCGTCCGGTCGGCCCTCTGCGGTGATGTTGTCAGGCCCTGACGATCATGACCGTCGACGTCGCGTGGTCGGCGACGTAGGAACTGACGCTCCCGAGGAAGAAGCGATCGATCCGGCCGCGGCCGTGCGATCCGACAACGGTCAGGTCGGCGCCGAGTTCGTGCGCCAGTGCAGTTATACTGGCCCCGGGATGGCCCCTGTGCTTATGGACGGTTATCTGGATGCCGGCAGCGGCCGCCTGCCCTTCCGTCTCGGCAAGGATCCTGTCTCCCTCCCGTTCGAGCGAATCGAGGAGCGCCTGCCGCGCGATATCGGGAGGCTCGAGCTCGTTCGAGGTCAGTATGGGGTACGCTCCCGTCTGGACGACGTGCACGGCGTGGAGTGATGCCTGCATCGCACGGGCGACTGCCAGCGCCTCCTCGAGTGCACGACGGCTGATATCCGACCCATCGACCGCCACGAGAATCGTCTTGAACATACCTCTCTTTTAGGAGCGTGCCAGTACAAATAGATGTCTCTGCGGTCATGCCTGGGCGGTGTGCTTCGATATCACCTGCCCCGTCACTCTATTCACGATCTCCACGGTGACCATCCCGCCCGGGATGAGGGTTTTATCGGCAAGATCGATCTCCATCTCCTCGCCGGGATTCCAGTATGGGGAGCGGCACCCCGCACCTTTGATGTAGCGCACCCCATAATGGTGCGATGGTATGAGGCGGTAACCGTTCAGGGTATAGACGGTGCGGACTCTCGTGCCGTCCAGGTAAAAAACCGCCCTCAGGCAATCGTTCTCGTAGGTCGTGCTGCCGTTGTTGAGGAGGAATACCCTGCTTGCATAGGTCAGTATTCCGGTATCATCGTTTGTGTGGACGATCTCAGTGATAATGATCGGCGGCAGTTCAGGCCCCGCCCACGACCACGAGGGGATCATCCCGAGCAGGATCAGGAGGAGGAGGATGGCAAGGATGACCGTGATGGCGACCATCAGGAGCGCGGCGTGGGTGTGCGAGAGGCTGCGCTCATCCAGGGTGCGCCCTCTCAGGAGTTTCGGTGCCTCCTTTACGGCACCTGGCGGCCGGGCCCTAATACGGCACCCCACACGACCCGGTCAGGTTCCGGAGCTGCCTGTGGGTGTTCCGGTCTACCACGCTATCCCGATCATGGATCCCGATCCACCCGGCGGTGTCGGCATGCTCCCGCAAGATCCCTTGAGAAGGATCCCTGCCCGCTGTGACGAAGGCCTCCGGGTAATCGATGACCGTTTGCTCTACTTCCGGGCTATTGTGGGCAGCCTGATGGAGATCGATCGTACCCGGCATCCCGGCGACCCTGATCGGAGAAGAGATCCCTTTCTTCCAGGCGACTGCACCGGGGATGGCGGGAGCGACGATCGAGATTCTGCGCGGCAGGCGGTCGCGCGCACGGTTGTGTTCGCCGGACATACGGTAATGGAGAATCGGTCACGCAGGATATAAGTATTGTCAAAATAGTCCTTTTCCTGGCCGGGAAATCAGGAAATAATATTCGAAACGGGCCGTGGTTCCGGGCCGGCGCCGGAGTGTACTCTTCGCCCGCCGCAGGGCGAGGCCTGCAGACGCAGGGTAAACCTTCTTTTGTCTCACGCAAAGGAGGAGATCATGGTTGAAGCACAACGATCCCGGCAGCCCGGGTACCTGCGCCTATCCGGGAGCGGCGAACTGGAGGAGCGGGCGCACCGGGCGCACGAGGTGCTCCGCGACTGCACCATCTGTCCCCAGGAGTGCCGCGTGAACCGTATCGAAGGCGAATTGGGGTTCTGCCGGACCGGCCTCCTCCCGATGGTTGCAAGTTACAGCCCGCACTTCGGCGAGGAGGCACCGCTCGTGGGGAGGAACGGGTCAGGAACGATATTCTTTGCGGGCTGCAACATGCGCTGTGAGTTCTGCCAGAACTACACGATCAGCCAGTGCGGCGCCGGCACGGCGATATCGTGCGAAGATCTCGCGGACATCATGCTCCACCTGCAGGAACGCCGGTGCCACAACATCAACCTCGTCTCCCCCTCGCACGTCGTCCCCCAGATCCTCCGTGCAGTCGCCATCGCTGCCGATCGCGGCCTCTCCCTTCCGCTGGTCTACAACAGCGGGGGATACGACTCTGTTGCAACTCTGCGGCTTCTTGACGGCGTCGTCGACATCTACATGCCGGACGCGAAGTACGGGCGCGACGGCGTGGCGTGGGAACTCTCCCATGCTCGCGACTACACCTCCCGCATGCAGGCCGCGCTCGTGGAGATGCACCGGCAGGTCGGAGACCTGATTCTTAGCGCCGATGGCATTGCAGTCCGGGGCATGATCATCCGTCACCTGGTGCTCCCCGAGAACCTTGCACACAGCGAGGCCGTGATGAGGTTCATCGCCGATGAGATCTCGCGGGACTCTTACGTGAACATCATGGCCCAGTACCACCCGGCGTGGCGGGCGGCCGAAGGGGGAAGGAGCCCGGTGCTTGCGGCGCTGCAGCGCCCGATCACGGCGCGGGAGTATGCGTACGCCGTCCAGTGCGCAAAGGAGAGCGGCCTTGCCCGCGGGTTCTCCTAGGAGCCCCGGAAGATCCCCGGCACCAGTTCCCGGCGAAACTGCCGGGCGCGGTTCCATCGCTATGTTTTATATCGATGCAGGTGAAGCACCCCGTCGCCTCACGATACGTTGCCGGGCACATCATCCCGGATAACCTGTTCCGGATTAGCCCATCCCGGAGCAGGTTGTTTACGCATTGAGCGGGGAGCGAAAGATGAAAGTGCGGGATGGAACGGTGAAGAGATCGGCCCTCACGCCATTCGTCATCATTGCCGTTGCAGTGGCGGCCGTCGGAGGGATCCTCTTTGGCTACGATACGGGAGTCATATCCGGGGCAATCCTCTTCATAACCAGCGAGTTTGCTCTCCCCCCGACCCTGGAAGAGATCGCGACCAGCTCGGTGCTCGTCGGCGCAATCCTGGGTGCGATCGCCGGCGGCCTCCTTGCCGATAGGATCGGGCGGCGCCTCTCGATCATCGCTGCGTCGGTCGTCTTCCTTGCAGGCACCGGGATCGTCGTCGGTGCAACGGACCTCTCCATCTTCCTGGTCGGCCGCGTTCTGATCGGCATAGCCATCGGTGTCGCATCGTTCGTCAGCCCTCTCTACATATCGGAGATTGCGCCTCCGGCGTTCCGCGGCGGCATGGTGTCGCTCAACCAGCTCTTCATCACGTTCGGGATCCTCATCTCCTACGGGGTCGACTTCCTCTTCTCTTCAAGCGGCGACTGGCGGGCCATGTTTGCCCTCGGCGCGGTGCCGGCCGCGGTTCTCCTCATCGGCATGGTTCTGCTCCCGGATAGCCCCAGGTGGCTTTTGTCCCGACAGCATATGAACCGGGCAATCGCCGTCCTCGAAAAAGCCCGCGGGACCGGTGATGTCTTTGGGGAGCTTGATGATATCAAGAAGGCGATCGGGATGCAGAAGGGCGGCAACTGGTCGGACCTGCTGGCTTCATCGATACGAATGCCCCTGATCGTCGGTCTCGGCCTGGCCGTCCTGCAGCAGCTGACCGGCATCAACACCGTCATCTATTACGCCCCGACAATCTTTCAGTTTTCAGGGTTGCACTCTGCCGGCGCTTCGATTGCAGCGACTGCGGGCGTGGGCACCGTGAACGTCATTGCCACCGCCGTTGCCGTCGTGCTCATCGATCGGGTTGGACGCCGCCCTCTTCTCCTCGTGGGGGTCGCCGGCATGGTCGTGAGCCTTGCCGTGCTCGGTGCCGGGTTTGCTTTCAGCGGAACGGTGCAGGGCGGGAGTCTCCTCGGGCTGATCACCGCGGTCAGCCTGATGACGTACATCGCTTCGTTTGCTATCGGCCTCGGGCCGGTGTTCTGGCTCCTGATATCCGAGATCTACCCGCTCACCGTGCGGGGGCGTGCCATGGGCGTCACAACCATCGCCAACTGGGCCGCGAACTTCCTCATCACCGTGACATTCCTGACGCTGGTCGGAGCAATAGGACAGGCCGTCGTCTTCTGGCTTTATGCGCTCGTGAGCATCATCGCGTGGTTCTTCGTCTTCAGGCTGGTGCCCGAGACGAAAGGACTCACGCTCGAAGAGATTGAAGAACACTTCAGGGCCGGCAGGCACCCCCGCGAGCTGAAGGGTTTACCGTGATCACGTGATCGATATGTCCAACCAGATCCAGCAGAACCGGCCGCAGGCCCATGGTGAGTACCGGCCGATCGAGGACTACGGTGTGATCGGGAACGGGCACACCGTGGCGCTCATCAGCAGCAGTGGGTCCATCGACTGGCTCTGCTTTCACAGGTTCGACTCTCCATCGCTCTTTGCCCGGATACTCGATCCCGGCCGCGGCGGATACTGGAGCGTGACGACGAAAGGAGCGTTCGAGAGCTCGCACCGGTATCAGGAGGAGACAAACATCCTCGAGACGACCCTCAGGTGTGCCGGGGGAACCGTGGTCCTCCGGGACTTCATGGATATCGCAAGCATTGCCCGCCTCCGCCGGCTCCCGGCCCCCGGCAGGATCGTACGCATAGCGGAATGCACCGATGGGAAGGTGGGGGTCGTCTCCCGCTGCCAGCCCCGGCCGAACTACGCCCGCACACACCCTGAGTTTGCGCTTTATGGAGATCAGGTAACGTTCGGTGGGTATACGCTCACCGGGCCGACGGCATGGCAGGTCGACGACGCAGATGCATCGTTGACCTGCAGGATCACGCTCCGTGCGGGCGAGACGACGGCGTTCACGCTCGCAACGGAGGACGACGCCACCCTGCCGCAGCGTACGCCTGCGGATGCCCTGAAGGTGACGACCGATTACTGGCGAAAATGGAGCAGCGCCTGCACGTACCGGGGGCCGTATCGCGATATCGTCATCCGCAACGCCCTCACTCTCAAGATGATGACCTACGAGCCGTCCGGGGCCATCGTTGCCGCGCCGACGACATCGCTCCCCGAGACCTTCGGCGGCGAGCGGAACTGGGATTATCGCTTCACCTGGATACGCGATGCGTCGCTCACGCTGTATGCCCTCCTCCTTGCCGGCTACCTCGACAACGAGCAGCCGTTCTTCGACTGGCTCGTGCGCACGGTCAAACTGAAGGGGACGGGCATATCGATCCTCTATCCGATCATACCGGAGGGCAGGATCGCCGAGGCGGTGCTCGATAACTTCAGGGGATACCGGGATTCCCGGCCGGTGAGGATTGGAAACCAGGCAGCGGTCCAGGAGCAGCTCGACGTCTACGGCGAGGTCATGGGGGCCATCCAGTTCGCCTGGCGGATCGGGAAGTACGACCCGACGCCGCTCTGGGGGACGATGCGGCAGATGCTCGACTGGGTGACCCGTCACTGGCATGACCGCGATAGCGGACTCTGGGAGGTCAGGGGCGGCGTGCGGCATTTTGTCTACAGTAAAGCCATGATGTGGTTCGCTCTTGACTGCGGGATAGAGATCGCGGAGGGTATGCGCCTTTCTGGGGATATCAAGACCTGGCGCCGCGAGCGCGACCTGATCCACGAGGAAGTGCTCGATAAGGGGTGGAGCGATGATCTGGGTGCGTTCAAGCAGTCGTACGAGGATGAGAACCTCGATGCCGCGAACCTGCGCCTCCCCCTCATCAACTTCGTCGGGGGGGATGATCCGCGGATGCTCTCGACGATAGATGCGACGCTCGAGCACCTTGTCGTCGACGGACTCTGCTACCGCTACATCGATGCTCCTGAGGGCGTGACCGGGAAGGAAGGGTCGTTCGTCGTCTGCACGACCTGGCTCATCAACGCGCTGATACGTGCCGGGCGCACCGGAGAGGCGCACCGGATGTTTCAGAACCTTCTTGCACGTGCAAGTCCTCTCGGCCTCTACGCCGAAGAGATCCAGCCGGCGACCGGGGCCCATATGGGCAACTTCCCGCAGTCGTTCTCACAGATCGGTATCATCAACGCCGCCGTCTCGCTTGCTCACGCAGGGCAGGTCGGCACGGTCAGCCCGCACCATGCCGCCGCTGCGGATGCGGCGGGACACGGCGGCGGGGGCAAACGCACCGGGTGAGGCGAAGGGTGACGACGGTGAAGGGAGATGGCTCCGGGGACCGGGCACCAAAAGGCTATTCGTCCGGCCATCCAGAGTGGTATACGTGAAGGAGAGGCCTGGGCTCCGGTACGCAGCGGCGAGCGATATCGGCGGGCGGCAGCAGAACGAGGACGCGTTCTTTGCCGATGAAGCGGCCGGATACTCCGTCTTCGCCGTCGCGGACGGGCTCGGGGGGCATGCCCGCGGGGATGTTGCGAGCAAGATGGCGATCCGGGCCCTGGAGGAGACCGCGAGGGAGTGCCTTCCTGGATTAAAACCCGCCCGGGTGCTTGAACTGGCATTCAATCGGGCAAACGCCCGGATATATACGTATAACCAGGAGAACCGCCTGAACGCCGGGACGACCCTCTCGGCCGCGATCGTCGATGGCTCCGGGGGGTGCTGGATCGGCACCGTGGGCGACAGCAGGACGCACGTCATCCGATCATCGTCCGTCTGGCATACGCGCGACCAGAGTTACGTCCAGGGCCTGGTGGATGCAGGGGTCCTCTCCCCCGTCGAAGCGATGCTTCATCCGAAGAAGAACATACTGACCGGGGCGCTCGGCCTCTCGGCCGGGGTGCAGGTCGACCTTGATGCCGTGGATGCCGCCGGGGCGGTCCTGGTGCTCAGCTCGGACGGGCTCCATGACTGCGTTCCGGCGGATGCGATCCGCGATATCGTGCTCGCCGACGAGCCTGATGCGGCATGCCGGAGGCTGATCGATGCCGCGAAGGATGCGGGAAGCACCGACAACATAACGGTGATCGTCGCGAGAGGGTGACGGGGCTCAGGTGCCCTCTGCTCCCGCATCGCGGAGCGCCGCAAGGATTGCCGCACGGACGCCTTCGGTCGCCTCATCCCCGAGTGCTGCATGGAGCAGGCCAACAGCTTTCGCGCCGCCAATCCTGCCGAGGGAACCGGCAGCGCCCCGTCGCACGAACTCGTTCTCGTCGCGCTGCATCACCCCGAGGTGTGCAATCGCCCGGGGATCGCAGAGCAGCCCGAGCCCCTTTGCCGCCATGTAGCGGACGTGGTCTTTCTCATCGCCGAGCGCGGCAACGAGGGGTGCGAATGCATCGGCGTCGCCAATCCGGCCGAGGACCTCCGCCGCACGGTAGCGCACCCGCCAGTCGGCATCCTGCAGCAGGGCGATGCAGGCAGGAACGGCAGGGCTTCCAATCGCTATAAGTCCGTGCACGGCTTCTGCCCGCACAGCCTTGTCCGGGTCAAAGAGTCGGATAAGGAGAGGTTGCAGGTCGCGCGGGTGTTCATCTCCGGTATCCGGCAGCATGGCGTGGGTCATATCCAGTCACATCTGCGGGTTGTAGCCGCTTGCATCACATGTTGAGGCGGCGTTGTGATAAGAGTTGATCATTTGCCTCCGGCCGGTGCCGGGGATACCGCCGCACGAGAGGGTATCTGGAGGCGCCGGGAACCACCATACGGTGCAGTATCCCGACTCCCCCGGTGTGCCGTCAGATCAGATATCCCAGCGCATATAGTATCAGGCTTACAAGAAGCAGGATGCCGATCCCGACGATGAGCGGCCCCAGAGTCTTGAATACGGGATCGCTCTCAATCCATTTCACCAGAACGTGCATGGCACCGGATACACCATTCGGATATATATATTTTATCTTAAAAATAAAAATCACATCTGATATTTAATGGTAGTGCATCGCGCCAGGTACAGTGCCGGGGAGGTTAACGGTTATCCGGCAACTTTCGGCAGTTCTCGGTCTATTCCGGGTGGCGAGAAGACTTCTCTTGCCGGGGATGCGCTCTGCTCGGACCTTGAGAAAATGGGAGAAATGACGCCCAGGACGGAATTCGAATCCGTGTCGACGGCGTGACAGGCCGTCATGATAGGCCACTACACTACCTGGGCACTTTTGATGGGTGGATCCCGCCTCCCGGATTCGAACCGGGGACATCGCGGTAGCCGCGCAGTTCGCCCGAGAGCGAAGACTATACTACAGCCGCGCACTCTACCAGTCTGAGTTAAGGCGGGTTTCTGCTCTAACAATGTTGTCGTGGGTTGTTATTAAATATTTCGTAGAATCCCCGGGATGTTGCACGATCCGGAGCTCTGGCTATATATACAACCTCTGATAATGAGTAAGTATGAACCCTACAAACGCTGAAGCACCCAGGAACGCTGAAGCGTACTGTCTTCTTCACCGATAGCCGTGCGAAAAAGAACGTCACTGTTTTCGACACCACACTGCGCGACGGTGAACAAACGCCGGGCATCTCATTCACGCGTGAAGAGAAGTTCGGTATTGCAGAGCATCTCTCGAACATAGGAGTCCACACCATCGAAGCGGGCTTTCCCGCATCTTCTGCTGCCGAGCACGAGATCGTCAGGGCCATCAAGGGCCTCGGTCTCTCCGCACAGGTATGCGGCCTCGCGCGGTCGCTCCCGGCCGACGTCGATGCGTGCATCGACTGCGACGTCGATATGGTCCACGTCTTCATACCGACATCCGACGTCCAGCGGGAGTACACCATTAAAAAGACTCGCGAGCAGGTCCTCGCGGCCACCGGCGATATCATCGCGTACGTCCGCGACCACATCGGCCGGTGTATGTTCTCCGCCATGGATGCCACCAGGACCGACTGGGATTACCTGATGGAGGTCTACCGCGTCGCGGTGGATGCGGGAGCGACGATCATCAACGTCCCCGATACCGTCGGCGTGATCACCCCGACGGCCATGAAGCACCTCATCACCCGGATCGACCGGGAGGTCGACTGTCCGATCGACGTCCACTGCCACAACGACTTCGGGCTTGCGGTGGCAAACACCATCGCGGCGGTCGAGGGCGGCGCCTCTCAGGTGCAGGTGACGGTGAACGGCATCGGCGAGCGGGCGGGAAACGCCGATCTCGCGCAGACGGTGATGATTCTCTCGTCTATTTACGGTGTAGATACCGGCATCCGGACGACAAGCCTGGTCGAGACCTCGCGGCTCGTCGCACGCTACGCCGGAATGAGCATCCCCGCCATACAACCGGTCGTCGGCGAGAACGCCTTTGCCCACGAGAGCGGTATCCACTCCCACGGCGTGATCACGCGGTCGGATACGTTCGAGCCCGGTATCATGACGCCGGAGATGGTCGGCCACCGCCGCAGGCTGAAACTCGGCAAACACGCCGGCAGGCATGCGGTCCGGCAGATGCTCGCCGAGGTGCACATGACGCCCACCGACGCGCAACTCGACGAGATCATCCTGCGGGTGAAGGCGATTGCCGGCAGGGGCAAGCGGGTGACGGATGCGGATCTCTATGAGATAGGAGAGAGCGTCATGCAGATCGTGTCCAACGAAAAGACACTCGAGCTCCAGGATATCGCCATCATGACCGGCAACCACGTCATACCGACGGCGAGCGTCAGGGCGACCGTCGATGGGGTTGAGCACGCCTTCTCAAGCATCGGCAACGGGCCGGTGGATGCGGCCGTCAGGGCAATCCTTGGCATCATCCCTGCCCCGGTTCACCTAAAAGAGTTCAACATCGAGGCTATATCCGGTGGCACCGATGCCCTCGGGCACGTCACCATCACCGTCGAGGACGAGCGGGGCCGGGTGTTCGATGCCAGCGCCTCAAGCGACGACATCATCCTCGCATCGGTCGAGGCGGTGATCAACGCGATCAACCTCGTCTGCCGGACGCAGAAGAACGATAAACCGCGGAAAGAGTGAGTTCTCGATAAAAAAAATTCAGGTTCAGGAAGCGCCGGGAGGCTGCTGTTTGCCTTCCAGCGCTCCCCGGATCTGCGAGGAGAGCTGCTCGAACCTGCCCTGCAGGGCCTTCTCCTGCTTCTCAAGCGACTTGACCCGGAGTTCGAGCGTCTCGACCCGCTCGTTTAAGGAGGTGAGCACCTGCTCCCTGCCCTTCTGCATCATGACGCCGCCGACGCTCATGAAGACCGCCGCATCCTCGGGGACATCGCCGAGCTCCTCGACCGCTCGCCTGGCTTCGCGGATAGTCAGTTCATACTGCGCTTTCTGTGAGACCACAGTCTGCAGCTGCTGCTGCATCTGCTGGAGCATAGCCAGCTGGTTCTGGACTTTCGGGGGGATATTCTCCATATTCATCAATCCTCCTTCGAATGGGATGGGAGTAGCATGATCTCGGGGGCAGGGGCCTTTGCGGCCCTCTGTCCATTCTCTACATGATAGGGCGGGGAACCCTTAAAAGGTGAGGGTTCGGAAGAGAGAATATTGTCCCGTAACGAGCCGCATGGTACGCTCGTTCGACCGCCCAGGGGAGGTTGACGGTTCGGAAGAGAGAATGTTGTCCTGTAACGGGCCGCGGGCGGTCTATCCCGGGAGGGGGTGCCGGCGACCCGTTCCGGCATCGTCAGGGGGCGACGATCTCGTGCATCTCGATCGCTATATTGATCAGTCGCAGCCAGGTATTGAGGGCCGCACGGAGCGCCGGTATATCGGCGGCAGTCGCCTCGAGGAGGAGCGTATTGTCGTCCGCGAGCCGTACGCGGACGGACGACCGGTCCCCCACGTCGCCCATCTCCTGGCAGACGGAGCGGTAGAGGGCACGCGCATCGTCGGTCGCAAACGTAAAGACCGCCGTATGCATCACGGGAGAACCTCCAGGGTGTAGCGCTTCCGTTGCGTCCCGTCAAAGACGATCCGGCGCCGGGGAAGAGTTTCGCCGGCAAACGCGACGTTGAAGCGATCCTTGAGCGCCTCGTATACGGGGCGGTCGGAGACGAAAAGCCCGCGGGCGATCTCTCCGGGCCGCTCCTCGACGGCAAACGACCGGACAGTGATCTCCGTTATCGTCTCACCATCCACAAATACCTGAATGAGAAAAAAAGGACCTGATCGTGAGACGATCACGACCGACTCATCGAGAGCGAAGAGGTCGCCCATGCCCGCCTTGCCACGGGTGGTATACCCGGCGCCGATCGCAAACGCCAGATCCCGGGCGAGGGAGCGCAACTCAGGAAGCGGTTTACGTGACGTCGTGACGACCGTCATCGGGCCTTCAGATCTTTTATGCCGGCCCCGCGCTCTTTGAAGAGGATACGGTATCCACAGTAAGGACAGCGTATATTGACGTCGATCTCCACTTTCTGCTTGCAGCGAGCGCACTTATAGGCGGCCACGACCGGTTAGCCCTCCCTCTGCAGCGAGCGCTCGATGCTCCGCGCGGCGACGCGCATCACCGGCGTCTCGGGGACGTAACTTCCGCCCGCAAACTTAAACCCACACTTGCGGCATGCCCAGATCCCGGTACCCTCGCGCCTGACTGCTACCTGATCGCAGCGGGGGCACGCGTGGTTCGCGCGGGAGACCTGCTCGAGCTGGTTTATTCTCTTCCGGATAAACCGGCCATACCGCGGACCAAACCGTCCCGAACTTCCGACTACCCTGCCCTTTGCACTCTGTTTACGCTTTGCCATTTCGCGTACCTCTTATTTGTCCTCTAATTTTTGTGCTGTCGATTAATATAGTTACTCACGACCTGCGCTCGATGATCCGGGTCTCGGCATTCCCCCGGGATATCCTGTTGACCAGGTCGTAGAGTTCTTCCTGGGCACCCGCCGGAATTCTGACGACGGCGATCCAGGAACCGTCCTTCTGCCACTCGTTCTGTTCGAGCGTCACCGCGCTCTGGAGCTCGCCGTAGGCCCGCGCGGCATAATCCGCCGGGATCTTCACGGCGATGCGGATCTCCTCAAACCGGATGGGGAGGAGGGGCCTGAGCGCTTTGACCGTCTCTTTGACCTGCTCCTCGACGGACTTGAAGGGATCGACGTTCACCCGTGCCTCCTCCATGGCAAGCTCGATCCGCTGCGGAGGATGGGGGAAGCCGGTCTGGGGGTTGACCGCGTTCCTCGCAATGAACGTGATGATCCGGTTCCGCTTCTCGACGATGAGATGGCGGCGCTGCTCCGACGTGAGGTGGATCTCGCCTTTCTGGATGATCCGGAGTGCCGCCGGTTCGAACTCGGTCGTCTTGAAGACTTTCAGGAGGGCCTCGTCGGAGGCCCGTTCGGCATGGGCGGCATTCTCGAAGATATAGTTGGCCGCGACGGCCTCCTCGATCTCGATCTCTTCCCCCCGCCGGATGCGCATGGCCTGGTCGGGGTCGACAAGCACTTCAAACCGCTCTCCGTGGCTCTCAAGCCGCGCTACAACTGCCTGGTCCAGGGGTATCATAGGAGGTGCCCGCTCTACTCTTCGAACTGATCGACGTAGACCTTCACTTCATCTTTATCGAGTCGCTTGAACTCCCGGGTCGCGATGGAGACGATACCGATCTCGATGGCGCTCACATCCAGTTTGCCTTCCGTCGCGGCGTGCAGGGCCTTGATGCCGAGCTTGATTGCGCCGGAAAAGTCGGCGTCCTCCTGGTACTCGTCCTCAAAGACCTTCATGACCGCAGGCCGGCCCGTGCCTATCCCGGTTGCCTTGTACTCGAGCAGCGTGCCGCTCGGATCGGTCTCAAAGAGCCGGGCCTCCCCGTCGCTGACCCCGGCAATCAGGAGGGCTGTCCCGTAGGGGCGTGCACCGCCGAACTGGGTGTAGGTCTGCATATGGTCGCAGAGCTTCTTTGCCAGGATCTCGACGTTGATCGGCTCGCTGTAGGAGACACGGTTGATCTGCGACTCGACCCGCGCTCTGTCCACGAGAGACCGCGCATCGCCGACGAGGCCGGAGGATGCCACGCCGATATGCGTGTCGATCTTGAAGATCTTCTCGATGGAGACCGGCTCGAGGAGGCGGGACGTCACCCTTTTATCCACGATCAGCACGACTCCTTCGCGGCACTTGATGCCGACGGCCGTCGTTCCCCGTTTCACTGCTTCTCTTGCGTACTCAACCTGGTAGAGCCTTCCGTCCGGGCTGAATACCGTGATCGCCCGGTCATATCCCATCTGATATTGTGGTTGCATTATCGTTCCTCCAAATCGGGTTCGGTGAAAAACAATAGTTTCTGATGCTTAATACTTTTTTCAACCAAATCAACCTTTTGACGTGGATAGCGGTACATGGTAAAACATCTCCCTTCAATCGTCATCTCCCCGTCCCCGGAAAGGGGGCGGATCGGTCTCACCCGGCGCTTGAGGGCGTGAATGGTCCCGGAGACCGCGACCGCCCGGAGGGCCGCCCGGCAAACGCCGATCGCGGTGACCGTCGCAAGGGCGGTGGCGATATCCTTCTCCGTTCCCCGCCGGCACCGGATAACGGCGTATCCTCCGTCGCAGAAGACCACCGCCGGCTGTGCGAGGCCGACGGCTGCATCGCCAAAGAGCGATGTCGCGGCCTCGACGACCGAGAGGTAGACCTCCTTCTGGTCCGGGGTCGCCCCATAGGGGAGGATCCGCGCCAGGATGTAGCGCCGCTTTGTCCGCATCGCCGGCGGTCTTGGTCTCATCCTACCACCCGCACGGGCTGATCGGGTTCGACGATGCGGCCGACGGATGCGAGAGCCTCGTTCACTTCCGCTCCGGTCATGCCGAAGAGCGCGCAGAGGCCCCGGATCTCGCGAACCGACCGCTGTTCGAGGATCGAGCATGCGCCTGAGGATATCGTCAGCAAAAAGCCGTAGCGCCGGTGCAGCAGGAGGATATCCTCGTACTGCTGCAGCGCCCTCTGGCGCTTCGTCCCCCGGTACTGGATGAGGGGGGCCAGCGATATATCCACAGCAAGACCGCGCTGTGCCGCCGACCGTGCGGCGACATGGTCGAAGGCGTTCTTCCGGGCGGCGTGGATGTTCCTGAGAACCTGCACCTCTTTGATCGAGACGACGGCACGGTTGAAGGCGATATCTCCTGCATTGACAAAGACCACGTCGGCGTGCTGGGCGGCAGGCTCGCGCACCTGCTTGATGACCTCTTTTGGGGATGCGCCGCTGATCACGGCACCGCGGAGAACCGCCGCCCCCCCGACCGGGGGAGCACCCTCGCCGATGGCGACGACGCTGTCAAACCCGAGTTCCGCTGCCTCGACCGCCATCCGCGCAAGCGTCGAGTCGCCGGCGGGATAGGGACGTACGCTCGCATCTGTGATCTTCATCGTCGAGAGGCCGTATGTAAAAAGAGGGTTATTTATTTACCGCGGTTCGCGTGGGAGCGGATGCTCGGGCGGGTCTTCTCGGTCCCGCGCCCGCGCGTCCGCATGCCGCGGCCCTTCATGCCGGCGGAGGTCTTGCCGCGCTCCGCCCGGCCCCGGTGAGTCGGGTCGGCCAGCCACGCAAGGTTGCGGTCGCTCCGGATCGATGGGTGGTGACCGTCGACGAGGATGACCTCGAACCATTTGGACCGTCCGTCTTCCCCGACCCAGTAGGAGTTCAGGGCCTCCATGTTCGGGAACTTGCGGGATGCGCGTTCCTCGGCCATACGCTGCAGGCTCTTTGCCGGGGTCATCCGGCGCATGCCCATGCGTGCTGTCCTGCGCCCGCGGATGTACCGGGGTTTCCTCCGGCCGCCGCGGCGGACCTTGACCCGCACGACGATGATACCCTGTTTGGCCTTGTATCCGAGCGATCGGGCCCGGTCGATACGGGTTGGGCGCTCCACGCGCACGATGCTCCCCTCGCGGCGCCACTGCTGGAGGCGCTCCCAGAGGAGACTCTTTACTTCCGACCTGTCCGGCCGTTTCCATGCCTCGCGAACGTAGGCATACATCGATTTTGCCATTCTCAGATCACCTCAGGTTCAGCGTTTCCGCCACATTCCTTTCCGGGACGTATCCCGTGGTTCCTAACAGGTTGACGGGAGCGCTAATAAAGAATTCTCTTCTGCCGGCTCCCGCGCCTACAACCCCTTGCGCTTCTCCACGACGCGGATGGCATCGATCCGGGTGACGGGGTACTGCCCGTTCTCGTCTTTTTCCGCCGATTTGACCATATCCCAGACGGTGAGGAGAGCGACCGAGACACCGGTGAGGGCCTCCATCTCGACGCCCGTTCTTCCGTAGGACTTCACGCGGGCGGTCGCCTCGATGTAGCCGTCGCCCTCTGCAAAGTCGATCGTGATGCCCCCGAGAGGTATGGGGTGGCACATGGGGATGATGCGCGGCGTATCCTTCACCGCGAGGGTGGCCGCCACCCGTGCGGTCGCGAGCACGTTGCCTTTGATCGTTGTTCCTTCGCGGATGGCCCGGAGCGTCTCTTCCCGGAGGTAGATCCTGCCGCTTGCAACCGCTTCCCGGGGGACCTCGGCCTTCGCCGTGATGTCCACCATCTGCGCGCGGTCGTCCTCGATATGGGTGAAGACCGGGGTCCTGCCGTGTCTGCCGGACTCGTTCATGGGTATCGCAGGAGATCGTCTGTCTCTTGAGGGATAAAAGAGGGCGTCTCCAGGAAATTATACCGGGAAGAGCTCCTCCGGTATGAAGTCGAGCATATCGGTGGCGAGCATACCGCATCCCCGCCCCTCTGCGGCACGCATGCCGGCTCTTCCGTTCACGTAGGCGGCGATGCCGGCCGCCTCGAAGGCCGGGAGGCGGCAGAAGAGCGCTCCCGCAATCCCGGCGAGCAGGTCGCCCGTCCCCCCGACGGTCATCGCCGGCGTCCCGGTCCGGTTGAACCTGACCCGCGCCCCGTCGGATATGACATCGACCGGGCCTTTGAGGAGGACGGTCCCCGTCGTTCTCGCGCCCCTCACGCACCGGGCGCGTGCGGCGAGGTCCGCCGGGGGTTCCCTCCCGGTCATCCGGGCGAACTCGCCCGCGTGCGGGGTGTATATCGTCCTCTTTGCGGCCGGCAGGGGGCGGGCGAGCGCATCGGCATCAAAGACCGCCCGCTCTGCCGCCTCTGCGATGGCGAGCACGACGTCGTGGCTCTCTTTCCCGAGGCCCATGCCGCAGACGACGACGTCGGTGCGGTCGACGAGGGAGAGGATCGTCGCGAGGTGCTCTTCGGTGATTACCTTCCCTTCCAGGCGCTCGTAGATAAGGTCGGGCATGGGGATATAGGCCGGGGAGGCGATGCGCACGATGTCGGCCCCGGCACGGAGCGCCCCCATCGCCGCGATGTAGGGCGCTCCCTGGTAGGGTCCGCCCCCGATGACGAGAACCTCGCCGCCGGCGCCCTTGTGCGCTCCGGGCGAGCGCGCCGGGACGAGCAGGAGGTCGCCGGGGCCGGTGTAAATCTCTGCATCAAGCGGGATGCCGATATCCGCGACGTCCGCGCCCTCGACTTTTGGCCGGTGGAACGAGAGGATCCGGTTCGCCCGGATGCCCGGGGTGGGGATATCGACGGCGACGATCGGTGCCGGGCTCGCGTTTGCCCCGGCAACGAGGGTCGCGAGCGGCTCACGGACCGCGCCCGATGCCCCGGTCCCGAGCATGGCGTCGACGATGACATCCGCTTCCTCAAAGAGGCGGCCGAGGGGTTTGACGTCGGTCGCGCACCTGACCGGGTGGAGGGCGGCCGTGCAGTGCCGGAGGAGGGATGCCTGGGCCGCGGCCGAAGGGGTCATCGAACCGCATTCCGGGTAGACGACGTCGACCGCACCGATATGCTGGAGGTACCGGGCCGCAACCATCCCGTCGCCGCCGTTGTTTCCCCTCCCGCAGAGGATGAGGATACGATCGGGGTTGCTCGCGAGGACGGCATCCGCGACCGCCCGGCCGGCGCTCTCCATCATGAGGAGCGACGGGTAGCCGAGCGCAACGGCGTTCTCCTCGACCGCCCGCATCCGGCCCGCATCGATCACGCCGGTCTCCCGAAACTCCCGCAATTCGCCTGCTGCCATGTATCGTTCCTCCGGAGCGTTGCCTGATGGGTGCTATGATAGTTCTCTCTTAGATACCTTTTGCGTGGGATTCTCCGGGGAACCGGTTCGAGACACCATGGTTTATTGATACTCGCGGCGCACTACTATGGAGATGGGCCTCGAACGTGACGTGCAAAGGGCAGTAGATCGGATCTCTGAAGCCGACTCGGTGACGATCATCTCCCACATCGACGCCGACGGCATCAGCACGGAGTCGATACTTGCGCAGGCGCTCGCCCGTGAAGGTATACCCGCCACTTCCGTCTTCGTCCGCCAGCTCGAGCCGATGGCGATGCGCCACATCCCGGATGACGATTCCCTGAAGATCTTCACCGACCTCGGGGCCGGCCAGCAGGCCCTTCTTGAGGAGCACGGCCTCTCTGCGGATGGCGTCCTGATCGTCGACCACCACGTCAGCCAGCCCTGCGGCACGGCCTATCCCCAGGTGAACTGCCTTGACTTCGGCATCACCCGGATGAGCGCCGCGGGCATCGCCTACATGGTGGCGAGGGCGATCGATTCGGCAAACACCGACCTTGCGAAGCTTGCCGTCGTCGGGAACGTCGGCGACATGATGGCCCGCGAGAACTGTGGACTGGTCGGTCCGGCGCGCGAGATCGTTCAGGACGGCGTGGAGTACGGCAACGTAATCGTGCAGAGAGCGGACCTGAACTGCTATGGGATATCCACCCGCCCCGTCCACGTCTGCCTCGGCCGCTGCGACGACCCTTACATCGACGGTATATCAAACAGCGTGACCCGGGCGCTCCGGTTCCTTGAGAGGCTGGGTGTTACGCTGAAGACGCCGCGGGGCGGCTGGCTCGTCTGGGAGGAGGTTCCGCTCGATGACCGGCGCACGATCATCAGCGCCCTTACCCAGCAGCTCGTCGCGCACGGAAGAGAGGCCGACCGCCTCCTCGCCGAGACCTACATCTTCCCCGACGAACCGGAACGGACACCGTTCCGGAACGCCTCCGAGTACGCCACCCTCCTGAACGCCTGCGGCCGGTGGGCAAAACCGAAGGTCGGGGGGCGTATCTGCCGCGGAGACCGCGGGGATGCCTACCGTGAGGCAGAGTACATGCTCGCCCACCACCGCTCGGTCATTCGCGGCCTGCTCCAGTACATACTCGAGACCGGGGTGACGGAGCTCTCCCACCTCCAGTACATCCACACCGGCGACCGGTTCCCCGACACCATCGTCGGTATCGGGGCGGGCATGGCGCTCTCCAAACTGAACTGGAAGAAACCGATCATGGTGCTCGCCGCGATGGTGGATGAGCCGGATGTCACCAAGGTCTCGATGCGGACGAACGAATGGGCGCTCGCCCGGGGAGTCGACCTGCAGGCGGCGCTCGTCGAGGCATCGGCAACGGTGGGCGGCGCGGGCGGGGGGCACCGGATCGCGGCCGGGGCGTTCATCCCCCACGACACAGAAGAGGAGTTTATCGATGGTATCAACCGAATACTCACGCGACAGTTCGCTTCGGCGGATACGGACAATAGCTGACTTCCAGTTCGGCGCCGGGTCGGGAGAGGCCCTCTTTCCCGAAGGGTGCACGTTTGAGTTCTCGACGACCGGACGCATCCGCCAGGTGCGCCTCGGGAACGAGAGACTCGTGACCGTCCGGGCACAGGACGGCCGCCTGACCCTCGGGATCGCCGGAGCGGCGCGCCTTGCCGCTGTTCTCGCCCCCCCGACCTACCGGGTGACGGTGCGGGAGGATGTGGCGGCGTTCATCGCAGACGGGAAGAATGCGATGGCAAAGCACGTCGTCGCTGCCGATGAGGGTATCCGTGCAGGGGACGAGGTGCTGGTGGTGACCGGGGACGACATGCTCCTTGCCACCGGTGCAGCCCTGCTCTCCGGCCGGGAGATACTGGCATTTAATTACGGTGTAGCGGTAAAAGTACGACAGGGAAGAGGATCCGAATGTTTCCAGGCAAGATAAACCCGAGAAAAATGAAGCAGATGATGAAGCAGATGGGCATGGAGATGGAGGAACTTGAGGGCGTCGAGAAGGTGGTGATCTACACGCCCGCCGGGAACTACGTCTTTGACGATGCCCAGGTCGTCGCGACAACGATGCAGGGGGTCACCACCTACCAGCTCACCGGGGAGGCCCGGTTTGAAGAGGCGGTCCCGGAGATTCCCGACGAGGACGTCGACCTCGTCGCATCCCAGGCCGGTGTTGCCGGAGAGGTCGCGAAGAAGGCGCTCATCGAGACCCGCGGCGACATCGCCGAAGCTATCCTGAAGCTCACGCAGCAATGATCGAGACCGGCGAACAGATCCTGCTCGTCGGCGAGGACCGCGAGTACTTCGTGACGGCGGGCGAGGGGCAGTT
>ERZ795032.1136-NODE-1136-length-20384-cov-318.121747_pt1 | contig 20384 bp, 20 predicted proteins | sample MGYA00375124_ERZ795032 | MGnify/ENA primary metagenome ERZ795032 (study PRJEB30167, sample SAMN05720154) | activated sludge metagenome | isolation source: Anaerobic digester | place: China | collected 2015-12-16 ...
CCTGGGACGGTGAAACACGGGGCGAAATTATTATGCAGGGCAACAACGTTATGCAGTGGTACTTCAAGGAAGATGCCCAGACGGAAGAGGCTTTCCGGGGCGGGTGGTTCCACAGTGGAGACGGTGCTGTTGTGCATCCCGACGGATACATTGAAATTGTGGACAGGCTGAAAGACCTGATTATTACCGGCGGTGAGAACGTCTCCAGCGTACTGGTGGAAAATGTAATCGCGGAAATGCCCCACGTATTTGATGTGGCGGTAATTGCCAAACCCGACGAAAAATGGGGAGAGATTGTAAAGGCCATCGTTACCGTTGAACCCGATGAGGAGATAACCTCAGGACAAGTTATTCAATGGTGCAAAGATCATCTTACGAAATTTGCAGTACCGAAAGAGGTTGAGTTCGGTGAAGTGCCCCGCACGGCAACAGGGAAGATCCAGAAGAATGTTTTGAAGGCGAGAGAGATAGAACTCGCGAAGAAGGCGAAGGAAAAATAAACTGAAGATCAGTACTGAAACCCGGTCTTGGAGATAAATTCGGGAGAGGTATAACGGAAATGACCCAACCATTGGAAAAATCAAGTTTTCCTTTAGAAGACTTGAGAAAAATGTACCCGGAAAAATTCGGCTCCGAGAAAGCCATATTCGGGAGTATCAAGCTGGGTGCCCGCATGTTTGTCCATACTGCATGCGGGGAGCCGCAATACCTCTTGAAAGCATTGGTGGCCTATATCGAAGCATACCCTAAAGCGTGTCTCGACGCTGAGTTGTTTCAAGTGGTATCGTTAGGTGTAGGCCCCTATAATGCCGCCAAGTATAAGCGGAACTTCAGGAATAACTCATTTTTTATCAGCGAAAATACTCGAGAGGCGATTAATGGCGGCGAAGCTGATTACACTCCGGCGTTCATGTCAGAGGTTCCTAGTTTATTCTCTCGAGGTCTGGTGCCGGTAGATGTTGCTTTGATTCAGACTTCACTGCCGGATCAATACGGGTATGTGAGTCTGGGGGTGAGCGTGGACATTGTCAAGGCGGCGATTCAAAAAGCAAAGTTAGTAATTGCTCAGGTTAACAGCTATATGCCGCGTGTTCATGGAGATGGGTTTATCCATGTTAAAGACATCGATTATATAATTCCACATGACGAGCCTCTGTTGGAATATAGTCCCAAGGTTAAAGGAGAAGTAGTTCAGCGTATTGGAGAATATGTGGCCCGCCTCGTTCAGGATGGAGACACTATTCAGGTAGGTTACGGCAGCATTCCGGATGCTCTGATTTCGCACTTAAAAGGTAAAAAAAACCTGGGGGTGCATACGGAAATGATATCCGACGGTACAATTGAACTGATAAAAAGTGGTGTGGTGAATAACTCACAAAAAGCAATTAATCGTGGAAAAACCATCGCGTCATTCTGTATGGGGAGAAGGGAAACTTACGAATATATTAATGACAATCCCCTGATAGAGCTAAGGTCGGTAGACTATACAAACAATCCGCTGATCATTGCCCAGCACTCCCACATGACCGCCATCAACAGCGCGCTGGAAATAGATCTGACCGGTCAGGCAACATCGGAATCGATCGGCAATTTATTTTACAGTGGTGTCGGGGGGCAGATAGACTTCATTCGAGGAACTTTTTTGTCGCCGGGTGGTAAGTGTATTTTAGTCCTGCAGTCTACTGCTAAAGGCGGTGAGGTTTCACGTATTTCCCCCTCCTTAAAAGAAGGTACCGGAATCACCCTGCACCGGGGAGAAATACATTATGTGGTTACGGAATACGGCATTGCCTATCTTAATGGGAAAAATATCAGGGAGCGTGCAATGGCTTTAATAGCCATTGCCCATCCCAAGTTTCGACCCTGGTTAATAGCGGAAGCTAAGAAAAGGCACCTCATATATAGTGACCAGGCATTTATTCCGGGTAAGGAAGGTGAATATCCGGAGGATATGGAGACCAGGGTGACACTTAAAGGTGGGGAAGAAATATTTTTTCGGTCGGTGAAGATCAGCGACGAACCGCTGTTAAAGGAATTTTTCTACTCACTGTCACCGCAAACCATGTTTCGCCGGTTTGTCTCTACAAGGAGAGACATGCCGCATGAACGACTCCAGGAGTTCGTGATCATCAATAATGCGGAAGAAGTATCCATTCAGGCAATTATCCATGATGATCCAAAAGAGGAATTAGTCGGTATTGGCAGGTATTATCTTGATGTAAACACCCATACCGCTGAAGTCGCTTTCACGGTTAAGGATTCATTTCATAACCGTGGTATCGGCACCGAATTGCTTGATTACCTCATATATCTGGCTAAGAAACGAGGATTGATAGGATTTGTCGCCGAACTGTTAACGGAGAATAAGCCTATGCTCCATGTTCTCACCAAGGCTGGTTTTCAGATTGTAAGGACTGAAAACAATATGCATTTTATGAAAATGGAATTTTAACTCCAAATTTTATCCTTTTAAGATTTGGGAAGTAAGCGCAGAGCGTTCTTGTTGTTAAGCTGGTCTTTGACATTTGCCGGATTATAGTTTTGTCGATGGATGCCTTATGCCAAGTTGCATTCTTTAGCTGACATTGTTGGCTATGTAGTCGGTTTTTCAGACGTTATGAACTGCCTGCAAAGCCTCCTCCTTACCGCCCATGTTATGCTTTGAATGCAACTTGGTGTAATTTAAAAAGTATTTGTTTTCGATCTGACCAGTTTGAATCAAGGAGATGATATGCCCAAAAAAGCTTTTCAAGATTATTACCCCGATTATGCCAGCTACTGCTACGGTTGCGGTCGTCTGAATGATGCGGGTTTAATGATAAAAAGTTACTGGGACGGAGAAGAATCTGTTTGCATTCATGAACCGAGACCTGAACATACGGCAATTCAAGGCATTGTTTACGGAGGACTTATCGCCTCCCTTATCGACTGTCATTCTTCCGGTACCGCTGCGGCAGCAAAATATCGTGCTGAAAACCGCGAGATGGATACTTTACCTACTCTGCGCTTTCTTACCGCGTCTCTGCATGTGGATTTTTTGCTGCCCACGCCTATGGGTGTGCCATTGGAAATTCGCGGTAGAGTTAAAGAAATAAAGGGACGGAAAGTGGTTGTGGAATCGACGCTGTCCGCAAATGGGCGAATCTGCGTCCGCGGAGAAGTCGTTGCGGTTCAACTGCCGGAATATCTGGCTTCTGGAAGAGCCTGATATTAGACAAAATAGGTTAGCAAAATGGTTTATTGTAAAAATAGCTCCCATGGGACACTTCCCAAATTAGCTACTGCCAGGTTAAGAAAATATTATACGAAAGTATAATAGGGAAGTGTCCCCAAATTACTAAAAAAGAAAAAGGCAGGTTAACATTTGATTGGAAGCATAATCCACCACCAGGGAAAAGCAGAAAACCTCGTAAATCGGAGGGCATTGTGAAGGTTGCGGATTTTTAAGGAGGCGCAATAGTTCACAAAAAAAGGGGACTGCTGTAGGATGATTTACGACTGCCAACTGGTGGTGGATTAGAAGTCCGGTGTTTAATATAGTTGATATTATTGAAATAATAACTGTGCCCGGAACCTGGGGGGAAATAGATGAGCTCTTAAAGGATACCAACCATCATCTATCTATCTGAAAAATTACAATGAATTTTAGTTCATATTTTCAGCTTGACATATTTAAATATTATGCTAGAGGCAACGGTGGTTTTTTTCAGGATGTAATTCATTGTTTTTTAAATTAGGGAAAATCCATCTTGTTGATTTCCCCTCATCATATTCAGTACATGCTTGATTCAGATTTGCCGCTGTTTGTTTAAACGGCGGGATTAGTGTGGTGTAGTGTAAAGCTTTTCGTAGAGCGCATTAAACCAGCCGGAAAGTTCCGGTTGCCGGACAAGTTTCCGCTTTTGCGGGTAAATTTGGGTTTTTTAAGCAGAACTTGGTAAGTTAGAGAGGAAAAAACAAGGAGGAGGTAAAAGACTGTGGATGTAATTGAACAAGGAGTAGGCGAACTCTTCATGGATCCGGATGCTGATAAAGCACGCGCCGCTTTCCGTCAGAAGTCGCGAAAATGGGAAAACAAAGTTATGAGTGTCAAAGAGGCCGTGGAGAGATTTGTTCATGATGGCGAATATCTTGCTTTCGGTGGATTTGGATGTAATCGGATTCCGGCTGCCGCCGCTCATGAAATCGTTCGTCAGGGTAAAAAGAACATGGGTTTTGCCGGTAACACTTCGACCATCGATTTTGAAATTCTCTGCGCCGGCGAAGTATTCAACCGCTGCGATGTTGCTTATGTCATTGCACTGGAGGCACGCGGACTTTCACCGATGGCCCGCAGATACATGGAATCGGGTAAAGTCAAAATTTGTGAATGGACAAATTATTCACTGGCAGTAAGGTTTAAAGCCGCTTCCGCCGGAGTTTCTTTTTATCCTGCGCGCGACATGATGGGAACCGATTCGTTTAAATACAGTGCGGCGAAAATGATTGAATGTCCGTTCACAGGGACAAATTATGTTCTTCTGCCGGCGCTTTATCCGGATGTAGCGGTTATTCATGTTCACGAAGCGGATATCTATGGAAATAGCCGTATACGTGGTATCACCATGTCGGATTACGATATAGCACGTGCTTCCAAGAGAGTAATTATTACCTGTGAGAGACTGATCTCGACTGATGAAATTCGCAATAAACCCAATGAGACGATTATACCTTTCTGGTGTGTTGATGCTGTTTGCGAAGTTCCTTACGGCAGTTACCCGGGAAATATGGCCGGTGAATATTATTCTGATGAACTGCACATCAAAGAATGGCTGAGAGTAGAAAAAGAAGGTGGTAAGGATCCGGAAGTGTTGAAGAAATTCCTGGATGAACAAATTTTCAGTTGCGAAGATCACTTTGAATACATTCAGAAGAACGGCGGAATGGCCAAAATGCAGGCATTGAGACAAAAAGAATTGCTGCTCAACGGTGCGAAATAAGAGAAAGGAGAACAATCATGTCTGATTACAATATGATGGAAATGATGATTTGTGCGGCGTCGCGTGAGCTGGAAGACGGCTCAACGGTCGGTGTCGGCACCGGCGCGCCTTGTGCAGCAGCAATGCTGGCTCAGAAGTTGCACTCGCCGAATCTGATAATAATATTCGAAGCAGGTGGATCGTCTCCCCTGATTCCGGAAATGCCGATATCCGTAGGCGATTCCAGAACTACCTGGAAGGCTATTTCAGCCAGCGGTATGTGTGAAGTAATGGAAATGGGATGCCGTGGACAGATCGATTATACATTCCTGGGCGGCGCCGAAATTGATATGTACGGAAATCTGAATTCGACCATGATCGGCACCGATTACTATAAGCCGAAGGTCCGTTTGCCCGGCAGCGGCGGCGCTAATGACTTCGCTTCCTTCTGCTGGCGTATGATGGTTATGACTCCGCAGACGACCAAGCGTTTTGTGGAAAAAGTAAGTTACTGCACGACGCCCGGCTGGCTTTCCGGCGGTGATTCCCGGGCAAAGACAGGATTGCCGAAGGGAGTAGGTCCTTACAAGATATTAACCAACATGGCGATCTTGGATTTTGAACCGGAATCAAAGCGGATGCGTGTTATTGCTTTGAATCACGGCTATTCCTTCAGAGATGTGCAGGAAAACTGCGGATTTGAACTTTTGCAGGCGAAGAAGCTTACGGAAAATCATCCGCCTACAAAAGAAGAACTGCGTATTCTCCGTGAAGAGATCGATCCCTTCCGTTACGTCATCGGAAGATAAGCAGATAGCCTAAGCATTTGATATTTAAAGAGCCATAGCCTTTCCCAGACTATGGCTCTTTTTATTGAGCGGTAGGCTGCTTTTTGTAGCTTTTATTTGTTTACATCAACCAGAATACGGCCGCGAACTTTTCCGGCCATGAGGTCGGATGCCGCCGCAGGTAAATCGCCAAGGGAGATAATCTTCGTATTAATTGCTTCCAGAGCTTTATCGGGAAGATCCGCCGCCAGGCGTTTCCAGGCAATTTTACGTCTTTCAATCGGGCACATCACGGAATCGACACCTCGCAAACTTACTCCGCGCAGGATAAAAGGCATGACCGTTGTGGGCAGATCTGCTCCGCCGGCCAGTCCACAATTGGCGACGCAGCCCAGGTAATCCATTTCCGCCAGAACGCGGGCCAGGACTTTGCTGCCGACGGTGTCTATCGCACCCGTCCATTTCTGTGTTTCCAGCGGTCGCGGCATTTCACTCCACTCCGGTCCGCCGATGAATTCCTTAACACCCAGCGAGCGCAGATAGTCGTGGGTACCTTCCTGTCCGGGAGCCGTAAGCGCACTGATATTATAGCCAAGTTTTCCCAGGATAGCACAGGCCACACTCCCCACGCCGCCGGCGGCTCCGGTAACCAGAACGGGACCCTTGTCGGGAGTTATTCCCGCTTCTTCCAGAGTCATAACACAGAGCATGGCCGTAAAACCGGCTGTTCCGATCATCATGGTCTTTTTTGTATCCATGCCTTCCGGCAGGGGGACAAGCCACTTTGATTTGACGCAGGCTTTCTGAGTGTAACCACCCCAGTAACGTTCGCCGACACTCCAACCGGTCAGAACGACTTTGTCGCCTGCACGGTACAGAGGCGATGAAGATTCCAGCACCGTACCCGCAAGATCAATGCCCGGAACCATTGGAAATGAGCGGACAATTTTGCCGACGCCGGCAACAGCCATGCCGTCTTTGTAATTCAATGATGAATAGTCAACCTGGACCAGAACATCATTTTTAGGTAAATCATCAACCGTCAGGTCCTCTATGGCCTGAATAGTTTTGCCATTTTCCTGCCTCAACACATATGCCTTGAATGTATCTTTTGCTGCCATAATTCCTTCCTCCTGAAATGGTATTATGCTGATTGATTTTAATGCAATATTTTAATATGTTACCAATAAATTTACACTTTATGCAACATTTAATAAATTTCAGGTAAATATTTTTATAAAGTTGATTATTTTGTTTTTAATTGTTCTTTAGACTTGATGTTCCCGGAAAAATTAACTACAAATCATCGCTATGAAAAAGAGCATCTTTTCTTCCAAAGACATAAGACAAATTAAAAGTTTGGGTATCGGCGCCGCAGATGTTGAAAAACAGCTGGCTGTTTACCGGCGGGGCGCAAAGTATCTGAGACTCCACCGTCCCTGCGCCGTGAAAGACGGGATTGTTTCCTTCACCCCGGCGCAAAGGAAAAAAATAGTCGATCTGTATGACAGTGACGTCAAATTATACAAAACAATAAAATTCGTCCCGGCATCCGGTGCGGCCAGCCGCATGTTTGCACAATGGTTTTCCGCGCTGACCGAAGGCGGCAGCGGCGCTGCGGAATCAGACGGAAAATTTCTGCGGGATTTAAGAAAGCTCCCTTTTTTCCCTCTTATTGCTGAAGATAAAAACGCTGCAGCACATTTGAAGAAAAAAGACATTTCAGGCCTGCTGAAGTTTATTTTGACGGATGCAGGCTTAAATTTCGGGAATCTGCCCAAAGCATTAATACCTTTTCACCGCTATGCGCCCGGAGAGCTAAGAGACGCCCTGGAAGAGCATTTTGTGGAAGCAGCCGGATACATCGCCGGAGCTGACGGTTTCTGTTCCTTGCATTTTACGATATCCAAAGGGCATGAAAAGTATTTTGCCTTGCGTATTAAAGAAATTATTAAAAAATATAAAGATCTTATTCCATATTCTTATAGTGTTACTTTATCTTTTCAGAGTGAGTCAACGGATACGATCGCTGTCGACGAAAGAAACGAACCGTTGAGAAATTCCGAAGGAAAGCTTCTCTTTCGTCCCGGCGGCCATGGAGCACTGCTTGATAATCTTAATTCCCTGGACGCTGATTTAATATTCGTGAAAAACATCGATAATATTGTCCCGTCGCCTCGTCTGGGTAAATATCTTCCGTTCCGCAAAATGCTGGGCGGCATGGCTCTGAAAATTCAAAAAGAAACTTTTGAGTTCTTAAAGAGACTTGCAGAAGGACAAGCGGATGATTCCGCAATACAAAAAATCGCCGACTACTGCGGTCAAACACTGAACGTTGTTTTGCCGACGGGTTTTTCCAGCCTGTCGAAAAAAGAAAAAATTAAGATTCTTTCTTCTTTCTTAAACCGCCCCTTGCGCGTTTGCGGCGTAGTGAAAAATGACGGTGAACCGGGCGGAGGACCATTCTGGGTGGAAGAAGACAACGGTTCACAGACAATGCAGATTGTGGAAAGCTCACATGTCGATAAAAGCGATCCGCGACAGGCGGCGATCTGGTCGCAGGCGCAGTATTTTAATCCGGTGGATATGGTTTGCTGCATCAGAAATTATCGCGGTGAGAAATTTATTCTGGATAAGTATATCGATAAAAATGCGTATCTGATCAGCGTTAAAAATGAAAAAGGCCTTAAATTCAAAGCATTAGAATTACCAGGCCTGTGGAATGGCTCGATGGCCTACTGGAATACAATATTTGTGGAAATGCCGCTCAAGGTGTTTAATCCGGTAAAAACCGTTTATGACCTGATGCGGCCGATACACCGGAAAACCCGCTAAATAATCCACCGTTCACAATCTTCGCGGTCGGCGGCCTTTGTTACAACAGTTGTAGATGTATTTCCTTTCCGGCAGATGACTTTTGCTTCCTGATCATCGGGGGCGTCGCTGTAGCGGACGCAAAATGCGGCTGCTATATTACGCACGGATTCGTCACCGCCGTAAGGTACGATGACCTGCGGTCCGGGAAATCCAGCCATAAACAAAACCAGATCTTCTTCCCGCACGAGTGTTTGCAGGGCAGTGTTGTCCGCTTTATTGCGGCCGACGATAATTTTGCAGTTGTCATTAATCCTGAAGTGCCGGCCGTATTTGAGCAGCTCGATATCACGAATCCGCCGGTCTTCTTCGCGGGAAAATAAGTCACGCAGACGCTTCGTAAATGTTGCATCGGTAAGCAGACACCCCCCGGCCGGAGGTGCATAATTCTTGATGCCAAATTCATCTGCAAGCTGCATCTGTGTTTTGCGGCCGCGGCCCTGAATCGCCAGAAGACGCGAGCGGTCGACTTTGCCTTCCCGTTCGGCTTTGATCGGTTCCAAAAGCAGAGCCGAAAGAGGGCGCAGAATGTAGTCGGCATATCCCGAATTTTTGGCGACGATATAAAGCGACTGTTTTCCCTGTGACATCGGGCGCTGACCAAGCACCTCCCCGGTAAAAATAAAATCAGCGCCGGTTTCCTCCATTTTACGTCCGGCAAACTTCAGCATCAAAGTGTGGCAGTCGATACAGGGGTTCATGTTTTTGCCGTAGCCGTAGCGCGGGGATTTAAGCATAACCAAATGATCCGTGGTGAAATTCTCCACCAGCAGCGGTAAATTAATTTTAGCAGCGGCGTCCCTGGCCTTCTCTGCAGTAAAAAAAGGTGTTTCATAACTAAGACCTGTAACTTCAATGTTTTGCCGGCGGATAATTTCGGCGGCCAGAATGCTGTCCAGCCCGCCGGAAAAAAGAGCAATCGCTTTAACCATGATCATATCCTTCTATAAGCTCACAATGATTTATAAGCATTATTAAAATAAAATACGCTCCGGATGTTAAACCGGAGCGTCGGGTTGTTATCCTATTGGAAATAAAATTAGTATCGGGCGATGTTTGCCTGCCATAATTCACTGATCAGGCCCCGCAGACCGTCGTCGATCGCATAGTCAATCACGTACAGGTTTTTATCGGTTTTAATTTTTGTGCCCTCGAATCCGAAGATGTAATGCGCCTGGTTTTTATCCGTGCCGGAAAAAGTAAAATAGCCGGAAGTGGAGGGAATTGCCAGAGCGGATAAAATCTTTTCCATTAAAGCTTTCGGAGAGTCGGAATCGGCGACAAAAATAAGCCCATATTTCTCTTTTTTAAATATATCAACAAATTGAGGAGGTATGTCGCGCGACGAAATAATATATTTTTTATCGTCATATTTCACCAGCACATCGGCTTTAACGGAAAGATTGAAGCCGTCCCTGGACATATTGAATACTTTGACGTCGGCGTCTTTTGTGGCGTCCAACCCTAAATAGTTAACCAGTGCGTAAGAAAAATCACTTGCCGATTTTGAGGGAAAAACCGTCATGGCCGACTGTGAATAGATCTCCTCCGGTCTGCCGGCAAGGCCCGTTTCTTTATTTATTTCCGTTATGACCAGGCCGTTTTGTTTAGTGTAGTTTTTAACAGCGTTGGGCAGCAATGAATTGTTTCCTTCGACAAAGCGCAGCCCCTGGACGACAGATTGCCTCCCTCCGGAGCCCGCTTTCAGGATCACCCATTCCAAAATAACTTCCATTGGTGGACGTGTGCCGGCAGTTATCGGCGTCTCTCTTTTGGCTATGCTGTAGGTCTTTGTGACGGCAAAAACTTTTTTCAGCGCAACAACAATATCATCTTTTTTGTCTACTTTTACTACGGCGAAATTTTTCCATCTGCCGAGAATCATCTTTTTAAGATTTCTATTGACGCGGTTTTCCCAGTCCAGAAATACGGTGGTCTTATCATCAAACTCGACGACCGGAATTTTTTTACAGTCAATGGTTATCTGACCGGTTTTGGAAATGGGCAGATAGTAATTGCCTGATGATGAAACGTTAATCCCCATTTGCGTTAATATATGCTTCAGCAGGGCGAATTTCGCCTCCCGCGGCATGATGCTCGTTCCCCTTGTTTCAATTAACTCTTCAGTCTGTATAGGAGCATCCACTGCCTGCTGAACAATTTTTGTTTCATCAGGAGGCCTGACAAATGCGGTCTTATCGGGGAGTAAAATTACCTGCCCGGCGTAAATTACATTAATATTGGCAATCCGGGGATTCATGGATTTGACGATACTGAGTGTTTTGGTAATCCCTTTTCTGATTTTCAATTCCTGCCTGATGATTGTAATTAAAGTATCGCCTTTCCTGATTTTGTAAGTCTGCGCGCCCTCAGGAACAGCCGGAGCGGTTGAATCACTGACGGCGGATGATTTTTCCTGATCTTCCTCGCCTGATTTTACGCTTTTACCGGGAAGTTTGATCACTTGTCCGGCGTATAGTTTATTTAAATTTTCTATTTCAGGATTGAGCTCTTTGATAACGCGGTAATTATCCGGGATGTCGTCAACGGTGATTCCGGGCAGTTTCCTGATTATGGCCGAGATAACGTCGCCTTTTTTCACCTTGTAAAGATGAACATTTTGTTTGGAAACAGCTGTTTTTTCTAGAGTTATCTGCGCTGTGTCCTCCTTGGCCCACGACGGCGGGCAGCAGAAGACCGCAGCGATGAAAACAGCAAGCAATCTAATTATATAAAATCTAAACATATATTATTATACCACCTTTTTCATTGCGGCGATGGCGACTTCTATTTGATCGTCCGAAGGTTCTCTTGTGGTGATCTTTTGCAGCATCAATCCGGGCCAGCTCAACAATTGCACCACCTGCCACCTGGCGTGTTTGCCCGTGAAGCGGATGGCTTCATAGGAAATACCGGCGACGACGGGCAGCAGGAGAAGCTTATAAAATACTCTTTCCAGAAAATCCGGACGCCCCAGAAAAGAAAAAACTATAATGGAAACAATCATTACAAAGAGGATAAAGCTCGTTCCGCAGCGAGGATGCCTGGTGGAATATTTTTTTACATTATCAACGGTTAATTCCTCGCCTTTTTCCCAGGCAAAGACTGTTTTGTGTTCTGCGCCGTGGTACATATAGACGCGCCTCATGTCTTCCATGAGCAGTGTTGAGCCCAGAAAAGTGAGAAACATACCCAGGCGGACGCATCCTTCCAATATGTTCAGAAGAATCAAATTGGAGACAAAAGGCTTCATCTGGGTAAAACAGAAGGCGGGAACGACGACAAAAAAGAATATGGCGATGGAGAAGCTGAAAATAAAAGAAAGCGTCATTTCCCAGCTATTTGGTTTTCTTTCTTCCTCCGACAGGGCGACATCCGCAGAAAACATCAGGCATTTGATGCCGATGAACATCATTTCAAATAAAGTTATGGTTCCCCGGATAAACATGAGTCCGAGAATCTTATACCGTTTCGTCAGCGGAATATATTCCTGCTCCATAAAAACAATTTCTTTGCTGGGGCTTCTCACGGCCGCCGCAGTTTTGTTGCCGTGTCTCATCATCACGCCTTCGATGAGGGCCTGTCCCCCGGCAATATCTTCGGGTTTTGGTTTGTCGGGCATTGCATCTTTCCTGAATAAATAAAAATTTATTGATGCAACTTATAGCATTTAAATAAAGGTGTCAAACGTTGATTTGCGGCATTCTTATGTTGCAAGATCAAGTCCTGATGATATAATGCAACTGCTTAAGAAAAAGGAGGATAAAGATGGCCGCACAGGAATTACCCGCTGCACTCATTAAGGAATATTCGGAACGGTTCGAGAAAAAATTGAAGGAAAATGAAATCGCCCTTTTGGAATACTGGAAAACACAGCTGGATAAGATTGCAACCGCAAGACCAGACAGTCTTGCCTCCCTGCAGATGCAGGTGAAAAAAACGGCGGATATGATGGCCACCCGGATCAATGTATTAAAGAAGGGTAAAAATGGATAATATCGCCGATTTTTTATTTGAAGTGGGAATGCTGGGGAAAACGCCCCGCAGCGGTTATCAGTTTCTGGGCAGCGGCAAAGAATCCGTGGCGGAACATATTTTACGCACTATATTTGTCGGTTATGTCCTTTGCAAGATGAATCCGGCGCTCGACGAGTTTCGTGTTTTGAAAATGTGTACGCTTCATGATCTGCCGGAGGCCCGCACCGGAGATATGAATTACGTCAATAAAAAATATGTTACCGTTGATGAAGAAAAAGCCGTGCGTGAGCTCACCGGCGGCCTGTCGTTTGGAGAAGACATCAAAGCGTGCATTGACGAATTCAACGGGAAAAAGACAGATGAAGCTCTTACCGCCCGTGACGCCGATCAGATAGCTTTAATTCTGCAGCTGAAGGAAAATGGAGATCTGGGAAACAAGTATGCGGAAGAATGGATCAGCTATGCCATACAAAGGCTGTCTACGGAATCCGCAAAAGAGCTTGCCTCTAAAATTATCGAAACGGATTCCTCAAACTGGTGGTTTAAAGAGAAAGGCGACTGGTGGATAAATGGCAGCAACAAATAATTTGCTGAAGATACCGGCGGGGAAGGGCTTTAAAAAATTTGGGAAAAGAATCTTTCTTTTGCCCGTAATCCTGATCATTGCCGTCAGTCTGGTGTCCTGCGGTGCGGAGATGGGGCAGGTTGTCATCTCCAAGCCCGATGAATACAGGCATACATATGAAGCCAGTGAAAGAGTTATCCTCAATGCGGTAGCCCGTATTTTCAAGGACAGGAAGATGGGCAGCAATATCCGAATTGACCGGGAAAAAAATGAGATAGATTCCGATTACGTGATCGAGGGGGACTGGCGAATAAAAAGCAGGGTCAAAATAAATAAATTGAACTGGAAGGAAAGAGAAGTTATTGTTGCAATCACGACGGAAAAGAAAACACAAACCGGTTGGGAAATGAGACGCCTGCTGGACAAAGATCAGTACATCAATTTATTCGATAAAATTGATTTAGCAATATATGAAGAGATGTCCAAGGTAGAGTAGCAAAATATTTTTTTATCGAAAGGAGACGGTATGAATCCCCAGAAAAAAGTATCAGCGATGTTGGACGAATTCAAAAATTTTGCTCTGAAGGGTAATGTGGTTGATCTGGCCATCGGCGTTATTATCGGCGCCGCCTTTGGCAAGATCATTGATTCTCTGGTCAAGCACATTATTATGCCGGCGATCAGTATTTTTATACCCGGTGAACAGGGGTATCTGAGTTGGAAGTGGGTTATCGACGGCAAGGAAATTCTCTATGGACTTTTTCTTGGAGAAATCGTCAATTTCCTTATTATCGCACTGGCGTTATACATTTTCATTGTCAAGTTTCTCGGGTTCATCATGAAGAGTAAGGAGGAGGAAGCAGCCGCCCCGCCGCCCCCCACAAAAGATCAGGAACTGCTTACCGAAATCCGCGATCTGCTGAAGACAAAGTAATTTTTCTGAATCAGACAAACAGGACAACTTACGGAGGCAGGCATGAATGCCTGCCTCCGCTTTTTACGAGTCCATAATTTATAGCAAAGTTGGCGGGAAGCGCCGGATGAACGGTTTTGTTTATTGTTCAACGGCTTTATTCGTTTCGGGCTGCTGTTTCACATCGCCGCTGTCCGGCTCATCACTTCCAGGTTTGAGGAACAGATAATAGAGCTTGCCTTCGCGATATGTTTTTCCGGCCTGTTCACCTGCTTTTTCGCCGATCCCCATATAAACGTCGCAACGGCCCGCAGCCCGGATTGCGCCTCCAGTATCCTGATCCAGAGCAAACCCCACGGGTTTTTCCAGGTCAACCGCGGCAAAGGCAAACATCGCCCGGGGATAAATAGACTTATCCGTGGCAATCGTTCTAAACGGAGTTACCGACTCATTGAGCGAACCTCGGGGATCACCGGTTTCGGTTCTGAAGAAAATAAAGCGGGGATTTTCATTGACGTAGACATCGACTTCATCCGGATGGGCCTTGAAGTAGGCAATCATCGATTTCATATTGATATTTTTTTCAGTCAATTTGCCGTCGGCTGTCATTTTAGTCCTGATGCTCTTGTATTCCCAGCCGTTATGAGCGGAGTAGCCGACCGCTTCGATCCGTCCGTCGGGCATGCGGATTTTGGCTGAACCCTGCACATGTACGATATAGACTTCGAACGCGTCTTCCAGCCAGACCAGCTCGCTGCCCGCCAGCAGGTTGGATTCCTCTATTTCTTTTCTGCCCGGGTATTGCCGGATTTGGTTGTCCGCCGTCTTTCGCCCCAGAATATTTCCCTCGGAATCTTTCACCAGATCGGCAGGAGCTTTGTACAACGGATACTTAAAGCGGGCCGTGCGTACAGGCGATCCGTTAAAAATCGGGGTGTAGTATCCCGTATACAATACGGTTCCCTGGTCATCGCAGCCCACTGAAACATAGGTGTCAAATTTTTCGTGCAGGACCGAATTCATCTGCTGCGGGGTCATATTTGCCGAAACAAGCTTGTATAATTCCTGCAGGCTTTTTACCGCGTGCTCGTGCGTGATTTCGCCGTACGGATAGAATTTTTGGCTGGATGGTTTGGACATATAATTCAGGGAGCGGGCGATTGCATCCTTTAAACCGTCGAGATCGGAGCAGGCCTTTGTGTAATCCGGAATCTGCCGGGGATCGGTAATCTTTCTCAGAGCGAGTTCACCGGGCGGCAGCTGCCGGGAATAATCTTTTTCGAATTCCTGGATGTCGGTAATAACGGCGCCGCGCTTCTGACAGCCCGCAAGAGCACCCAGAACAATAACCAATATAAAACATACAAAAATAATTTTTGTTTTCATGAAAAATACATAAAACAAAAGATCATTATCTGTCAAAAGAAATTTGGTCGTAAACCCGTCCAACGATATGATAAATATTAATTCTGATGTATACTTATTACAAAGGGGAGGAAATGATGATTTCACGTATTGACCACGTATCCATTGCGGTAAAAGATTTGAAAAAGGCCTTGCACTTTTTCTGTGACATACTCGGAGCGGTGGCGGGAACCAACTCGGCCGATCCATTCATGAAATATTTCTGGCAGCTTCATTCTCTCGGCGATTTGTCGCGCCTGGAAATTATCTATCCTACGGGCAGGGGAAGTTTTCTGGATGGCTTTTTTAAGTCCCGGGAGGCGGGAGTCCACCATATTACCCTGCAGACGCCGGATATCCGCAAAGCCATGGCGCATCTTGAAGCGCACGGCATTCCCTTCTTCGGCTATCACGAATACCGGGATTGTTTATGGAAGGAAATATACATCCACCCGCGTGATGCCTTCGGCGTCCTGATTCAGATTGCCGAGTTGAACTCCGATGACTGGCTGCCCGATCAGGTAAAGTTTCCCGCGGGGACAAAGATGCAGGTTGAGAAGACGGAAACCGGCGCGACCCTGACATTTGCTCATCCTGGCGGAGGCAAGGTTTCCTTGGGGCTTGATCGCCAAGAAGTAAAGCAACTTATGGAAAAATTGGAAGAGGCTCTGTCATAATTCCATTTATAAATGGCGACCTCGCAAAAAGGCCGGATTTACCGCCGTCGCGAGAACTAGGGATTGCAACCCCTTGTTCCAGGCGAGAGATTAAATGGACAGTCTCATCATCGTCGCTGCGACGCTATCGAACGCTGATTTAAAATGGAATCAGGCTTTATCCGGAGCGAAAAGTTCTTTGAATTTGGGCGGCACTTCCGCCTTCGTTCCTTTTTTGTAATCAAAAAACATGATGCCGGTTTTGGCTCTGGCCACTTCCCGCCCGGTTTTCCTGTTGGTGAGAAGATAGATGAAATCGTATCCATAGCGGAAGAAATCGGTGAGGGCGACTTTCATCTCCAGCACATCGCCCTGGAAGGCCTGTGATTTATATAGAATAACTGAATCGTTCATGGCAATGCCCAGTCCTTCTACATTAAGTTCATTCCAGCCGTATTTGGCGAAAAACTGGATGCGCGCCTCGTTGAGCAGAAACATTATGCCGGCTGCACCCACGTGATTGGCATGATTGATTTCGCTTATGTGCACGGTGATTTCGGTTTCAAAATCATATTTTTCCGGTAACTCAAGGACTGCACGAGCCATACTTTTATCCCTCCCGTTTTTATAATTTGTAAGCCATATATTTTTCACATTTCTTTTAACATAACCGGGAACGAAGAACAATTACAACGATAGGGCAATAAAATAATACCATACGTCAGTCTGATACAAAGCTGCATTCAAAGCATAACACGGCGGGAAGGAGGAGACTCTGCAGGTGCCCTCCTCTTATCCCCCGGAGACTGTGCCATAATGTCATTGCGAATACAATGAGCGAGGCAATCTCGTAAGCTCTTGAAAATATTAGATTGCCACAACGCCTGAAGAGGCGTTTCGCAATGACAATCAGCTGTTGCGACACAGTCTCCCCCTTGAGGGGACAAGGGGAAGGTGTTGAGGAAGACGATGACCCGGCATACGCCGGGCGAGCTGCAACCAACAAAGTCAGGCAAGAGAAGCGGCTCGGCATGGATATTATTTGACCAGTTGGATACTGCAATTGAGTATTTATGAACCAACTTTCCGGCGGTCTTCGGAACAGGATTTGATCAGTTATGGCCAAAATATTTGGATAAACAAATTATATCATACACTTTGATAATGCTTTCATGCCTGGCACAAGATCTGCTCTACACGGATGCAAAAAAAGCACTAAGTGAAAGGAGAAAATCATAATGAAAAAAATAGCTATGGCCTTTGCTGCAGTAATGATTGTTGCGGGAATGGCGTCTTCCGCTCTGGCAGACCCCGGCTGGTCAAACGGTCCCAGGCATCACAATTACGGCCGGTTCGACAGGCCGCCGCAGCACTATCGGCATATAGATCATAACCAGTGGCGGCACCATCATCAGCCTGTGATGATGCACAGAGCTCCTGGAATTGCACCGCGGCCCGTTGTTCAGGTCTACGAACCACAGGCGGCAAGTTTCAGTATGTTTTTACCGGGTTTTAGTATTCAGATACGTTAGGAGTGCAAGATTATTTGGTCAGCTTGCCAGAGCGCCTGACCAGTGGTTTAGCAGTCGTTTAAGAGGCCGGATATGTCATGGTTCAGCAGCATATCCGGCCGATTGCAAAGGCAACGCAGCATCCGGCCTTTTTACGAGGTCGTCATGTTTTGCTTTGACAATTTCTATTACAATCTTTAAAGTCTTTTCCAGAAAGTCCATTATCTCTTTTAATCATAAAAGCCTGAATAAATGAATGTCGCCAAGCTTTTAAGAAAATTGCGTTATGAAAAAAAGCTGGACTCCGGACAGGTTGAATTCTTGCTGAATTTGCAGGAAAGAAGAATATTCTCCGTCCATCGGGAACTGCGTTTTTTTCTTTATATCGGCATCCTGCTGATCATAGCGGGCGCAGGCCTGACCGTAAAACAATACTTTGTCGATCTGGGCGATGTAGCCATTATTTCCGCGCTGACTTTATGTTTTGCGGCGGCCTTTATTTATTGCTTTGCCAAGGGCAACCCGTATGAAGGAGGCGAAGTCGCCTCACCGAATATTGCCTTTGATTATATCCTGTTTTTCGGCTGCGCATTTTATTCCATGGATATTGCTTATATTGAAACGCAGTATCATCTGCTGGGTGATTTATGGGAAAATTATTTGTTGATATCGGTTGCTTTATTCTTCTTCCTGGCCTACCGGTTCGACAACCGTCTGGTGCTGTCCATGGCACTTTCCACATTGGCGGCGTGGTTTGGCTTTACCCTGTCGGCGCACCGGTTTTACTTCGAAAATTACTATCGTCTCTATGCCATCGCTTATTCTTTAATCGTCTTATGCTGCGGAGTGTTTCTTTACCGAATAGACATCAAGAAGCATTTCCTGGACATCTACCTCAACTTTGCCGCTCACTTTCTTTGTATTGCGCTCCTTTCCGGTGTTGCTGAGTATAAAATACTATCTCTTTATTTTCCGGCACTGCTTTTGGCGTGTGCCGCTCTGGCATTTTATTCCGTTCAAGTCCGCAAATTTCTTTATATGCTTTACGCCGTAATTTACAGTTATATCGGAATCAGCATCGTGATTGTCGATCAAATCCACCGGCAGACGTTTCTCCTTTTTACTTATTTCATTGTCACGTCCATGCTGGTGATCGGTCTGATATTTAAATTAACGCGCCGGTTTAAGGAACAACGATGAAACTTAATCTTTATCCGCCTCAACAGGAGGAAAATATTTACATCCGCAGACAAGCGCAGGCCTGGCAGCGTTCCGGTCTGATTACGGAGGAGCAGCTGGACGCAATCAACGGTCATGCTGATCCTCAATTGCGTCAGACCAACCCGTTTTTCCGGATTCTCTTTTTTGTCTTTACAATGCTTTGTGCCGGAGCGGTTGTGGGATTGTTCGTCTGGCTTCTGGACTTTAAGGATGCAAATTTTATAGCCGTGATGCTGATTTGCTTCGGAGCTGCTTTTTATATTGCGGCGGAATATCTGGCGGGCAAATACCTGTTTTACCGGCACGGCGTCGAAGAAGCGCTTGCTGTTATGGGCATGGTGCTATTCTGCGCTGGCTGCGGCATTCTCCTTTCTGAAAATCATTTAACGCTTACGCAACTGAGGATAGTTGTACCAGCTTTGCTGGCGATAACCGCGTGCTGGATTTATCTGCGCTTTGGTTTTCTCTACGCTGCCGCAATAAGCATCGTCGCTCTCGGCGTTATTCCTTTTCAATTTAACTTCTCACCGGCAGCGGAAAGAATAATGCTGTTCTCTGTTTTGTGTGTGATATTTGTTTTCAGCCTGCTTGCCGATAAACCGGATCTTGAAGACTTCCGGAAGAACAGGTACGCAAAGATCCAGGCCTGCCTTCTGGCGGCAATGTATTTAACCGTAAACCTGGAAATATCCGGTTTCATCGGATTGATCATACGGGATACTCATGTTTTTCATCTGAACGCGCAATTGTTTCCTCCATCAATTTACTGGCCGTCTTATGTCCTGACATTTCTGATTCCGGCAGCTGCTATTTATTGGGGAATTAAAAGCCGCAAACGAATCATAATAAATGTCGGTCTGGTGATGGCCTGCGCGACGCTGGCAACCAATAAAAGTTATCTGGGCTGGACGCGCTACGCCTGGGACCCGGCCATATTGGGAATTATACTGGTCGGACTTTGTCTTCTTATTACCCGCTGGCTCAATTCCGGTGCGGATCAAAGAAGGTTCGGATTCACCGCCCGCGATATTCTGCAGCCGGAAGAGGGCGGCATCACGCCGGCCGATGTAGCCGCCGCCTTGACGCCGGGAGTTATTGATGCTCAACAACCGCCAGCCGGAGCGCAGGAACAATATTTTGAAGGTGGTGCATCAGGCGGCGGGGGAGTGGAAGGGAAGTTTTAGCAGCTGTGCCGTGGCGATGGGATAAGTATAATTTTGGACTTTACCCGAGCAATATCCTTAGGTGGGCTCGACCCTTTGTCATCATTATCTTGTGTGCTCTGATTCAACCATGTTTCAATTTATGGTTTAAATTTATCGAATACCTCCGTATTATGCCATACAATTGCATCCTTATGTGGCCAATAAGCTTCATCTTCTGGTTTATTAATTGATTGGCCGTGGAGATCAAGAATGGGGAAATTGTTGATGTTAGCATGCTTGGCTTTAGGGTGAACAATTATTGTCCCCCTCGGGGATTGGGAGAAAAACCCTCGCCTTCAGGCGAAGACTTT
>ERZ795032.1143-NODE-1143-length-20196-cov-3.842262_pt1 | contig 20196 bp, 17 predicted proteins | sample MGYA00375124_ERZ795032 | MGnify/ENA primary metagenome ERZ795032 (study PRJEB30167, sample SAMN05720154) | activated sludge metagenome | isolation source: Anaerobic digester | place: China | collected 2015-12-16 ...
CAGGACCAGGACACCCAAGGCGGCGGCGAAGCGCCCCGAGATCTCCTTGACCCGGAGATAAATATCGTTCCGGCGGGGCAGCACGTGCGTCAGCATCCAGTTATACTGGTCGACGACCTGCGGCGGCACCTTCTTATAGACGTCCTCATAAAAAGCGGTATGGGTCCAGACCGGCACCCCGTATTCCAGCGCCGCCGACAGTATCCGCCGCGTCCCGTCGTCCGCCGCCGGCCTGTCCGCGTCCATCACGATAAGATCGACCAGTTCGGAGAATCTCTTCCCCTGCGCGGCCGCTTCCGGTTTCTGCCGCTCCAGCCACCCGGTGACCACTTCGGGCTTTATCACCTTGAAGCGGCTGTACTTGTGTCCCTCCATGTCCGCTATCATAGCGGCCACTACGGGATTCTCCCCCAGAAAGACCGTTTTGGTGGCGAAAACGGAGGACGAACTCCAGCTCATCCAGAGCCTGCGCCAGTATATCCCGGCCGCGCACGCGAAGAACAGCGTCAGGAACAGATAGGTTTTCGGGGCCGGGAGAAAATCACTCGTGGAGTAGTAGACGATTATCGAGGCGATGAAAGTGTAAAAGAAAGCGAGCACGCTTTCCCCTATTATGCGCGGGAGGTCCCGTATCTGGCGGAAATCATAGAGACCGAGGACCAGACTTATTGTAAGGAAGACGGGCAGGATGACGCTGAAAAAACCGACATGGTGGAAATAATAATCCCCGCTGAAAAGATTGGGGCGTCTCAAAAGCAGGGCCAGGGCAAGGGCGGCATAGAATATGACAATGTCGCCGGCGAACAGGAGGAACTGATAAACCCTTACCCGCATAAGCCGATTCTACAACTTATGTATAGGGGTCCGCTCCTGTAACAAAAGTTACAGTCCGCCGGTCACGGTCTGAAGGCGTACTGACCCAGTTTGGAAAGCGGCTTGAGCAGGAAAGTGGAAAGCGAAGGGGTCAGCCCGTTGATCTTCCAGGCGCGGTGATTTTCCCGCAGCATCCGGACCGTATTAAAGACCCCCGCCCGGCTGGTTCCCCCGCGGCGCATTTTGACCAAAACCTCCGGCAGATAGACGCAGCTTACGCGATACCTGTAGAGCATACGCAGCATAAGCTCATAATCGGAGGCAAGGGGATAAGCCAGGTCATAAAGCCCGTATTTTTCATATACGGATTTGCGCAGAAAGAAGGCGGGATGGGGCGGCATCCAGCCGCGCCTGAACCACTCCGGTTCGAAAGGGCCCGACCGCCAGTAGCGCACGATCCTGGAAATATCCTCGCGCTCGACATAGACCAGGTCGCCGTAACAGGCGTCGGCCCCGGTGGCCTTCAGCAGCTCCGCCACCTTTCCCAGAACCTCCGGCCCGGCATAAACATCGTCGGAATGCATTATCCCGACAACCTCTCCGGTCGCGGCGGCTATTCCCTTGTTCAGGGCGTCGTAGATGCCCTTATCCGGGCCGGAAATGACCCGCGAAATTTTTTTGCCATGGGTTTTCACTATCTCCAGCGTATTATCCGTAGAACCGCCGTCCACGACTATATGCTCCAACCCGTCAAACGCCTGCGCCGATACCGAATCCAGCGTATCGGCCAGCGTCGCCACGGAGTTATAACAGGCGGTGATGACGGAGATCCTCATAACTTCTCCGCCGGAACCAGCTTCTTAAGATGCTCAAAGAGCTCCCGCGCCTTGTCTTCCCAGTTAAAATTCTTCAGCACATATTCCCGGCCGCGGCGGCCCATCTCCCGTCGCTCCTCCGGAGTCTTCAGGTACATGGCCCTCATGGCCTGGTAAAGCGCCTCGGCCTCCGGCTTCACATAAAGCCCGCAGCCCACCTTCTCTATCTCAGCCCAGGGCGTGCCTGTGGTGGTTATTACAGGCGTTTCGCAGGCTAGTGCCTCCGCCACTACATTTCCGAAGTTCTCCGTATAAGAAGGGAGAATTACCGCTCCAGCAGAGGACAACATTGCCGACTTTTCCGGTCCATAGGAACCGGGAACTCGCTCGATCCCCTCTGCTTCGAGATCAAGACCCAGGCTCCTGAAATATCCTCTGGTATCTGGGCCGACAACGGACAGTAGGTTTTTTTCCCGGCCGAACTCGGAGCGGAATTTGGAATAAGCCGACACCAGTATATCCAGTCCCTTTTCCCGGTCGGTCCGTCCCATGAAGAGAAAAACAAACCTGCCATTCCAGTTTTCAGGCAAAGCGGCGCATTCGCTCGGGCCGGGAGGGGCAGAGCAATCCGCGCCGTTCTTTATCAGGACGGCTTTGCGAAATCCCAGTTTAGATATTTCATCCCGCTCTTGCTCCGAAGTAACTAATACAAACGCGGCCCGCCTTAACAACGGAAGAGTGACCGCGCGCACATAAAGCCACTTCTTCCATGCCCTGTGAGCCAGCGCCCAAGGCCGGAGTCCTCCCCTCACCGCCGCGATAAACGGCCGTCCCAGCGCCACGCAATAAAGTTGCGCCAGGGTAACCGGCCATGTGAATATTCCATTCACATAAACGGCGTCGGCTTCCCGGACGTCCCGCCATAGTCCAATAACGGCGCTTGAGGAAAAAGCGAAACGATGGAATAAATAAGACTTGTAGCACCTGCTCCCCGGCCCGGCGGTTTTAAGGACCCGTCCTGGATTAGCGCTGACCGTCGCGAGTCTAAAATCGCCCATTTTCCGGAGACAGAAAAAAAGCCGGCTGCCGCTCTCCACTACCCCGCCGTAATGTCGGTCAGGCAGAAAATGGGTATTTACAAAAAGGAACTTCATAACCGTACCGCCCTGACATAGCCCATCGCTCCGGTGCCTAGACCATTCACCTTGCGAAGGTCTTTGGCAAAAAAGGTTACGGCAAAGCCGTTATTCTCAAGAGTATTCTTAATGTGCCCGACATCTGCCCCGAAGCAAGGGTGCACTTCCATTGATATCTGCTTTACCTGATACAGCCATTTCGGTTTTCTGCCAAAGAGTTCCGACTCCGCTCCCTCTATGTCCACTTTCAGGAAATCGACCCCATCGGGAGCGTAGTCCAGGATCAAGCGGCGCATCGAAATTCTTCCATCCCCATCGCTGGCCGCAACCGCCTTATTGATGAAAACGGCGTTCGTCACGCCGTTAAGATGCATAGTTACATCAAACAGTTTCTTGAGGTCGGATCTGCCGCATTCCACGGCTATCACCCTTTCGGCCGACTTGGCGGCCAATACCGAGAAAGTCCCGGAATTCGCCCCCAGATCCACAACCACGCCATACCTCTTCGCCGGGTCGAATCCATAGCAGCCGTGCAGGTGTATCTCCCTGACCACAGGCAAGGCATAGGCCAAGAATTCGAAACTGCTTCCATGGCTCCGAACGGAAAAGTTCTCTCTTACGCGCATATCCACCGGGCCTAGGCTCCGCGCGGCCAGAACCTCCGGCAGGGCAGCAACGGTTTTCAAGAAATAGCCGGCGGCGAACACCGGCCCCATATGCCGCGCGATCAGGACCAATTCATGGAGATATTTAAAAAACAGTCCCATATCAAAACGCTTTCCGCCGAAGGATTTTCACATCTATCATCATCTGGTATGCGAAAGCCTGCATAAAACAATACACAAATCCGGGAAGCCCATCCAGAAAACCCAACTTAAAAACATAGCGGTACCCGAAATAACAGAGGGGCCTTAAGATCAAAGGCAGCCGGTCCCAGATATTTCTCCGAAGATCCATGCGGGAAAGGGCGTCTTCGTCCACTGATTTTTCCGGCACCGGCTCCCGGCGGCCCAGCCCCTCATACTCAGCCGCCTCCCTTTCGGCGTTAGCCAGGTGTTTTCCCCATAAAGCGGACAGCGGCTTACGGTCCCTGTGCATAAGCGGAGAGGAAATTTCAAGCTGAGGGCCCGATACTATCGCGTACTCCCGCGCGCCGGCCCCCGCAAACCGCACCGCACGCGAAAACAACCTTCCGATTTTCGGGTGTCCATATGCGAAGCGAAGGACTTTGCCCATGAAGACCAGTTCAGGCCTTACCTTTACGCTTGAAAATTCCCTGCCGGAGCCGAGCAATCCCCTCAATTCCGCTATGAAAGCCGGGGTCAAGTATTCGTCCGCGTCCAGGAAGATAACTTTAGAATTCTTTATCCCGCAGTTATCCAACATCCAGTTGCGCTGTTCGGCCCATCCCTCGAAACGATGCTGATAAAACTCAACCGCCGGGAATTCACGGATAATATCCAGAGTCCCGTCCGAACTGAAGGAATCTGCGACTATCACCTGATCGAAATCGGCGATTACGCTTTCCAAAGCGTGCCGGATATTCACGGCCTCGTTTTGGGTCATTATCAGTACTGTGACGGGAATTTTCGTCATATGAGCGAAGTCAGAGGACCCCGGCCTCTCTTAAAATAGATTCAAAGCCGGGATAAGAATACAATCTGGCCTCCGCCGGGCTTAGATGCGGATGACAAGGCACTATGATCCTCCCCTCATCGTCCGGGACAAGGGAGGACACGAACTTTTTCCACAAAAAAATACCCGCGTCTACAGAAGTATCGTCGCCCATATAACCGGGGCAATTAACCAATACAAAAGCGCCGCTTCCCATTCCAAGCGCCCTGGATAGGATGGCCGAAAACGCCGGTTTTAGCCACGCGCCACGAAAATCTTTAATCGCCACCGGGCGTATCCAGCCTTTTATCCCGGCGGCGGAAAGAGCCGAACGCATAGCCCGAAGAACAACAGGATGCCAATGGAGATTCATGTGGGTATCGGCGAAAGAGAGCTCGAATCCCGTGGTGCGCAAACGCTCCAACTGCGCGGAGAACTCCGCTTCCATCAAGGCACAGGAGAGTTTGCCTGAAAACAGCATGGTCAACACTTGCTTTTTGCTCAGACCTTTACCGTCGGACAAAGCGGAAACCCGCGGGGTAAGCGGCGAAAATTCCGTAAGGTAAAGGTGCGCTCCCCACTCTAGAGCCAAAGACCCGTCCGGATAGGAAAGGTTATCAAGGGGGAGCACCGAAACCCCGGAAACGACGCTCTTGCCCGTCAACGCTAAAATAGAACTGTTCGCAGCGGGGCTAGACCCGTAATCATCGGCAATAAACTTCAGTTTCATCCGGTCGCCACCCGCTCTTTTCTCTCCAATACTGCGGCGCAGGCCGCCGACGTCTCTTCGATCGTTACCCCGGAGATACAGGTATCGGTCTTGCCGCACTCCGTGCGCATACAACCGGAACAATCCATTTCCTTACGCAAAACGATATGTCCCTCCCCGGACGGGGACCATTTCCCGGCTCGATCCCTGGAAGAAAAAATGGCCACACACTTCGTTCCCGCGTATGCGGCCAGGTGCATGGTGCCGGTATCATTGCCAACGTATAAAGCGCATTTCCCAAGGATGATATAACTCTGGAGGATATCGGTCACTCCGGCCAAGTTGACACCGGCACCCCATTCACCGACAAGACTTTCGCCAAGTTCTTGGTCGGAAGCACCTCCGAGGACGACAGGCACTATGCCGAACCTGTCCACAAGCATGCCGCCAAGCCTGGCGAAACGCGACAGCGGCCACCTTTTGACCGGCATATTGCTTCCGGGAGCAAAAGCCACCAGGGTCTGCCCGCGCCATCTCTCCAGTCTTTCGGAAATGATCTCTTCGCAACGGCGGATCTGGCCAGGCGTAGGACTAAAAACGCTGCCAGTCGGCGCCGCACACGCAATGCCATTCTCACTTAAAAACGCCGCGAGGAACGCTTGCTCGGAGATATCCCCGCCCACGGCAGGTTTAGTGAATCCAATAAGCTTTTCAATGCCTGCGAAGTAAAAGAAAAGCCGGTCGCGCAGGTATTGAGCGGGACGCTTGTCGCTTTCAGCCAGGTTTACACCTTCGGAATATCTGTTACGCCGGATAGTGTTGAATAATTTTATCTTCCCCCTCAGCCCTGTCGCCGGATTGTAAGCGAGATAAGAATCGACAAGATTTGTATGTTTCAGTATGTCGCGCTGGCTCAGTTGCCCGGCATAGGCGTCGTGCAGCAAAGTAATATGCGCATCGCGGTAATGCGCCCGCAATGCCTGGAAGGCCGGGAAAGCTACCACAGTATCTCCAAGCAGACCATTGCGGCGCAGAAGAACTCTTTTCTGTTGACGCTTTTTGAGACAGCACTGCCTCAACTTTTCGTGAATAAGTCCTATTGTAATCCTCATTCTCATCGATAAAGAGAGGCCGGTTCCACAGACCCCGTTCTTTTAGCCAATAGACAAATCCCTTTGGAAATAAAATAAATCAAAAAAACATCGCGGGCTACGGCGGTAAAGGCTGATAAAAGCGAACCCGCGTAAAGCAAAAAAAGAAAGCGATAGAACAAGACGGTGAAGACGACCACGAACAGGCCGTTTTCCTTCAAAATCCGTGACTCGAAAGATTTAAGAAGGTACCCGGCGATGAACATACAGAGAAGCACCCCGGACCACCCGAAGCGCCGATAAATATCCCCTATCAACATCACGGGAGAGGACGAACTTTCACTGGTACTGATACCATAATCCAAGGCAGCATTTGCGCCTTCTCCAAAATTAAAATCGGAGTCCTTGGGGCGCAAAACGCCAGGGACGAATATCTGCCACCAACTACTCATCCCCTCGAACAGCCGGAACTGGAAGCGTTCCGGAGTCAAGGCCACGATCGCGCCGGTAGATGCGAAGTCTGAAAGCCTCCAGACAAGTACCTTGATCGAAGAATGTCTATCCTCCCGGGCTTGCTCGATCGCAGAACGAAATGCGAGATATCTTTCTTCGGGGCGCGCATCCACCAGCCCCTTGATACCCCGATATGAATCGAAAGCCACCACAAGAAAGGATGAAACGAGCAAGACCCCGATCACAGCGATAACTTGCAGTCTGAAACGCCTTTCGTAATGCAGATAAAACATTCCAAGTATCGGGAGATATCCGAACGCGCGCATTCGGCTGCCACTCGGCAAGAACAAGAGTACCGGCAGGGACATAAATATGACCGACAACCCCAGGTCATTGCGAGAATGCGTTACGGTGTATCGGTAAACCTGCAGGAATATTCCGCAATAAGCCAGCCATATCAAATGCTCGCACAGGTTAAGATAGGCGGCATTCTCGAAATTAAAACTTGCGATCGATGAGTGAAAATAAACCCCCAGCTTTAACCGTAATATCAAAACGACAAAGACAATGGAAACCAGAGTGAAGTTGAAACTACGGGTAGTTATCCAACGCTTGGGAGAATGGCCTGTCTCTTTGCCCAAATGAAGAAAGCGCCAAACTTTCACTCCGGCGGCGGAAGCCAAAACTCCCGCGACATATCCAGCCAAGGCCTTTGGGGCCTGCGCCCACAAATCGGCTCTGACGATTGGGCAATCAAGAGTCAGATTGAGATATGCGGCAATGGGGTAGGAAACCATGGCCATTAATGAGAACATGGCCACCGGAGAAAAACAACGATAATCGTCCACTGCGAACAGCACTAGCGTCGCGACCATTCCCAATATCGAAAAAAATGCGACATCAGGGAATTCTGTGCCGACCAGAAACTGGTGAAAAGCCATTAGCACCGGGATACACCATAGGTATCTTAAGTCTAACCTTGCGGGGATCGAAATTTTCGCCATTTAAGAGAGGTTAAATGAACGCGACGGGAAAGCCGATCGAAGTATTGCCGCGACCCTGTTCCGATAATCATATCCGCTCACTTCGCACCTATTCCGTCCCGCTTTAGCGATTTGAGAGCGAATATGGTCGTTACTTAAATAAAAGCCGCACTTTGCGATCAATTCACTGTCATCTCCGAAGTATTCCGCCTCTACTCCTTCTTTAAATAATCGAATATGCTCCGCCGTTCGCTCGGCCAGCATGAATGTTCCACAGGCCGGGATTTCGATACTTCTGCTTGAATGCTCATCCCTGTTGTTTTTGCGCAAGAAACACAAGGCAATTTTGAAACAGTTCAGCGCTCTCACATATTCTTCGCCATAAAGAGGGGTTTTAACTAAACGGATATTGTCGTGCAGAAATGATGCGTTCCAATTCCGGCTCCAGACCCTCACATTAAACCCCGCTCTGGCCAGGGACAATAAACTCATTGCCCTGCTGCGTTCATATGAGCCGATAAATCCCACATCCGCGCCATATTTCCGGATATCCATTGCAGACGGCACTATTGGGCGATGCAACTCCATGGAAAATCCGCGTGTAGGGACCAAAAACTCCACCCTTTTTGCGCCGCACTTTTTATACTCGGGAACATTGACCATACGCGGGACAAAATGAACATCGTAGACCGGGATCGTCGTGATGAACCGTCTCCATCCGGATTTACCATATCCACCGAATGGATCGTCAGGATTATAATGCAGGGACAATGTCCCGGGATTTAACCGCTTTATCGCGATAAGTGTTTCTTTGGCAATCACAATACCTTTATCGACCCAGAGCAAGTCGACCCCGGTATTAGCCTGAAAACTCCCAAGCAACCGTTTATTTACCTCGAACTTGTCAACTGGAAACCCGGCTCTGAAGAAGAGCTTTTCTTTTAGAAGCAGCGGAGTAGGGCCACAAGGTTCGGTATCGACGGGAACGACGACATTCCCCAAAGCCTGCAAGGCCTCATACCTCATCCTGCACGTGCCACCTTCCCACAAAGGCCCGACATATATCACTTTCATGCGGGCACTTCCGCCGTGATCACAAAAACTCCCGTATAGGAGCCGCTCCACGGCAGAACCGGTGAGCTCGGCAAAATTCCGACACGGACTACGGGGTTGAGCTCCGCGTGTATGGGATATATTGCTGTACGGCGACTATGCTCCGGCATAGCGGCTCCTCTTCAGTTGAACCCCAGGATCTTGAACAGGCCGGCGAACCGGCTTGACCATGTATGCGCGGCAAGACACTTTTTTCTGATACCGGCCTTCAATGACTCATAACGCCCATAATCGGCCAGGATCTCGTTTATCCGGCTCAAACATTCGCCGCGGTCCCGGTAATCGAAAATATCCCTGCCGACTTCATATACGGAGCCTAGTTCCGGATTCGCGCTGGTCAAATAGACCGCTCCGCACATGGGGACTTCGAAATCCCTGCCCTTCAGATGCGAGGTCCAGGAATACCCGATGCCTCCGAAACCCAGGTTCACACGCGATCGGGAATATATCTCAACCATCTTGTCTTCCGTGACCGCTCCCCCGGGCCAGCCAGGGCCGAAAGCGGCGACTTTTACGCCGCTGCGCTCAAGAAAATCGATGAGAATAGGGCGATAGCCGTACCTTGCCCCCACAAAACTAACATCGTAAACGTAAGGCAGGCCCAGCGGCTTAAAATGCGCCGGATTCGCGCCTTCAGGCCAGAACATGGCGCAGCCCCCCTCGGCCTCATATTTCATCACCGAGGAAGGAGTGGAGGTAAGGTTAAGATCGTACCCAGCGGCCAAGGCCGCGGGGCCGGACCACCGGCCGCCGGCCAGTCTTCCCCTGAAACTGACCTTATCGTCCAAGTGGAACCCACAAGTCGCTATGCCAAGCGCTCCTATTCGTTTTATAGTTTCCGGGGAGACCTGCCACCCGCTCAGATAACCCAAAAATATGTCTACCGGGCGTTTTTTATGAACGTTTTTTACGAACCCGAACAGGTCTTCGTCCAGTTTATGCCGTCCGGAAATCCAGTCTGGGCGGTTGTCGTCGAATCCGCGCTCTCCGTAGTAATAAGGCGTCAGGCGGCAGAAGCCGGATATCTCTTCCTGGATATTATGCCGTTCCCAGGAAGAGGGCCGGGAGGCGTAGAGCACATGGATCCCGGAAACCGGCTTAGGCGCGGGCCGGATGCCGCGGGCTTCGAGCCGCTTGCGCAACCTGTCTTCAAGAGATGGCAATTCCCCCAGTTTATCCCGAAGACGGCGGTAATACGCGAGTTCCCGCTCAATTAAAGATCCGGTCCGCAAAGCCCTCCAGGCGGCATAAGCGCGGTAAAGGGACCGGGAACGGTTCCAAAGCAGCTCGGAAACGCTCATTGGACAGCCCCGCATTGCGCAGGCTCAAAGTATGCGGCGGAATGCATATTGTTTATCCGGCGCACGGCTAACCCGGTAAGCGCAAAGTAGAAGGATGCCACTATCAGCGAGCCAAAAGCCGCCCCCGGCAAACCGAAAGCCGTCACCATACCCCACATAACCGGAACGCCGACCAATCCGGGCAAAACCTTTATAGCCAGCATATGCCAGGTCTTGTTATTGGCCAGAAACACGAGCGAAAGCTGTTGCGCGACTACGGTAAACAGAACGCCCATGCTGAGCGCGGCGAGCGCATTCAACGGCACCAGGTACTCGGCATTCGTGAACAGGCGCATTATCGCTCTTCCACAAACGGCGTACACCGCCACCAGCGGCAGACCGGCAGCGAACATGCAGAAACAGACCCCCCGTAGAAGACGCGCAGTCTCAAGTTGCTTCGCGCTATCCCGCCCTCCTCCTACGCGCTGGTAAACGACAGGAGTGATGAACTGCGAGATAAGACTGGCGCCTATCATGAACGGGAAAGAAACGATCTGCATGGCTGCCACATAATACCCGGCCGAAGCGGTTCCCATGAGCATTCCCAGCGCATAACGGTCGACATAAAGCTGCGCCCAGTGGAAAGCCCCCCACAGCCCGAACGGCATCCCGTACGACAGCAGTTGATTTACGACTTCCCTGCTTATCTTAAGCCCCGCGAGAGATTTAACGCAGGCTGTCAATGACAGGGCGGCGTATCCTGCGGCCAGTACCGCACTGGCCAGATATCCCGCCAGGGCCGCCGGCAGCGATGGTCCCCATGCCCGCACGGCCGCGAAGATCAGCAACGGGCGCGAAACCATGGCGATAACGCTGACCATCGAAACCCGCAGACGTTCGCGTCTGGCGCTGGCCACGGTCACTCCGAACGAAGTCCAGACCTCGCAGAAAAAAACGAGGGAAACAAGCCGCAATGATAATATGTCTATCCCTGTGGCCATTGAGAGGCGGGCGACGGCCGCAATGTTGAAAAACACCAGCAGTAAGAAGGAAACCACGGCATAAGACAACAGCCCCACGCTCATCAACTCCGTGAGGCGACCCTCACGCTCGAATGCGGAGTAATAACGCAGCACCGGCTGCGAAAAAGGAGCGAAAAGCACCCAGGTCGGCAGAGCCATCGCCGCAAGCAGAAGACTGTACTGCCCGTATATCGACGGAGCGACGGCGTTGGTAAGGTACTTTACGGTAAGCAGCGAGGCCGCCATGCCGGAAGCCTGGCCGACGGCTATCCAGGCAAATTCCCTGATATGCCGCCCGCGCAAATATCCCACCAAAATCAGAAAGGACTCCTTGATATTCATTGTGGCCGGGGACGGACTCTATTCGAGCAACAGGCTTACAGAAGTCATGCTTATTTGCTCACCCAGAACCCAGGGAAGGCGTAGCCCAGGCGCAGGCCGATGACAGGACGCAGCTTGCCGGCGCGGCCGGCGGCGTCGCCTACGTGGACCTCGGTGAAGCGGTAAAAAAGGGAGAGGTGCGGACCGGAGGGCTGGTCGTATTCGTTCTTGACCTGGTAGAGGGCGCCCAGGGTCAGCATGGGGGCCATAAAGAGGTCGCCGCCGGCCAGGCCGAAGTCGGCCATGGCGGAGGCGGTCAGGCGGAATCCGGCGGGGTTCGTGGGAGAGATGTATTCCCCCCCGGCCAGTATTTCGAGCAGGTAGAAGCCGCCGTCCACGCCTATGGCGGCGTTGCGGACGCTTACGCGCTGGAGCTGCAGGGCGGCGCTGCGGGAGAAGCCTTCCCTGCCGACCGGGAGGCGGTAGCCGAAGCCCCAGGCGTCGGCCGATACTTCGCGGTCATTGGCGGGGTAATAGACGTTCTGAGCGAGCGGCAGGACGAAGTAGGTCTCGCCGGAGGGCTCCCAGGTCTGCCCGGGCTTTTTGGCGGCGGCCTGGGCGAATACAGGACAGAGCGCGAGCAGGAGAACCAAAGCTTTGGTCCTGCGGACGGGACAGATCATAGGGATTGATGTTTTTCTCATATCAGCGCGGCAAGGAAGCGGTCCGCCGAGATGATGCGGACGCCGTCCTTGAGACGGTCCACACCTTTTTTTCCCACTACCTGGTAGTTGTAGGGGATCGAAAGTTTATCCCGGAAATAGGCCAGATTGGGGGAAAGGGCGTCCTGCTGTAGTTTGGCTTCCACGCTGAACCAGGGCTTGCCGCCGACCGAGACTATGAAATCCACTTCGCGTTGCCGGTCCAGGCCGCGCAGAAAATTGAGTTCCGCTTTAAAACCGCCGCGGTCGCGCAAGAAATGCACCAGCTTGAGCAGATGCGAGGCGACCAGGTTCTCGAACCGGGCGCCGGGATCCCCGACCTCGGACCAGTCCCACAGGTAAACTTTCGGCTCTTTCTTCATGGCCTTATACCTGGCGGTGGAATACGGGTAGATCCTGTAGATGTAGTAGAAGGTCTCCAGCAGTTCCAGCCAGCGGGAAACGGCTCCATGGCTGGCGTTAAGGTCTTCCCGCAGGGAATTGACGGAAAGCAGGCCGGCGGCCCTTTCGGGGAGCATATCCCCCAAGAGCTGTATGGAGCTTATGTCCCGCACCACCTCCACATCACGGATGTCTTCGCGGAAAAGCCGGTCTACGCGCTCGTTATGCCAGCGGCGCAGGAAGGTTTCGTCCTGCTTTGCGAACGCCTCGGGAAAACCGCCGAATTTATCGAGGGCGGACAGCGCGGAGACGCCGGCCCCGGACCGGATCTCGGGCTCGGCGAAAGGTTCAGGGCCGGCGTTATCGGCGTGCAGGGTTTCGGCCAGCGTGAAAGGATGAAGCCTGTAATAATGGTAGCGGCCCTGCAGCGAGTCCCCTCCTTTGCGGAATATGTCCAGACGGGCGCTGCCGGTAACGAGGAACTTGTATTTGTCCTTGAGTTTGTCGTACTCCCCTTTCACATAGCCCTTCCAGCCTTTCATCTTGTGGAGTTCGTCCAGCACCAGCAGCCGCGCGGATCCCGGCCAATCGGAGGCCAGCATATTTTTGCGGTCCTGGCGGTTGTCCCACAGGAAATAGGCGATATCCGGAAAATATTCCTTGAGCAGCCCGGTCGAAAGGGTGGTTTTTCCCACCTGGCGCGGCCCACCGATGAACACCATTTTCCCGGCCAGGTCGGCGGCGACGTGTTTTGTGAGATAACGTTTTTTAAACATAACCCATTCTACATAAAATTTAATGTGTAGCTGAAATTTTATGCATACTTTTTCACTTGAGCGCTGAACTTTCAGCGCCCGGTCAGGCCTTGACCGGGGCTTTCCCGGCTTTCTCTTCGGCGTCGGGGCCGTAATGGTAATTGTACTGGTAGGAGTAGCCGTAGTAGGAGTAAGACAGGCCGCCGAATTTGGCCATGTTGACGGCGTTGCCCAGTATCTTGATGCCGGCCTGGCCGAGGCGGCGGGCGGCGTTCCTGATGAGCGGCACGCGTGTCTTGCCGAAGGCGGTGACGAAGACGCAGCTCTTTATGTATTTGCCCCAGAGCAGCGCGTCGCTTATCGGGAACATCGGCGGACAATCGACGACCAGGCGGTCATACTCCGTCGAAGCCCAGTTGAGGAAGGCCGACAGGCGCGGGGTATTGAGCAGCTCGGCCGGGTTGGGCGGCCTGGGGCCGCAGGTAAGTATCGAGAGGCCTTTTACGTCGGTCTCCTGTATGAGCGGCTGGACGTCCTCTATATTGCGGCCGCCGGCGAGGAAATCGCTGAGCCCTTTCAGGTTGGACACGCGGAAGAGCTTATGCAGGTTGGAGCGGCGCAGGTCGCCGTCCACTATGAGGACCTTTTCCCCCGCCTGGGCGAAGGCGGTGGCGAGGTTGGCCCCGACATAGCTCTTGCCCTCGCCCTGAACGGAGCTTGTGACCATGAAGGACCTGCTCTTCTGGCCCACCTCGGCGAAGTCCACCATCGTGCGCAGATTGCGTATGGATTCGCTGATGAGCGAATGCTCCCGCAAGAGGAGATGATTGTAGGCCGTATGCTGGCGGGTCTGCCTGGTGAGCGGCACGGAACCCAGGAAGGGCAGGCCCAGTTTGTTCTCGACGTCCTCCTGCGTGCGGACGGTCTGGTCGATGAACTCGACGAGCACGGCCGCGAATACCGCCAGGACGAAGCCGCCTATGACGGCCAGCAGCATATTGAACAGCTTGCGGGGCTTTATGGGGTTGAGCGGCGGTATGGCGGCGTCTATGAGGCGGATATTGTTGCCCATCAGCTGGCCGGAGAGGTCTATCTTGAGGCTCTGGATGATCTTGTCGGTCTCGGCCTTGAGCTGGCCCTTGAGCGCCTCGTAATTGGCCGTCATGGCCATCAGCTGGGGATGGCGGGCGGTGTAACGGTTGGAGGCCTCGGCCACCTGCGCCTGCAGCCTGGCGGTGTCCTGTTTGAGCTGCTGGATGAGCGGGTTGTTCACCACGGCGGGGAGAGATTCGTATATCGCGCGGCTCTGGCCCTTTTTGTCGTCCTGCAGGGCGGCGAGCACGTCCTTGGAGATGAAGAGCTGGTTGGAGAGGTTCTGCTCGATGAAGACCCCGGCTATGGTATTGGCGATCCTGGAGGCGAGCAGCCGGTCATGGGAGTCGACTTTTACATAGACCAGGCGGCTGCGCGGCACGGGGGCGATGGTGACGGGCTTTATAAGTTTGCGGTAGCCGTAGGGATCCTTGAATTCCTCGTACCTGCCGAGGTCCAGGCGGTTGTGGACGGTCTTGAGCAGGGCTTCGCTCTTGAGCAGCTTGTACTGGGTCTGGTAATAGTCCTCGTTGCTGCGCTCGACGGAGGGGCCGCCCTGGTAGACGACATTGTTGCCGCGCTCTTTTTCTATGACGAGGAGCGCCTGCGCCTGGAAGACGGGGCGCATGTTGAAGGTGACCAGCGCGGTGACGATGACGACGGCCAGCCAGGCGGAGAGCGCCACCCAGCGGCGGCGCATGAGGAGGTCCCAGTAGTAGGTGAGGTCGAATTCGAGTTCTTTTTCTTCGGTCATATGTGCTCCGGATATTAAGGTAAAACTATTCGGGGTGCTGTCGCCGGTTCACTACGAAAAAACAGGGTCTCGCACACCGTGCTCGCCCTTCCGACTCTCGCCGCTCGCGCTTACGCAAGCTCGCGGCTCCGGACGGTTTTTCTCCGTGAACCGCCGCCATCCCCCCACTGTTCCCTTATAAAAATCGTTTTAGAAAAAACTTTGCGGGACGAAGACGGTGTCGTTGGGCTCGAGGAAGATGTCGGCCGATTTGTCGCCCTGCCTGGTGATCCTGGTGATCTCCACCTGGATGCTCTCGTTGCGGCCGTCCTTGTTGCGAAGGACCTTGGTCTTGTCCTGGGCGGCGAGATCGGTGAATCCTCCCGCCAGGGTGATGGCCTCCAGCACGGTGAGGCGGCGCTCGACGGGCAGCGGTATGGCGCCGGGTTTCTTCACTTCGCCCAGCACGTAGACCTGCTTATTGGAATATTCCCTGACCAGGACCGTCACCTGCGGGCTGATTATGTATTCGGCCAGCGCCCGGGCCAGCATGGCCTCGGCTTCGGGCACGGACAGGTCGGCGAGCTTTATGTTGCCGGCCAGCGGGAAGGTGATGGTGCCGTTGCCGCTGACGCGGACGGTGCGGGCCATGTCCTTCTCCTGGTAGACGTTGATGTCCAGCAGGTCGCCGGACTGCAGTTTATAGTTGACCTGGCTCTGTGCCCGGAAGTCCTGGGCGGTCTTGAGTATGCGTTCCTCTATGACTTTTTCCTGGTCCGGCGTGAGGTTGGCGTGGTTCTTGGCCGGGTAATGGCGGCCGGTCTGTATGCCGGCGCAGGCCGTCAATGATAAAACGAGGGCTAAGGGGCCCCAAATCCCCACTGATTTCATTTAGGTATTATAGCAAAGACGGGGATGGGCCCCCATAAGCGTGACTAATGTTACGGCCGGGAAGCGGAGCGGGTGGGCGGGACGGTTTTGGGGGACGGTTTCGCGGCGCCGCGGGGATTGTAGCAATGGGCGAGCTGGATGCGGAGGCTTTTATTCAGCCGCATCAGGTCTTCGTTATAGGGGACGTTGTTGAGTTGTTGACTTGTTGACTTATCGGCCTCCAGCATGGCCGGGCAGCGGGTGAGATCGTCCTTATCTTTCAACGCGTTATTGTAGATGTCGGCGCCCAGCCGGAAGGCGGCCTGCGGGTCGGGATACCATTTAAGCGAGTCGCGGCGGTATTCCAGCCTGGTTTTGAGCGCGAGATCCTTGTCTTTGGCCAGGAAGTCGGCCCGCCAGGCCATGAAGCGGGGGATGGCGGCGGAGATGAGCAGTATCGCCGCGAACGCCGCGGCGTTGGCGTACGCGCGCGGCGGCGGGGCGGGTTCGGGGTCGTCCTCGTCGCGGCTCCTGCGGCGCGTGCCGGGGCCGGCCAATGCGCCTATTATCACGTAGAAGGCCAGGGCGTTGGCGGGCATCTGCGAGCCGAACTCGACGAAGTTGTGACAGCAGGCGGCGAGCACGGCGCCTATCGCGCCGCCCTGCATGCATTTGAGCGTGAATGACGCGTTATTGCGCCAGCTTTTGAAGAAATGGACGAGCGCGACGATAAGGCCGGCGAGATAGATGAGGCCGCCGACGAGTCCGGCCTGGAGGAACAGTTCTATCCAGTCGCTGTGGACATGCAGGACGAGCTGCGTTTCCCTGAGAGGAGCGCCCTTATAATGCGGGAAAGCGTATTGAACGGCCTTAAGTCCGACGCCGAAAGCCGGGAGATCCGCCAGCATGCGGCGGGAGCTCTCGTACATCGAGAAACGGGTCTTCACCGACATGTCCCAGTCGCCTTCCCGCAGGCCGCGCAGTTTCTCGTTGCCGGAGAGCAGCAGGCCGTAGGCGGCGACGGCGCAGGTCATGGCGGCCAGCGCGGCAATTCTCCATTTGCGGGACCCGACGGAGGCGGCCGCGGCGAAGCCCGTTACAGCGGCGGCCAGGGCGAAAGAATGCAGGCCTCCCCGCGAGCCGGTCCGGACTATGCCGTAGACGATGGCGACCAGCATGACGAGCATGATGAACTGTATGGCCAGCAGGTCGAACTGACGCGTGCGGCTCTGATGGGCCAGGAGCGGCCGCAGGCCGGCGAAGAAGAGTCCCAGGCCGCACATGGCGGCCATGGCCAGGAAATGCGCGGCGTGGTCGCGGTTGACGTAGGGGCCGAAGGCGTCGTTGGCGACACGGCGCAGACCATAGATCACGGTGGTGTCGCCGGACTTCTGTATCATGCCGATGATGGCGAGCGCCGTGCCCATTATGAAGATGGTCCACATAAGGCGGCGGAAACGTTCCGGGGTGTCGACAAGCTGCGGCACGGCGAAGAGGACGGCGGCGTAGAAAAGCCAGAGGTGGACGGCGCTCAAGGTCGCGGGGCGCCAGGCGGTGAAGACGATGGCCGACGGAGCGGTGACGGGGTTCTGGTTGAGCGACTGCAGGAGGCCGATGAGCGCGATGGCCAGGACGGCGGGTATGAGGGTCCTGTAAAGCGGATTGGGATGTACGGCGAGGCCTTTGGCGTATACGCGGGCGGCGAGGACGAAGAAGGCGGTCTGGAGGAGGCCGAAGGCCCACGGCTCGACGGAGGCGAAGGCCAGCGGCGCGAAGATCAGCGACAGTATCAGTACCGCCTGCATAAGCCGAAATTCTATCTAATTCGGGGACACAATACCTATTTCGACCGGAATAGGTATTGTGTCCCCCCATTATTAGTACAATCTGTCGCATGAAAGTATTGTTCGTGTGCACGGGGAATATGTGCCGGAGCCCGGCGGCGGAGAAGCTGCTGCTGCATTACGGGGCGGGCAGGGGCTTCGAAGCGCGGTCGCGCGGGACGGCGGCGCAGCCTTATTCGGCGATGACGGAGGCGGTGGCGGAGTTCCTTGCGGACGAAGGGGTGCGCGGCCTATCGCACAAGCCCGCGCTGGTGCGAGGCGAGGATATCGACTGGGCCGACCTGGTGGTCGTCATGGAGGAGGCGCACCGGGAGCTGCTCGCCGAACATTTCCCGCAGAGCGTGCGCAAGACGAAGAAGATAATGGAATTCCTGGGAGAGGACGGAGACCTGGAGGACCCCATGGGGAAGGACGGGGAGGTCTACGCCGCCGTCATGGGCAGGATAAAAGAGGCGGTCGGCAGGATAATAGAAAAGACCTGAGGATCATCCGGATACGAATAAAGAACCGCCGGTGCCGCCGGCGGTTTCTTATTGGTTCTGCGGTCCGTTTTAGAACATGGCCTTGAGGGACGCGGTTATCACGGTATTCCTGTAGCCGAACTCCACGTTATTCGCGTCCGAGTCGTTGGAGAGGCGGGCCTTGTAATTATAACCGAGGTCCGCCTTGAGCCACTTCTGTATGCTGTACTCGGCCAGCAGGCGGGCCGTGATATTGTCGTCCTCGCGGGGGCGGGTCAGGCCGGCGGTGTTCTCGGCGTACTCTATCGTCTCGTAACTGCCGCCCAGCGTCAGCTTCACCTTGCGCACCTCTCGGCTGAACGCGAGGTCGGTCAGCGTGGTGGTGTAGAACCGGCTGTCGCCGTAGCTGGTCTCGACGTTGGCGCGTTTCGCGTAGAGGACTATCTCGGTCCGCGGGACGGCCTTCCAGAGCAGCTGGGCGCTGTAGCCGAAGGTGTCGATGTCCTTATCGACGCCGGCGTTGTTCTCGGCGTAATTGCGCATCTGCACGCCGGCCTTGAGGGTGCCGGTCAGCTTGGGTGCGATGTTGCCGACCAGACCCGCCTCTATGTTGTTGTAGGTGGCGTCGCCCTTGCCGGTGTTCCGCGAGTAGTTCAGGTCGCCGTAGCGGTAGGAGACCATCGTCTTGGTCTTGGGCATGAGCTGGAAGGTGATGTCGGCGCCGGAAAGCAGTTCCTCGCGGTCGAGCGGGGCGTTGGCCGGGTCCAGGTAGTTATGGTAGGTGTGGCCCGCTTCCAGCGCGAAACCGAACTTGCCGCGTATGGGCGCCTCGAAGCGCGCGGTCACGTTGTTCTGCACGCGCTCGGCGCGGTCGGTCTCCTGCGTGGTGGCCTGGTCGGTGGTCTCGGCGTACTTGTCGGTCACCGACAGCGTCATCTTCCCGGGCAGACGGACCTTGACGCCGATATCGGCCAGGCTGTGGGCGGCGTTGTTGGTGGTGGGACTTTCGTCGTAGGACAGGAGCTCCAGCGTGTAACCGCCGCTCAGGTCGACGCGCGAACCCAGTTTGTGCGCCAGGTCCACGCCCAGCGAGGTACGGTTGATCATGGAGGAGTTCTTCCCCTCCATTTCAAGGTAGATATTGCTGTCGTAACTCTCCTGGGTGGAGATGAACGGGTTTATCTCCAGGTTGCCGAACTTAAGATTGCCAGTTGCGGCCGCGTTGGACGCGGCGAGCAGCAGTATCGCGGGTATTATAAATTCTTTCATTCCGAGTCTCCTTGACGAAACCGTGCGCTCAGGGATTGGAGCCGCTGACCTCGACGGACTCTTCCAGCGTCTCGGTCTCTATGGGCGCGGTATCGGAGGGCGGGGGCGGGAGCGCCGCGTCTTCCGAGTCTCCGGCCTCTTCGGCCGCGGCGTCCGCTTCGGCGGCCGCTGCTTCTTCGGCCGCGGGGGTCCCGGCGGCGTCAGCGGCGGCGGGTACGGCCGGGACCGCCGCAGTGGCGGTCTCGCCGGTCCTGATGGTCTGGGTCCGGCCGCCCGAGGCGTCGGTCATGACGACGATGCCCTTCACGACCCTGATGCCGGTCCCGCCGTTCGCGGCGGACAGTTGGACCGCGCTGTTGGCGGTCACGACCAGGTTATGGCCCGAGGGAGCTTTGACTACGACCGGGGTGCCGGCGGCTACGGAGATGTCCATCCGGCCGTCGACGGAGGCTACGGTGAAGTTGGAACCGGTGGCGGCGGTGATGGTCCGGCCGGCGCCCTCTATCTCCAGGGTCCCCTCGACCACGGCGAAGGTCATCCCGGTTCCCTCGATGGCCGGAACGGCGTCGCCGGGGTTGAGAGTCGCGAGGACCCTGCCATCCTTGACGACGTTCACTGTGCCGGTTATCCTCGTTATCCTGAGCCCTCTGGCGGCCGCGGAAGGGGCGGCGGGAACCGGGGTATCGGTCTGCGCGAACGCGGCGCCGGCGGAAAAGAAA
>ERZ795032.1155-NODE-1155-length-19942-cov-5.665108_pt1 | contig 19942 bp, 24 predicted proteins | sample MGYA00375124_ERZ795032 | MGnify/ENA primary metagenome ERZ795032 (study PRJEB30167, sample SAMN05720154) | activated sludge metagenome | isolation source: Anaerobic digester | place: China | collected 2015-12-16 ...
AGCTGATGGAAGAACGCGGCCACCCCCGCAACGACCCCGAAACCGCCGCCGAATATTTCGAACGCCTGTGCATAAGTTTCAACCTGCGCCCCGCCCAGGGCCGCCAAGCCGCCCGCCTCCTAGAAGCCGAACTCTACGGCCAGAAAGCCCACACCCCCGCCGATTTAGAATCCTTCGTCACCACCCTCCGCCAATTACTCGCCAAGGTCAGTTAATACCCGGTCCCTGAGCCCGTCGAAGGGCCGAATTTTCGGTTCCTGAGCCGGCCCAAGCCGGTCGAAGGGCCGCCTTTGTCACCAAAATTTTTCATTTTTCCAAAAAACTCACCAAAACCCCTTGGAAAAACCACCAGGCATTTGTTAAAATCATCTCATATTAAACACGCCCACCGGGCTAAGCCCATGAGAACAGACACGAGAAGATACGGTGAACAATCATACTTTTAAACATATTTCGCGTAAACACATAAACCCACAACCGCCCATCCGCGGCAACCCGGTCCTGGAAATCAAGACCAAATCCAGTTTTCCCGAAGCAAGAACAGCTATGCACGGAAGCTGCTTATTCAGGTCTTCAGAGTCCTTCTATCAAGCCACTTACAGCCCAACATCACCAATCACACAAAGTCAATCAATATACAGATTCTGCATAATATTGGTCGGGCTCAAAGGAGAAGCATTCAATGAGTGACTTGCTTCAAAAAATAGATGAAGTACTTTTGCATTTCGAAAATGAAAGTAACCCATTTGATGAGCATGATGTTTTTGCGAAAATGCGTGCTTGCATTCCAAGCGGAATGACAGAGATTTCCGAAGAAATCCGCAGCGATTTAATTGCTTTTGATTTTTGTGAGAATGCAGAAGAACACTCGCCTGGGTGGGGTCTTTACTTTGGTCCAATGATGGTTCTTAAAAATGATGACGGTACATTTTCGGAGTCTCCGGGAAAAAGTTTTGTTACCGAGCAGGTAATCACTCTTTGGTGCCAAAGGGCAAAGCAACTAAATCAACCAATTTTAAAGGCAAGATACTCGGGCCTTGTTTGGGTTTTCGCCCCTCTGGTAAATAAGCGATCCCCTGGGGTTGAATTTGCCCAGTTTACAACTGATTCAATCATAAAGATTTCCCAATCTTCGATCTATAAGAGAGAGGTTTATGTTTCAGCAAAATTGACATGGGCCTTATCCCTCGCACAGTCAATTCAAGATGAATCACGAATTTCTCAAGTAGTCAGTGCGATGGTGGATTACGAGGAGAAAATTGGTCAAGACGACAAACCTGGTCTGTGGGGCTTTTCATTTGACGCATTATTGTTGAACAAGAACCTAAATTTATCTACGGAGTTGGAATCCAAAATTGTCTCTGACCTTGAGGCGCGTCTTTCCAGACTTGCGAACCCGGTTGATCCAAAAAACTTACACCCATGGGCTGCGGAGTCAGCGGCAACAAGGTTGGCAAAATATTATCAGAAAAAAAACTTAGGAAATGAAGTCCGAAGAGTACTGCAAGAATATTCCCGGTGCTTTCAAAAAATGATTGATCAGGCCTCCCCTATTCAGTCATTAATTTGGACTCAACAGATAAGTAAAACATTCCTAGACTTTGGGATTCGAGATGAAAGCGCAAAACTGCTGTCGAAAATTAAGGACATTGGGCCAAAAGTTAAGGATGAGTTAAAAGAATTTAAATTCGAAACTAAAATCCCCAAAGAAAAAATTGATAAGTATCTTGAAGAAATGCTTGAGGGAGATCTTGAGAAAAATTTTGCACGTTTGGCCTTCAGATTTATTCCTCAAAAGGGAGAAGTTGAAAACCAACTTCGAGAGAATTCCAAGAAATTTGTCTTTCAGCATATCATCCCGCAAAGCATTTTAGATCATAAAGGGCGAACTGTCGCCGTAATCGGGACAATTGACGAGGATTTTCCCGGGCACGTAATTTTTCAAACGTCACAAAGCATTTCCATTGATGGGTATTTTTTACGCTTAGTTCTTGATCAGATTATCTCTCAAAAGAAAGTAACCACAAAAGAATTTGTTGATTTCATATTTAGCTCCCCGATTTTTGACGAAACACGAAAGGAAATACTCACAAATGGAATTGATGCATACCTGGCAGGAAATTACATAGCTTCCATTCATGTGCTAATTCCTCAAATTGAGGAAGCGATTAGAACAATTATTGAAACATCTGGTGGTGTTGTTATGAAATTCAACAAGAATCATTGGATTCAGGTCAAAACATTTGACGAATTGCTTCGAGATCCAATTTTGACAAAAGTCTTTGGCGAGGATTGCACGTTGTATTTTAGGGTCCTTTATACCGACTCTAGAGGTTGGAACATTAGAAATAATGTTTGCCACGGCCTTAGTCCAATTGAATCATTTTCTCAACAAGTTGCAGACCGAATCGTTCACTCATTACTTTATTTAGGCATGATAAGAAAGAGCCCAACAAGTGCGTGAACGCGGAAAATACTTGCCATTCACGAGGGTCTTGCTTGCGCAACACCCGCGCCCGTTATAATGCTCCCCAATGGTGAGACAAAAAATTGAAAAAAATAAGTTAGAATGAATTCACTATGAATAAACGCAACGCCCATTCACCCGAATATAAAATTAAAGCTGTTCTGGAGCTCCTGAAGGAAGAGCTGACTCTTGCTCAGGTCGCTCAAAAGTATGAAGTCCACCCCAATATGCTTAGTCGTTGGAAGGCAGAATTTCTGGAATACTCCCAGGGAGCCTTTAAGCGCGGAAAAACTGAGGCGGAAAAGGAGCTTAAAGCCGAAAAAGAAAGAACTCAGGATCTGGAAAAGCTGGTTGGCCAGTTGACTCTCGATGTCGACTGGTTGAAAAAAAAATCTGCACAACTCGGCATCAAGACTAAAAAGGCTTGAAATGCTCGACTTATCGAATCCCAGCATATCAATAAAGCGGCAATCAGAGCTGGCCGGGGTAAATAGAACAAGCGCATACAGAAAGGAGACTATCAGCAAAGAATCCGCAGCCAACATCTGGTTAATGCACCGAATTGATGAAATACATACGGAATTTCCTACTTATGGATACCGCATCATCAGCGGCATCTTGAGGAATGACGGAATAATCGTTAATCGGAAACGGATCAGGAGGTTAATGCGCTTGATGGGTATTCAGGCAATCTATCCAGGCCCCAACCTTAGTAAGCTGCTTCATTCAAAGTACATTAGCCTTATTTGCTTCGAAATCTTGGAATAGTAAGGCCTGACCAAGTCTGGGGAGTTGATATCACCTATATTCGCATGGAACAGGGATTCATGTATATGTTCGTAATTCTGGACTGGTTCAGTCGGTATGTAATCGATTACGAACTGTCCACAACGCTGGAAAAAGGCTTTGTAATTACCTGCCTTAATCGTGCTCTGGCAAAAAGCAGGCCTGAAATCATCAACAGCGACCAGGGCGGACATTTCACGAATGAAGAATATACCGGCCTTCTGAATAGCCTTGGGATTAAGATATCGATGGATGGAAAGGGACGCGCCACGGACAATGCCAGAACTGAGCGTTTCTTCAGAACCATGAAATACGATTGCATCTACATCAACGAATTCGAAAGCCCGAAACAGCTCAGGACTGCAATCGCAAAGTTTATTGAACAGTATAATTATCAAAGACCCAGCCAGCCGCTTAATTATGAAGCACCGGCAATAATTTACTACCAAAACGCCATAAAAAAGGCCGCTTGAAAAACTATGAAAGGAAACACCTTAAATTTTTCAAAAAAGTGTCTTGACGGCGGGGGGCATTACACGTCTCGTTTTTCCGGTCACGACTGGCGTTATATAATGCGTGATAAAAACTGATAAGGATTACAATGTTAAATACAGTTATAATGGAAAAAGTCACCTCAATGGAGCCAGCTGAAATAACTGAAGCTCTGAAGGAGATAAAAACTCTTAAAAATATTTCTTGTGAAGAAGCTCAAACTCTTAGCCATATGATTGAACCGCTGAAGCAATCAGATGATCCAAAGCTTGTTCAAGAAGTAATTTCGACGATAGATTACTTGTCTAAATTTGAAGAAGGATTGGATAAGCATACTGTTTCATCTCATTCAACAGAAAAGCACGAAGAAACTGAATCTATCTTGAAAGATTCTTTAAAGTCAAACTTTTCAAATGCGTCAGAAGAAGAGCTCCCCCCTTTTTCCTCCAATCATTCGACAGAAGACAATAATATAACTGATCAAAATTTGAATTTAAAAGATCGGGTTTTTGCCATATGGCAAAATTATTTTCCAAAACTGTTTCATTTCTTTAAATCAAACCTGGAAAAGGCTATACCCATGCTGCTTGCAAATTTAATTTTGTTGCTTGTAATCTCATTTTGGTTGGCCCAGAAGCATAATTTGCCACAATTTGAGTATAGAGTAATTTACTTTGGTGATGGCGGTGAGGGCCGTTTAGGAGCTGATGCAATAAAATACAGGAAAATAACTCCTGCCACATACGAGTTGGATGCCCTCGGCTCTTCTGGATGGGAGCTAGTATCTACTTATCTTGAAACGGAGACATCATATCCGAATTTTGGAGATAATAATTATGTAACCGGTATACAGCCAAATATTCGACCGCAAAGATTGGTATGCATATTCAGAAGAGTAAAAATAAAATAGGCATAACAATGTAAATGGTAATACAACAAATTCCCTGTGAAGTCGGAAATTGAAATTCCCTGTTTCAGCGGAAGTAAAGAAACTGCAAGATCAGTGGCGGTGCAGTGAACAAGGAAACAGAATGATTATTTATCACGGAAGCAATATGCCGGTATCGAAGCCGGAAATACGGAAAGCCAGGTTCTCGAAAGATTTTGGCACCGGGTTTTATTGCACCGAAATTCTGGAACAGACTGAACGCTGGACTCGCCGCTTCGATTCGCCGATTGTCAGCCATTATGAATACAGAGAAACGCAGGGCCTGAACATTCTGAAATTCCCTGAAATGACCGAAGAGTGGCTTGATTTTATCGCCGGAATCCTGACCCGTGAACAATTCTGGGTTCTGGCAAAATTTAAACACCCCACACACCAGATTGCCATGTGCACGGAACGGGCGCTCAATGCCATCAGCTTTTTGAAAGCAGAAGAGGTGCGACCATGACCGGCAGAGAAAACAAGCAGGATAACGACCTCTTTTTTGTCTGCAGCCTGATTGAATACGTTGCCCGGCAGACCAAAAACACCAAGGCCGACGTCGTTGCCGCGATCGGCAAAAAAAAGCTGCTCAAAATTCTCGAACTCGCAGACGTTTATCACAGCGAAAACATCGCCAGACTGACCGATGAGCTGATCAGCGAACACAACATAAAACCGGGGCACTTCGATAATCTGACCGGCTGCCTATACGCTGTTCCGACCCACTGGGATATCGGCAAGGTTTATAAACGCCTGGTGCTCGCCATCGCAGGGGAAACGGGCGCAAATGTCGTCGATCTGCTCGTCGAAGTCTTCAATTCACCCATCGCCCGCAAAATCGACGACTTCAACTCAAGCATGTATTACGAAAACCCCGACTACATCCACGAATCCTACAAACTGGGCAAACCCTGCGAAGACTGAAGGAAGAAATTAAACCTTGATTAATAAATACAAAGTAAATACAATGTAAGTATATGTTTGTTTTTGAATGGGACGAGAATAAAGCTAGAAGCAATTTGAAAAAGCATGGCGTTTCCTTTGAGGAAGCCCAGAGTGTTTTCTTTGACGAAAACGCAAGAATTGTTTCTGACCCGGAGCATTCAGATGATGAAAACAGGTTTATTTTGCTTGGGATTTCTGCAAATGTAAGGATTCTCACGGTTTGTCACTGCTATCGGCAAGACGAAAAAACAGTCAGAATCATCTCGGCACGAAAAGCCACCAACCGTGAAACGAAGCAGTATCAGGAGTTTTTATGAGAAAAGAATATGATTTTTCCGAATCAAAAAAAAATCCATACACAAAAGAATTGAAAAAGCCGGTAACCATAAGGTTAAGCTCTGACATAATCAGCTATTTCAAGGAACTGGCAAAAGAAATCGGCGTTCCATACCAGCAGCTGATTAACTTTTACCTCCGGGATTGTGTTGAAAAGAAAAAGAAAATTAAAATCAACTGGGCCGTATAGCCATAAATATTGCCTGGAGATGATTTCAACTACCGAGAATTACTCGGTAGTTCGGCAGAAGCCCGTATAATGCTCCCCGATATCGAGACAAAAAAATAAAAAAAGTATCCCATATTTGAGATAAGAAATAAAACCGGCGACTATTGCCAAGAGCCTGAATGATCTTCAACGCATTTTTGTTCTGTCGGGAAAATTTGCTGTAATAATTTCGGGAAAAGTTGGCGAGGGTCTGTTATAATCAGAAAATATTGATATTTATGGCCCTTCGGGCTGATTACATGAGAACAGATACGAGAAGATATGTTGAATAATCAGACTCCTGAGCAAATTGCGCGCGATAACATCGATAGACAGCTGGTTGCCTGCGGCTGGGTTGTGCAGAGCAAATCAGAGATCAACATCAACGCCGGCGCCGGCGTTGCGATCAGAGAATACCAGACCGATGTCGGCCCGGCCGATTACGTTCTTTTCGCCGGCGGCAAGCCGGTCGGCGTGATCGAAGCCAAACGCGCCGAAGAGGCCGAAACTCTTACGGTACACGAAGACCAGGCTGAATATTACGCCGAAGCGAAGCTCAAATACCTCAACAACGAAAAGCTGCCTTTTGTCTACGTCAGTACCGGCACGCTCACCCGATTCACCGATTTCCGTGACCCCAAACCGCGCGCCCGTGAAGTTTTTTCGTTTCACCGGCCCGAAACCATTCTTGCATGGCTGAAAAAGCCGAAATCGCTGCGGGCTTCACTGCACGACCTCGATGGCCTGCCGACCGCCGGCCTGCGCGAATGCCAGATCACCGCTATCACTAACCTCGAAAAGTCGTTCAAGGAATACCGACCGCGGGCGCTGATTCAGATGGCAACCGGTTCAGGCAAGACCTTCACTGCGATTACCTTTGTTTACCGGCTGCTCAAATTCACCAATGCCCGACGCATTCTGTTCCTGGTCGATACCAGAAACCTCGGCGAACAGGCCGAGCAGGAATTCATGGCCTACCAGCCGGCCGACGATAACCGGAATTTCACTGCCATCTACGGTGTACACCGGCTCAAATCGAAGTATATTCCGGGCGACAATCATGTTTACATCAGCACGATTCAGCGGCTCTACGCGGTTCTCAAGGGCCAGGATCTCGATGAAAGCGCCGAAGAGGAAAACCCCAACGAACGCTGGCAGCCAAAAGAAGTACCGCCGATCGAATACAACGAAAAGCTGCCGATCGAGTTCTTCGATTTTATCGTGATCGACGAATGTCATCGCAGCATCTACAATCTCTGGATGCAGGTGCTCGATTATTTCGACGCTTTCCAGACCGGCCTGACCGCCACCCCTGACAAGCGCACCTACGCATACTTCCATCAGAATCTGGTTTCTGAATATTCGCACGAAATGGCGGTGGCCGATGGGGTCAACGTCGGCTACGACGTTTTCATCATCGAAACAAAGGTGACAAAGCAGGGCTCGACTCTCTGGAAAGGCAACTATATCGAGCATCGCGATCGCTTGTCGCGCAAAAAACGCCTGGCGATGCAGGATGAAGACGAAGCCTATTCGGCAAAGCAGCTCGACAAAGATATCGTCAATCTTAACCAGATCAGAACGGTAATCAGCACTTTCAAAAAGCATCTGCCGGAAATGTTTCCCGACCGTTTTGACGCCGACGGTCACTTTGAAACCCCGAAGACGCTGGTTTTCGCCAAGACCGACAGCCATGCCGACGATATTATCAAAGTTATCCGCGAAGAATTCGGCGAAGAGAATCAGTTCTGCAAAAAGATCACCTACCGGGCCGAAGACGACCCGAAATCGGTGCTGACGTCGTTCCGTAATGAATATCACCCGCGCATCGCGGTGACCGTCGACATGATCGCCACCGGCACCGATGTTAAACCTCTTGAATGCCTGCTGTTCATGCGCGATGTCAAGAGCCGCAACTATTTTGAGCAGATGAAGGGGCGCGGCACCCGGGTTCTCAATTTCGATGACCTTAAGAAAGTTTCGCCAACTGCTAAAATCACCAAAGACCACTTTGTAATCGTAGATGCCATCGGGGTCAGCAAAAGTCTCAAAACCGACAGCCGGCCACTCGAAAAGAAGCCGGGCGTGCCGCTTAAAGACCTGCTCGGAGCGGTGGCGGTCGGTGCCAGAAGCGAAGAACTGTTCGCTTCGCTCGCCAACCGTCTGACACGGCTCGACCGGCAGCTGACGCTGAAGGAACAGGCCGCTTTTGAAGAAAAGAGCGGCGGCATTTCGCTCAAGCAGGTCGTAAAGAACCTGCTGAACGCCTATAACCCTGACACGCTCGAAGCACTGCAGGAACAGGCTGAAAAGGAAATGCCCAGCGCGGCCCCGCAGGCAATCGAAGCCAGGGTGCAGCAGCTGCATGCCGGGCTGCAGAACCAGGCGGCGCAGGTTTTTTCCGGTGAGATGAACAAATTTATCGAAAATCTGCGTAAAGTTCACGAGCAGAAGATCGACACCATCAACCCCGATGAAGTTGAAGATGTCGGTTGGGACAAGAACAAACGCGAGAAGGCGAAAGAGCTGGTCGATGCTTTCGCCGAGTGGATTGCCGCGCACCGCGATGAGTTTGTGGCACTGCGCATTTTTTACGACCAGCCATACCGGCGCCGTGATCTGACCTTCACCATGATCAGGGAACTGTCGGAAAAGATGCTGCTCGACCGCCCCGCAATTGCCGCCCTGAATGTATGGCGTGCCTACGAGCAGCTTGAAAATGTGACAACCCGGCCGGAAAACAAGCTAAGCGAGCTGATAGCACTGGTGGCACTGATCAGAAGGGTTGCCGGCATCGACGAAACTCTGACAAGCTATGATATAACCGTAGACCGTAACTTCAAGGCCTGGCTGTTCAAGAAGCAGGCCGGCAATCTAAAATTCACAAAAGAGCAGATGGACTGGCTCTACATGCTCAAAGACCAGATCGCCAACTCAGTGCACGTCGCCCTCGAAGACCTCGACTACACCCCCTTCGACGCCAACGGCGGCCGCGGCCGCATGTGGCAACTGTTCGGCGACAGCATGGAAACGATCCTCGAAGAACTGAACGAAGCACTGGCGGCATAATATGAACAATTTAACCCAGATTCACGAACTTATTCAGGCTGGCGAGGGCTATCACCTCGAATTCAAAGAATCACCAGACAAAGGCTTTATCGAAGAGGTCTGCGCCTTTGCCAATTCCGGCGGCGGAAAAATTCTTCCTGGAGTCGCCGATAACGGCTTGATAAAAGGCTAACCGGCAGACAAGGGGGGACAATGGGACGTGCTTTAAGCTCGATTTTGACTTTCTGCCCAGAAAAGTGTCCAGAAAAGTGCCCAGAAAAGTGCCCAGAAAAGTGCCCGAGCAATTAATACAGCAAAGATTGATGGATAAAGAACATGAACCAATCAATAATCCTGACTTTAAACCTATCGAATTCAATAGGTTTAAACCCGCATCAAATACAAAAGACATGAACAAACAGAACAAAGCGCCGGTGGCACACAAATGCTAAAAAACAAAAATGAAAGCAAAGTTCCTGAAAGCTGGGAAATTAGAAGGCTTGGCGAGATTTGCTTCACCACAAGCGGAGGAACTCCATCAAGAAAAATTGGTTCTTATTATGAAGGCACAATACCATGGGTGAAATCGGGGGAACTGGAAAAGGGAATAATAAAGGAAACTGAAGAACACATTTCTCAAGATGCCCTTAAGAACTCCAGCGCGAAAATTTTCCCGAAGGGCACGCTTTTGATAGCCCTTTATGGGGCAACTATTGGCAAGCTTGGCTTTTTAGGCGTTGACGCTGCCACTAATCAGGCAGTCTGCGGCATTTTTCAAAACGATATCGTTGATTTATTATTTTTGAAACATTTTCTCTTTTTCTGTAAAAGAAAACTTGTTGAACAAAGTGCTGGTGGAGCTCAACCCAACATTAGCCAGGCAATCCTTAAGGATCTCTTAATAGTAATCCCCCCTGTTAATGAACAAAAACGAATCGTTGCAAAAATAGAAGAACTGTTCAGCCGCCTCGACGCCGGGGTTGAGAGCCTGAAAAAGGCGCAGGCCCAGCTCAAAACCTACCGCCAGGCCGTTTTAAAATGGGCCTTCGAAGGCCGATTAACGAATGAGGGAGGTAATAATAAATTGCCAGCGGGTTGGAAATTGGTAAAAATTGAGGACTGCGCTGCTATTGGCACAGGGGCAACACCCCTTAAAAGCAACAAAGAATACTATGAAAATGGCACTATCCCATGGGTTACAAGTGGAGCACTAAATGACGAGTTTGTTAGAGAGGCAACCGATTACGTAACTACCAAGGCAGTCAAAGAAACAAACCTAACATTATATCCCAAACACACCCTGCTTTTAGCAATGTATGGAGAGGGCAAAACACGCGGAAAATGTTCAGAATTGCTTATAGAAGCTTGTACAAATCAAGCTATAGCCGCCATAAATCTTGAGGGCCATGACCCCAATATCAAGCCATTTTTGAAGCACTTCCTCCTCTACAACTACAATAACGTTAGGAATTTGGCCGCTGGCGGTGTTCAACCAAATTTAAATCTGGGCATCGTTAGAAAAACACTTTTTCCGCTACCTCCGACACAAAGCCAGCGGCAGTCGATTGTTTTCGAAATAGAAAAGAGGCTTTCAGTTTGTGACAAGCTTGAAGATAGCATTGAGCAGGGCCTGAAACAAGCCGAAGTGCTGAAACAAAGTATTCTAAAAAAAGCCTTCGAAGGCAAACTTGTGCCACAAAACCCGGATGATGAACCAGCAAGCATGCTTCTTGAACGCATCCGCTCCGAACGCGAAAAACCCGCTACTGGTGCAGCGAAAAATGCGACAACCACCAGAAAAAAGAAAAAGCCATGCACGACACAATAATTCTTCGTATTTGCAATAACCGCCGCCGGGCAATTCCGGTTCCAACCACTGCCGCCTGGTTACACGAAGGCAATCTGCAAATTACGCATATCGCCTGCCAGCATAAACCCCAAATGAAAAAATGAATATACAGAAAACTATTGCGATGATTAATGCTATTACTGCATCTGATCATGAATTATTTGACTGGCGCTCAACGGCATCAGAACGATGTACAGCATGGATATCAGAGAGTCTCTGGAAGTTTGTCAATAAAGGTGGCAAGATCGTTGAGCTTGGCTGTGGGACAGGCAAACAAACTTACGCCCTTGAGAACATAGGTCTTGATTGCCTCGGAATAGATATTTGTAAAAACGCAATTAGAAGGGCAAATGAAAATAAAAAAAGGTACAATTCTCAGGCTAGGTTTCAAGAGGCTTCATATTTTAAAATTCCATATAACAATAATACTTTCGACTACGTTCTCTTTCATAAAAATATTGTTGAATGCTCAAAAAGGGATTTTGGACTTTTAGTTCAAGAAATAAGCAGGGTTGTCATACCCGACGGGAAACTGTTTATCACGATAAAAAACAACGATAATTGTGAAAGCCTCAAAAAAGTCAAAAAAACGGTAAAAATTATTACAGTTAAGGATGGAGAAGAATTTGAGTATCCCACATATGAATGGAACAAAATGATTTTAAAAGAATCAACCAGCAATTTTTTTACGCTTGAAAATCAAGTAGCAATTGAAAATGAAAAATACTCATTAATGATATTTAAGAAAAAAAGTCATGCAAAGTGTGTCGACGCAGAAAATGGGGCCAGATAGCTGGTGTTGCTACTCAGCACCAGCGTTCACCTCTCAATTTCCGGTGACGACTGTGGCGTTCAGGAGAAATTAAACAGGAATGATGCACTATTTGATGGCAATTCTTAAGCAGGAAAGTGCTGCCGAATTATGTCGAGAAATTGGCGCATACAAATCGAATGAATTACATTTTGCCCCAAACTCAAATCTACATTTCACAATTTTGTATTTTTCTATAGATCCTCTGGCAGATGAAAAATTTGTCTCAGACCTCAGATTAAAAGTAGATTCGCTGATTTTGCCCAAATTAGACGTGGATGAGATTCGAATTGGGGCAAAGCAGGTATCCTTGATAATAAAAAAAAATGAGCAGCTGGAGCAGATTCATAGCTTTCTTTCCTGCGAAATCCCATTCTTTGTCGATATTTTAAATCGAGAGTTTTCTGGATGGCTTCCTCATATCATTATTTCAGACAATATTTTCAAAAAGAGCGAAGAGGAAAAATTTGTAAAATCGGAAAATATTCCTCATCAGTTGATTAAAACACCTATTGAGTTTGAAAGAATTTTAATCACAAGAAAAGAAAACGACAGGTTTAAGTCGATCTATGACAGAAAATTGCAATAGGCTAACGAATAAGGATAGATAGTGCGTCGAAATGAAATTGGAGCAAAAGAGATTTTGATGAATATGAAAAGCAAGCTTGAATCAGCTTCTGAAACTTCGTTTGAAGATTCTAAATCAGACAAAGAGCTGACTGCATTTTCTTCGCTTAACTTTGAGTCGTTTATGGTGCAGTTTTCAAAAAAAGTCGTGGCGGTGCGCACGCAAAGGAGTGATGCCAGTGCTTGAAAAATTCAGGGTTAATGGGTTTCGTGGGCTTGATAATGTTGCAGTTGAGAATCTGTCGCGGTTCAACCTGATAATAGGGCCCAACAACAGCGGCAAGACCTCCTTGCTTGAGGCTCTGCAGCTTTATGCGGCGCCTCTTGATTTCCGGGCTTTTCTGGCGATTATGAGTCAGAGAGGCGCAGGGCTGCATCCTAACGCCTTTTTCATCACCGAACAGCTGCGCTGGTTTTTCCAGGCGCAAAAAAACAATGAAACCTTCAAGGCCGAAATCGCAGGCCAGACGGCCGACCATGCCAGAGAAATCAGGCTGTCATACTGGGCCTCGAATAATGATAAATCAGTGATCAGACCGCCGGGCAACGTTGCACAGCAGATGATTTTTGGCGGCCCGCCGGGCACCCGGGTTGAGGCACTCGACAGCGGGGTTTTACTCGGCCAGGTCGAAATCGACCTCGACCAGCAGGCAAAAAACCCGTTCAAAAAAAACGTCAAAATCAATTTTCCGGCGGCCGGGGCGCTGGTTTTTCCCGGAGATGGCCTCGATTGCACCATACCGTATGAATTCATCGAGCCAAGCCCGCAAAAACACCTTGAAGCGGGTATCGAAAAGATCAGCACCATCATTCGAACCGGTGTCAAAAACCGCTATATATCACTGATGCAGGCGATCGATCCGAATATCGACGATGTTCAGATACTTCTTACCAACGACGGCTCACCGCACGTGGTTCTGAATCACCGGGTGCTCGGCCTTACTCCCCTGAGCATACACGGCGACGGCCTGCGACGGGCCAGCATTCTGGCCGGAGCTGTCGCGCAGGCAGCCGGCGGCCTCGTTCTCATCGATGAACTTGAGAATGCCATTCATTTCAGGGGCCTGGCGGAAATTATCAGAGTCCTGATTTCATGGCTGCAGGAAAATAACACCCAGGTCTTCGCCACCACGCACAGTCTCGAATGCATCGACGCACTGGCGACCGCTGCCCAGGCAAATCCAGAACTTTTTTCACTTTTCTATTTTTCAAAAAATGACAACGGAACGCAGTTAAAAAGGCTGAGCGGCAACGATGTCATAAAAGTCAGACAGGAACTTGGCTCAGATGTCAGGATGTTCACATGAAATATTCATATCTCGTCGTCGAAGGGCAACACGATCTTGAGGTTCTGACAGCCCTTTTCAGACTTGCAGGGTTCAAAAGACTCAAAGCAATCAGTGAAATCCCCACGCTCTGGCATCCGCAGTTTCCCAAAAACATTATCAACAACGCTGATTTGCTACAGCGACCACGGGTTCCGACCGTTATGCAGAAAGATAATGAAATTTCCGTGCTGATCTCACCCGCAGGGGGGCTCGCGAAAATAGCACTTGAAAACCAACTGCTCGCATTGTCTCTTGAAAATGGCAGAAAGCTGACAGGTTTCGGGGTTATCATCGATACCGACCCGGATAAGGGCACAGCGGCAGAAATTTATGCGAAAATCGTCGAAATGTTTCCCGGCCTGTCATTTGCCGGAAAGCCCGGCGAAATAAGGGCAGGCAGCCCAAATACCGGAATTTTTCTGCTCCCGGACAACTGTACGACAGGTTCGCTCGAAACACTTCTGCTGGACGCAGCCGAGGTTGAGTTTCCGAAACTGAAAAAGGCGGCAACCAGCTTCGTTGACTCACTGGATTCAACCTCTGCAGCCCCGACTGACTTAAAGGAATTCAACAAACCCTTCGGCAGAAAAAAAGCACTTGTCGGCACCATGGGCAGCATTTTCAAACCGGGAAAAAGCATTCAGGTTTCGATTCACGACAATCCGTGGTTAACCGAAAAAACCAGATCACTGCCAGGCCTTGCCGCACTCTGGCATTTTCTCAGGCAGCTTACGGGAATCGAACACCCATGAGAGGCCAGAACCTACAGAACCCAACAGGAAAATCAGATGAGTAACGAAAGCAACAATACTTCAAGCATTATCAGCAAGGTGTGGAGCTTCTGCAATACCCTGCGTGACGACGGGGTCGGCTATGGTGACTATCTTGAACAGCTGACTTTTCTGCTGTTCCTGAAAATGGCGCATGAATTCAGCCGGCCGCCCTGGAACCGCAAACTGCCGATCCCGCAAGAATACAGCTGGGAAAGCCTTACCGGCCGGCGCGGCGCTGAGCTTGAAGTGCATTATACAACCCTGCTGCGTGAGCTTTCACAAGCGAAGGGCGTGCTCGGGCAGATTTTCTTCAAGAGCCAGAACAAGATTCAGGATCCGGCCAAGCTTTTCAAGCTGATCGACATGATCGATAAAGAGCAGTGGAGCACCATGGGCGCCGATATCAAAGGCAAAATCTATGAGGGCCTGCTCGAAAAGAACGCCGAAGACACCAAAAGCGGCGCCGGACAGTATTTTACCCCGCGCGCTCTTATTCGTGCCATGGTCGAATGCGTGCGACCGCAGCCTCTGAAAACCATCGCCGACCCGGCCTGCGGCACCGGTGGCTTTTTCCTCGCCGCCTATGACTTCATCGCGAATCCGGCGAATTTTTCACTGACGAGTGAACAGAAAAAGTTTCTGAAACATGAAACCTTTTTCGGCAACGAAATCGTGGCCGGAACCCGACGCATGGCACTGATGAACCTGTTTCTGCACAATATCGGCGACTTCGAAAGCGACAGTTTCATTTCGCCGGCCGACGCGCTGATTTCCGATACCGGGCTGCGCGTCGACTACGTGCTCGCCAACCCGCCTTTCGGCAAAAAAAGCAGCATGACCTTCACCAACGAAGAAGGCGAGCAGGACAGCGAAGACCTGACCTACAACCGCCAGGACTTCTGGGTTACGACCAGCAACAAACAGCTGAATTTCGTGCAGCACATACGCACCCTGCTCAAGTCAGACGGGCATGCGGCCGTCGTGCTGCCGGACAACGTGCTTTTCGAAGGCGGAGCCGGCGAAACCGTGCGGAAAAAACTGATGGAAACCACCAGCCTGCACACGATTCTGCGCCTGCCGACCGGGGTTTTCTACAAACAGGGCGTCAAGGCCAATGTGCTGTTCTTCGACAACCACCCCGCCGCCAGAACCCCCTGGACAAAGGAAGTCTGGATCTACGACTTCAGAACCAACATTCATTTCACACTCAAGAAAAACCCGCTGAAATTTGAAGACCTCAAAGACTTTATCACCTGCTATAACCCGGCGAATATCAACCGGCGCAGCGAAACCTGGCACCCCGAAACCAACCCGGAAGGCCGCTGGCGCAGATTTTCATACGAAGACATTCTCGCCCGCGACAAAACCAGCCTCGACATCACCTGGATCAAGGACAAAAGCCTGACCGACCTCGACAATCTACCCAACCCTGACGAACTCGCCGCCGACATCATCGAAAACCTCGAAGCCGGCATCGAATGCTTCAAAGAAATCTACAATTCCGTTAAATAACCAGCCCCGAAGCTTGTTTCAACTACCGAGAATTTCTCGGTAGTTGCCCACAAAGTCGATACGCAATTGACAATGGTATATGAAATCAATATACTTTTCTTGAGGTGAATTGATGGGAAAAGTCATAAATGTTTTTGATTTGATTCGAAATTGTCTCGGCTTCGACTGGGACGAAGGTAACGAAGTCAAAAACTGGTCTAACCATCATGTATCTCAGGTTGAATGCGAGGCAGTATTTTTAAATGAGCCAATCGTAAAGTTCGATCTGGAACATTCACAAGACGAAAAACGCTTTATGGCATTCGGTAAAACAGACCAGGAAAGATATTTATTTGTCGCTTTCACAGTTCGTAAGCGACTGATCAGGGTTATTTCCGCCCGGGATATGACCAAAGCTGAATTCATGGAGTATGAAAGATATGAAGAAAAGAATTCCAAAATTTAAGAACGAACAGGAAGAAAGAGAATTCTGGCTCACTCACGACTCTTGCGATTATGTCGACTGGTCTGATGCGGAGAAAGTTGTTTTTCCGAATTTAAAGCCTTCTTCGAAAACAATTTCAATTCGGCTGCCTGAGAGCATGCTGAACGAAATTAAGGTGATGGCAAATAAAAAAGACGTGCCCTATCAGTCATTGATTAAAATCCTGCTTTCAGAAAAGCTGGAGGAAAGCAAAAAGAAGGCAGCATAGCTATTCTTTCCAAGCCCTTTAGAAAAGCAGATGAATATGACAGCGGCCGCTAAATTTAAACTACAATTAAACGGGGTAAGGAGATTTATATGACAGCTGCAACGACCAAACTGGAAGAAAAAATTTCATTGCCTTGCGAAGATAGAATTTGCCTGGTTGAAAAACTGTTGAAAAGCCTTAATTCACCCAGCCGGGAAGAAGTTGACAAGGCATGGGCTGAAGAATCAGAACGAAGAATCGATGAAATAGAATCAGGCAAAGTCCAGACAATTCCAGGCGAACAGGTCTTCCAGGAAATTAGAAAGCGAATCAAAAAGTGAATTTTGTCTTTCACTGTTTGTTGCATAATTGAAATACCGGGAATTGCAAAGGTAGGTTTCCCATGATGATAAACACCCGTCGACCATGAAGCCTGGCTTTTGAAGCCAATTGGCAGATGGAATGAGGAGAACTAAGCATGCATGGTGTTAAAGATATTATTCGGGATGCAGAATCTCTTCCGGCTGAAGAAAGAATTGCTGTAATCGATTCTTTGCTGCGCACGCTGAACAGACCTTCTCCAGAAATTGACAAAGCCTGGATAAAAGTTACAAAGGCCAGACTGGCCGAACTTCGGTCAGGAAAAGTAAAGGCCATACCAGGAGATCAAATATTCGCCAAAATCAAAGAGCGCTTTGATAAATGAAGCGGCAGCGGAAAATTTGACGGTGCGGTGAATAATCATTCTATTCGCATTAAATTATGCGGAGAATAGAAAAATATCTGATTGACGATGCGGTGAATAATCATTATATTCTCATTAAATTATGCGGAGAATAGAAAAATATATTTATCAAAAACCAGGCTGGCCCAGGTTTTTCTGGAATACGGAAAAACTGCTGACTTTGCTGACTGAAGTAAGAAACATGCAGGGCCGCATTGTCGGACAAATGAGCGCTCTGGGGTTTTCCCTCAAGGACCATGCAAATCTTGAAATCCTGACTCAGGACATCTTGAACTCCAATGAAATTGAAGGGGAAATTCTTGATAAAAACCAGGTCAGATCTTCAATTGCCAGGCGACTTGGCCTGAATGTTTCCGGTCTTGTTGCATCCGACAGAAACGTGGATGCCGTTGTTGAAATGATGATCGATGCCACCAGAAATTTCGATCAGCCTCTCACCAGAGACAGAATCATTGGCTGGCACAATACCCTTTTTCCTTCAGGCTACAGCGGCATGCTTAAAATCCGGGTCGGCAAATTCAGAGATGACGCGTCAGGCCCGATGCAGGTTATCTCTGGCCCAATCGGCAAAGAAAAAGTTCATTACCAGGCCCCGCCGGCAGCAGCCCTGGAAATCGAGATGGCGGCTTTTTTCGACTGGTTCAATAAAGAACAAGGCATAGATCTGGTAATAAAATCCGCTCTGGCACATCTATGGTTCGTCACCCTCCATCCTTTCGACGATGGCAATGGAAGAATCGCCCGGGCTCTGGCAGATATGATTCTGGCCCGTTCAGACGGCCAGCCACATCGCTTTTACAGCATGTCTGCGCAAATCAGGGCCGAAAGAAAACAATATTACGAGGTCCTGGAAAAAACCCAGAAAAGTTCACTCGATGTCACATGCTGGCTGGAATGGTTTTTAAAGTGTCTGCTGAATGCCATCAAAGAATCAGCAAAGACTCTCGGGCTGGTCGTTTTCAAGCACAATTTCTGGCTGGCCAATGCCGCAAAACTTGAGAACGAAAGACAGCGTAAAATGCTCAACAAGCTGCTCGATGGCTTTGACGGGAACCTGACCTCTTCAAAATGGGCAAAAATCTGCAAATGCTCTCAGGACACCGCCCTGCGCGACATCAGAGACCTGCTGGAAAAACAGATACTGCAGAAACTCCCTGGCGGCAGCCGCAGCACCGCCTATGCTCTGAAAAAAGGCTGCCCCACAGGTTTGTGAGACAGCCATTTTTTCTGAGAGTTTTAGAGAGTCTTGAAGAGGCTTACAGAGGCTTCATTTTGCGGGTTTCAGGTTTGGAACCTTCGGCGGCCATTATTTTTTCCCTTTTGAAGCTGTTGAGGAAATCGGCGATTCGATCTTCAAAAAAGCCAACCGGGCGTCTTTCCATCGACGGAACCCTGCCGGAATCATTGCCGATGAAATACAGAGCCGGCTGAAATTCGAAGCGGCTTCGCGTTAAAGTCACCGCAAAGCCGACCACTTCGTTCTCATCATAGGTAAAACCCGCCGTTGAACCAGCGGGAAGAAGTTCAACACGGTTACCGTCGGCACAGCGCACCGGTTTGCCTTCATTCGGTTCGGCAAAGGGGAAAAACAGCTGCTGACCATCTTCGAGTTCGGCGAGCAGATCTTTCCAGGTCGGGTTCTCAGGGTTTCCGTGTTTCGCCACATTCGGGTTTTCGCGCCAGATGAAGTCGGCAAGCGTCATGTCGGTAGTCGCTACCCTCTTAAAATGTGCCAGCATGCTCCTCACGAAATCTTGAAAATCGAAACCAGGCTTGTCAAATTTCCAGGTGATCATGTTTTCCTCCATTTATTACGGCATGGCAAAATTCGCCATGCTCTCTCTCAAATTTTCTGTCGCCGGTAGTTCCAACTCCGGCAGCTAATTAAAGTTTACGCGACATCACGCGAAATCGCAACCGGGGTACAGACCAATCGTCAATTGCCATGCCACGGCCGGCAGATAAATTCGAGAATCTTCGGCAGACGCCTGGCCCAGGCGGCTTCGTTGTGAACCGCGCCCTCGTCGAGCATGAGTTCGACCCGCGCAGAATCGTAACCGCGCGCCAGCAGCAGATCACGCATTTCCTGCACATCGTCGATCAGATCGGAAACCCCGTTGCTGTTAAGATCGACGGCGTCTTCCGCCGTGCCCATGTCGATCCAGACCCGCAGGTTCGCCGGCAGCCGGTGCAGGCGACGCGCATAGTTGGTCAGCCAGTGATTACCCCATGCCAGCGTTGGCGAAACGGCACCGACGGCCCCGAAAACCGCGGGGTGCCGAATGCCGAGATAAAGGGAAACGAGCCCGCCGTGCGATGAGCCGATAACGGCCGTGTGCGAGGCATCGACAAGCGTGCGGTAGGTCGAATCGATAAAGGGCTTCACTTCATCGATCAGAAAAGAGGCGTAGAGATC
>ERZ795032.1157-NODE-1157-length-19920-cov-22.740549_pt1 | contig 19920 bp, 13 predicted proteins | sample MGYA00375124_ERZ795032 | MGnify/ENA primary metagenome ERZ795032 (study PRJEB30167, sample SAMN05720154) | activated sludge metagenome | isolation source: Anaerobic digester | place: China | collected 2015-12-16 ...
TATATGCAACACTTTTCTTAGTAGTGGGGATTCTACTGCATTAATTGGGTTTAATGTACTCTATATTTATATTAAGATCGATTATGCCTTACTTTTGTAAAACTTGTTGTTGATGATCCAGATGAAGATAGCAAGAATAAAAGAACTCATTCGGAGCCATCACCATAACTGCCCATTTGATCCACCAATCGCCCAAAATGGTGATACCGAAAAGCCAGCCAAAGCCAAGAATCTCACGGATCAGAGCAATGGCAAGCAAGACCAAAGTATAGCCAATTCCATGGCTGATTTCTCATCTGATACCATGTGTGCAGTTTGGTATTTGGGCAACTGTCTGTTACCCATACCCATTAACACTAGTATCTTGACAAGCATCGACTGTCGGATAGAGACGTTTCAACTTGATTCTTGAGTCTTGGGTCGTAAACTGCCAGTTGATCTTGCCGCGTGATACATCAAAGATGAAACGCTCTCTGCCATCAGTGGATTGCAGGTTGATAATCACTTTTTCACCTGGATGGGGAAATCCATGAGCATCATCATCCAAGCGCGATTTGGGCATCTTGATTAGCTTATCAGCCTCCGCTTGCGAAATGATTATCTCAGCCATCTTTCCTCTCAATTTGGTTCAAGATTAGGTTTCTGGTACTGATTTCATGTTGAAAGTTTTTGTCAATTAAAAGATGATTTAACTTCAATCTGATGGCCAAATAAAGAGTCTCAAGTAATTTTACAAATCGTAGCACTTTCGTTGCAAATCCCCAAAACCGATATGAGCCAGTATCACGATTTATATAAATCACTTAACCACTTCTACTGCAATGGTTATCTCTGTCTCCTGGATCGCTACCAGAAGTGTGCATGATGTACTAATTGCAGCCTGTCGATTACCTTTATCGTCCGCTTTCTTTATCCTTGGCTTCGGTTTTAAGCCTGATTCTTTTCTAATCTTTCCAGTATGCCAGGTTGTATCAATGTGCCAAGCTTCAGGATTCCCTCTCTTGATATTTAGTTATACCCATTACAGCCAATTCCCATCATGCAGATAGATGCCAATGCTTCCAGGAAGGATTATCCGGCGCCCTTGCTGGCAGATCTGGCGCTTTACAAATACTCGAACACTATCAAAACCTCGTTTGTTGTGTTCCCGATGATATTCCGAGGGGCAGACGGGAGGGCAAAGGGAGCGCTGGGGTTAGCAGTCTGTGTGTCGCTCTTCCAGAGCTTTCTTGGTAAACTGCCATCTTTCTTGGGGCTCACGCCACCAAGCTATGGTGTGTCGCTCTTCCAGAGCTTTCTTGGTAAACTGCCATCTTTCTTGGGGCTCACGCCACCAAGCTATGGTGTGTCGCTCTTCCAGAGCTTTCTGCATGTATTCGGAGTAGGAGCGAGCCGCAACTCCTAGTTTTCGGTCGTACAAGCAGTTGCAAGTGGCCGATGTTTTTGGGCGAGCCCAACTCGCCCCTATGTTGCGGGTTCTGAAGCGGGTTTCACTCTTCCACTCTTCCTCTCTTCCACTTTCCCACCTTTTTCACTTCCATGAAACATTCATTTTCAAGTCACCTTGCTCTCGAGATCGTCTCGAGTACTCGAGACGATCTCGAGAGGAACCTGCGTTAAAACTCACTTTACGAAGGCAGTAGGGTATGCTAATGGAAAAAGTGCTTTTCGCTTGACACATCAGCGCTACTCAGTAAGGCTTGCTTAGCGAGATATTTTACCCAAACAAGCCATATCGCAAAGGGGAGAGAGTCATGCGATTACCCGCCATCAAGACCCTGATCATTTTTTGGATAATCCTGCTAAGTGCAGCCGGACTATATGCCACGCAACCTTTCTGGAGCATGCAGCCCAGCACCCGGGAGATTTCCCGGGCAGATTCCCTGACCGGATTTGATGTGATCAAATACACCATTGACCTGGCCATCAATGAGCAGACACATTACATCAGCGGCTCGGTGGAAGCGCTGGTCCTGGCGGAAGAAAATTTGGCCAGTCTTTCTTACCGGCTGGAAGGCGGCTCGCTGGCGGTTACGGCGGTGTCAGTAAACCAACTCCCAGTAGCCTTCACGCATCAGGAGGGGATCATCACGATCCCGATGAATGTGACTCAGGGACAGCAATTTACCACCAAAGTCTGGTATTCCGGGATCACCGGAAACAGTCCGGCGCCCTACAATATCGGGCTGATCTTCACCCCCAACGGCTGTTACACGCTCTCCAATCCGGATGCCGGACGTTTTTGGTGGCCCAGTTACGACCATCCCTGGGATAAAGCGCTGGTGGATTGGCAGATCACGGTGCGAAGTGACTGGCTGGCTGCTGCCAATGGCCTGCGCACCGGGATCACAGAAAACGAGGATGGCACCCGTACCCACCATTGGTCAAGCAGTTCGCCGATTGCGACTTACGTGGTGGGATTTTCCGCTGGCCCGTATATTGAGTTCAACCAGACGGCCGGAACTCTCCCGATCCAGAATTTCGTGCTACCCAGTCAGTTGAATGCTGCTCAGGTGGATTTTGCCAATGTGCCGCAGATGATCTCGCATTTCTCCGAGCTTTTTGGCCCCTATCCCTTTGAGAAATATGGGCATATGGTGGTAAATATGGCCACCTATGCGGCCATGGAGCATCAGACCATGACCACTTTCGGCAGTCAGTATCTAAGTGGGCAGCAGACCTACGAGTCGATTGTGGCGCATGAGCTTGCGCATCAGTGGTATGGGAACTATCTGACCCCGATCACGATGCGGGAGGTATGGCTGAAAGAGAGCTTTGCCACCTATTCCGAGATGCTCTGGGAGCATAAAAAAAGCGGCTGGTCAGCAGCTTGCAACTACCTGCGTTACAGCATCCAAAACTATTATATCACTTGGGAAAACAGCAACGGTCCGCATACGATCTTTAATCCAGAGTACAACCTCATGTTTGCCCCGCCTACCTATGAGAAATCCGCTTCAGTGCTGCATATGCTCCGCCTGAAAATGGGTAACGCCGCCTTTTTTCCCTTTATCCGGGCGCTACTCACCAGCTATCCCAATGGCAACATCAACACGGCCGAATTCATCGCTCTGGCAGAGCAATATCATGGCTCTGGACTCACGCAGTTTTTCCAGCAGTGGATCTACTCTCCGGGAATTCCTAATGTAGCCGTGGCTCTGTTTACCAATCCGCAAAACCAGGTGAAGAGCTATGGGTATAGCACTTCGCCTACAGCCACGCAGTTTTATCTGGATGTTCCACTGCGGTTAAGCGGCTCAGCGGTCGCAGATTCGGTGGTGGTGAGTGCCGGACCCAATGGGGAAATTAGCCTGTTTCAGATCGGAGCGCAAGATGATGCAGGGGATCTGGAAATTGATCCCAATCACTGGGTTTTGACCCGGCAGATGGTGAGTTTGCGCCAGAATCTCAGCTCCTGCCTGCCCTACAATGGGGCTGTAGCTTTGACGTGGACGGCCTTCCCGGCCGCTATGCCCCTGGCGGGATATCATGTCTACCGGCGTACTTTGCCCCAGGGAAGTCCGGTTCGGATCACCCCACAACCGGTGACGACGCTGAGTTTTACAGACTATCAGGTGAGCAATGGCACTGCCTATGAATATTATGTGGTGGCGGTGGATACCGAATTCTATGAATCCCTGCCTTCCAACCGGATGACGGCGCTGCCGATCGACTTCCCTTTTGATCAGGGCTTTTTGGTGGTGGATGAAACCCGGGATGGCAATGGCACGGCGATCTCGCCCACCAATGCCCAGGTAGATGCCTTTTATCAGGATGTATTACAAGATTTTAGCTATACAATTTGGGATTATGCCACGCAAGGTGCTCCGGCTTTGGCAGAGCTTAGTCATTACCCCCTGGTGCTATGGCACTGCGATGATTTCTCGGAGCAACAGCTCATCTACAATCTCGATCTGATCGGGTCCTACGTCCTCAGCGGAGGACGCCTCATGATCAGTGGCTGGAAATACCCCGCAGCCTTCAGTGACAGTTTCATCCAGCAATTCCTGCCAGGGATTACGCTCAATTATCATAATGGCGCAGTATTCATCTCAGCCCAGTCCGATATCTATCCTGATCTCTGGCCTGATCCTGATAAACTGGTGGCTCCCTGGAACGGGATGCTGACGATGACCTATACCTTCAGCGGGGCACAATCAGCACTTTATACTGCAGAAATCTCCGGAGGTGGGGTGGGACATGGCGCTCCTGCAGCAATCAGGATGGAGCATGGAGGTTCGCTGGTGCTTCTGGGCTTTCCGCTGTACTTCATGCAGCAGGAAGGCGTAAGAGGTTTTTTAAGCCAGTATCTTCCGGAGCTGTATCCCGCCTTGGATGGAGATGATCCGCTGGCTCTGGCTCTACAGCCTTTGAGAGTAAAAGCAAGCCCCAATCCCCTGCGTTTTGGTGTGAGCCTTAAGCTGGCTCTCAGCGGATTGGATGGTCACCTGCCTCTTAGGATCAGTCTCTATAATCTGCGGGGACAATTGGTGCGGCAAAGCTATCTTTCAGAGATGGGCAGCAACAAAGCAAACTATCCTTTGGATGTATCAAATCTACCCTCGGGGATCTATCTCTGCCGGGTTGGGCAGGGATCGAAGCAACATACAGTAAGGCTATCGATCGTAAGATAGGTTATGCAGGTACGTAATTCATTGATTCTATCTGGTGCTATGCATCAAAAACGGTGGTTGAAACCACCGCCTTACGTCGTTATCTTTGCGGGTGAGGGATCATGTATTCCCTCTATTACTCAGCTCCAGTACTTACGATCCAGAGTGCGGTATTGGATGGCTTCGCTGATGTGATCGCTATTGATGCTGCTAGAGCCTTCCAGATCAGCAATGGTACGGGCTACTTTCAGGATACGGTCAAAGACACGGGCGGAATAGCCCATTTTGTCGATGGCATTTTGCATCAGGGCATGGCTGGCGGTATCCATATTGCAATATTTACGTAGCTGTTTGGCATTCATTTGTGAATTACAGAAGATACCTGCTTCGGCAAAGCGTTCATGCTGAATGCTCCGGGCTTTGTTCACCCGGGTACGGATCTTGGCAGATGTGTCTCCCGAAGGCAATGCTGCCAGATCAGCATAGCTGACCGTGGGTACTTCCACATGGATGTCGATTCTATCCAAAAGAGGACCGGATATGCGATTGCGGTATCTGGAAATAGAGCCGCTATCGCAGGTGCAGGTGTGATTTGGGATGTTGGCACCATAATACCCGCAGGGGCAGGGATTCATGGAGGCAATCAGCATAAACTCCGCCGGAAAAGTGAGGCTGGTGGTAGCCCGGGAAATGGTTACCATGCCATCTTCCAACGGTTGACGCAGTACTTCCAGCACGCCACGCTTGAACTCAGGCAATTCATCCAGGAACAGCACTCCTCGATGCGAAAGGCTTACTTCACCGGGCTTGGGATAGGCTCCGCCACCAATTAATGCGATGTCGCTACATGAGTGGTGAGGTCCGCGGAAGGGTCTGGTGGTGAGAATGCCATTCTTGAAATCCTTGGAAAAACCTGCCACGGAGTGAATCTTGGTGGCTTCCAGAGCTTCGTCCAAAGTGAGTTCCGGCAGGATCGTGGGTACTCTTCTGGCCAGCATGGTCTTGCCGCTGCCGGGAGGGCCCAGCATCAGGAGGTTGTGTCCTCCTGCGGCTGCCACTTCCAGAGCGCGTTTCACCTGATACTGACCTTTCACGTCGTGCATATCAAGAGGAAAGTCGTTCAATACCTGAAAGATCTTATCACGATCCACTTTGGCAGGCAGGATCTTGGCTTCACCCCTTAGGTACTGACTTGTCTCCCACAGCGAGGTGACCGGAATCACGGTAAGACCATCAATGATGGCAGCTTCCTCGGCATTTTCAATAGGCACGATCAGGGTATCCAATTGATCACGCTTGGCGGCAATGGCGATCGGCAATACTCCATCCACAGGACGGACATTGCCATCCAGAGAAAGTTCGCCAATGATGCCGATCTTTCTCAGCGTAAGCTCTGGAATGCGTTTGTTATTCATCAGGACGGCCACGGCAATCGGTAAATCCAGCGAGGATGAGTCCTTTTTGATATCAGCAGGAGCCAGATTGATCGTATAGCGCCCGCTGGCATAACCCAACCCACTATTGCGCAACGCTGTAAACACTCTGTCCTTGCTCTCTTTCACCGAGTTTGAAGCCAGCCCGACCACATTGACTCCTGTCTGCATGGAGCCTTCATGGTCACATTCCACGGAAATCTGTAAAGCATCTATCCCCAGAGTCGTATAGGAGATGGCAAATCCTACCATTAGTAAGTCCTTTGTGAGATCATTTTTGCTTTATACTCCCTCAGATCTTATCTACTTTGAAATCTGTGAATTTCTGCCCTTCCTGCATATCCAGGGTGAAGCTGGAGACCCCACGAAAGTCGCTATAGTCACCGCTTACCATGAATTTGCCATTCAGATAGAGTTTCAAAGTTGATCCACTGCGTGTGATTCTGAGTGTGTTCAAATCCTGAACCGGGGTTTTCTTTTCCACCGTTCCGCTGATTCTGACGATGTAATCGCTCCATGATTTGACAACCCTTACATTTACTTCCTGCTGGTTCGTGTCGATCAGGGTCATGGTAAACTCACCCTCACTCTTTAAGAAATCAAACTGCAGCGCAAAACTGGCTGGAAATGGAAAGCTCTGGCTTGCTTTATGGCTGCCTTTGATCTGGGAACTAAGGTACTTTTTGCCCACCTTATCCCGATAGACATACAAGCCTTTGCCCCAGCCTGCCACAGAATCACCTTCCTTGTAGCTGGAAAAATCCTCAAAAAACACATTCGTAGATGAAGATACGGGCGCTGTTGGTTCTAGCTGTTCAGCCTCCTCCTGGTAGATTGTCTCTTCTTTGGGAGCGCTAACTTTGCTCACTTCACGAACTATGCCCAACAAGGCATCCGTTTGTGGGTCGGCAGGATATTCCAGCACGAGCGTGGCGATTTCCTTCATGCTTTGCATGTCCTGAACCAGCAGCTCGAACTTCAGCTTTGTATCGAAGTTCTTGATGCGACAGCTTAAGAATCCCCCCGGGGTATCATTCATCTCTTTGAAAATCAGAAGACCCAACTCGTTGAAAAACGCATAGTCCCGCTTCGCTTTACCCAGTTTGACGATGATCTTATCGGTCGCTTCCAGGGGTAGCGGTCTCAAGGCTTTAGAGTTTGATAGATGAGTGTGTAAAGTCTCACGAAAATACTCGCTTAGCTTTTCTGCAGGATGCTCATTGTCCAAAAGCTCAACCTTGTCTAAGACAAGCACCAGGGGAGTTTTTTGTTGCAATTGGCGGGTTAGATCAAGCGCAGAATTACCGATGTAGTCATCGAAAGGCGTTGCGATCAAGCAAGTACTGCATAGTGCGAATACTATTAACAACCATAAATGCCTCATAGTTACCTCTTATGTAGTTTGTCGAATTACTATTTATTATGGATTACGTGCAACTGTAAACAGATAATAAACACGTCAAGGAATATCTCGTTGTAAGCCCCTTCCGGCATACTCAACCATGATACAGGAATGATGAGATAGACTTCTTGCAGATTCTGATTGACAGGATACTAATGCAGGTTCAATTTGCGTATGGGCTTAAGATCTGGTAAATTTCTTGAAGAACACAGAATGCAAGTCCAACTCCCATAATTAAATCATAATCCAAACAAGGATTCTGGAAAAGGAGTATCATGACTGTTCAGAGGTTACTTTATATCGGTATGTTCCTGATGCTGACTAAATTCGTAGCAGCTTCAAATCCCACAGACCTGCTACTGAGGATTACATTTGATCAGGCCATCGCTGATTCCAGCTTTTACAACACACCTGTAACCAATACCAAAGTCACCCTGGTCGCAGACCGATTTGGGAAACCAGATGCAGCCGGGAGCTTCAGCAGCGGCTCCTTCCTGACTCTGGGAAACCGTGATCTCTACAATCTAAATACCATGACCATCGCCTTTTGGATGAAGCCCACAGATTTGTATAGAGAACAAGTGATCATCAACAAAGATGAATGGCATGCCTCCTATAAGGTTTCACTCAAGAGTGGGAAGATCTGTTTTTGGGTAGGAGATAGAACAGACTGGTACACGCTCGAATACCCCTTCCCGGCTGGGACTGCCTGGACTCATGTGGCTGTTACCTACACAGGAGCAACGCAGGCTCTATATCTCAATGGTGTCAAAGTCTTTACCAAGAATATTGGAAAACCCATAGGGAACAGCTCTACCCCGGTAGAACTAGGGCGCAATACCTGGAACAAATCTGAACACTATGCAGGTTACCTTGATGATCTGTGTATTTATAACCGGGCATTGTCAGATCTTGAAATCCAAACACTGCATATCGGCTATGAGGTTTTTGCTCAAGCAAGGGAAGCATACGAAAAAGAAGTAGCTATCGAACAGAAAAAGTTCAGGCCTTTGATTTCAATGCAGATGGGTTACGACTTTTCGGGCTGTTCCCTGGATATTACTTCTGACAAAGGTGAAGCCCAGAGCAAGAACGAAAACGCTAATGTGATCAGGTATGATACAGAGAGTTTCCACCAGCTATCAGGCAATATGGCGCTGGGGTTCAATGGACTGAGACTGCTGGACTACAAATTCACCCGCCCCCTCACCAATTCACCCATGCAAAAGGAAATGTATAGCTTCAACACTCAATCCTCCACTGGCCTGGAGCGCTACACCTGGGGGATCAGTTTACTCCCACTTGCCACCCAGTTTATCGACAACAAACTCCTGCGCACCTTGCTGTCTTATCGTATGCAAAGCACCAAACAGCGGTATATTACTAAGGGCATCATCCAGACTGATGTGGATTTTAACGAATCAAATAACAATATTGTAGCCTTGCATAATGGAGACAGGGTCAATTTCCGCTCAGATTACCTGGACAGGGAGATCTCGATTGCTCTGGCTAAAATCCCCATTAAAACTACAAATAGTGTCTTTGGTACAGAATATGTAGCAGAAAACTTCTGGATACTACGGTGTGGATGGTTCAATGAGGAATGGAACCGCATCAGCGAAATGGTATATCAAACTGGACTCCCGGATGTGTTTCCCATTAAGTATCGCAATTCTGGAGTTGTGCTCAACTATGAAACCGAGAATCAAACTGCAAATGGTTTCAACGGGGACATATTAATGCGTTTTGGGTGGAGCGACGTGGAAGGTCCTATAAACTGGAATAATTATGCTGGCAACAATCAATCAGTAGGGATGACCAGCATGACTCTGGGCGCTGGCATGTGGTACAATATCAATCTTTCCGGTAAGAAACATCATAATCTCTTGATCACCCTGGGGACTAACCTGAAATACCATTTTCAGATCATCTCGCTGGAAAGCAATTCTATAGAGACCACTAACAAAGCTGATGCTGGAGGCATTATATTGCGGGATACAGACTTACTCTTCAGGATAAATCTCCTGGCAAGCTACAGGTATTAAGCCCAAAGATTGCAAGGAGAATTTCGCAGTCCCGATATCTGGACTATACCAGGACTGAATATCTTGCTCGATCCTGATACGCCAGCAATACGCACACGATGCGTAATGGGTGCGTATTGATAGCGTATTTCAAAGCGGCAGGAGCTACTCAACAGGAAGGTCACTCAAGCTCATCCCCTGCCCCGCTGGGGAAGTGCTGGGGAGGGCTTGATGATACGCACTGCTGGACCGAAAGCGTCCCCGTCTGCTGAGACTCGACAGAACTAATCCTTTGACCCAATCCTCTGATTTATTTGCCAAATTCGTAATTCTCTTTAACTTAACTTTAGAGAAGCTTCGAAGGAGGAACTCATGCTTACAGATCTGGAAATCGCCCGGCTGGTAAAACTCAAGCCTATCGATGAGATCGCTGCCAGGATAGGTCTGACCCCTCAGTACCTGGATCATTATGGAGAGTACAAGGCAAAAATCCGTTTCTCCGCCATCTATGCCAATGAAAATAACCCGATGGGCAAGCTCATTCTGGTTTCCGCTATTACGCCCACTCCCGCTGGAGAAGGTAAAACCACTGTTTCCATCGGATTATCTCAGGCTTTGAACCGGATCGGCAAGAAATCCATCGTTACCATTCGTGAACCCTCGTTGGGCCCTGTGTTTGGCATTAAAGGTGGTGCTGCGGGTGGAGGCTGGAGTCAGGTATTGCCGATGGAGGATATCAATCTGCATTTTACAGGAGACTTCCACGCTGTAACTGCTGCCAATAATACCCTGGCAGCCCTGGTGGATAATCATATATACTTCGACAACGAACTCAATATCGATCCCCGCCGACTTACCTGGAAACGTGTGATAGATGTAAATGACCGCATGCTGCGCAAGATTGTGATCGGGCTGGGTGGCAGCAAACAAGGCTTCCCTCGGGAAGACGGGTTTGATATCACTCCTGCCAGCGAGATTATGGCGATCCTCTGCCTCTCCAACAACATGGATGAGCTCAAGGAGCGGATTGGCAACATCACTGTGGGCTTCACTTACGATGGCGAACCGGTGAGAGTGCATCAACTGGGCTATGAGGGTGCCATTTCCGCCTTGTTGAAAGACGCCCTGAAGCCAAATCTGGTGCAAACCGCCGAGGGCACTCCAGCCATCGTGCATGGAGGTCCTTTTGCCAATATCGCTCAGGGTGCCAATAGCATCCTGGCTACTAAGACGGCCATGCGGCTTTCCGAGTACACTGTCACCGAAGCGGGCTTTGGCTTTGATCTGGGAGCGGAGAAATTCTTTGATCTGGTCTGTAAATACGGTGGATTCTGCACCAATGCCGTGGTTCTGGTTGCCACTGTACGAGCCCTAAAGGTGCATGGCGGAGCCAAGCTCAAAGACATCAACGAGCCCAATCCCAAGGCCGTAGAGGATGGACTGGTAAATCTTGGCAAGCATCTGGAAAACATTCATAAATTTGGCATGAAATCCATAGTTGCCATCAATCGCTTCCCTACTGATACGGACGAAGAACTCAAGCTGGTCAGCGATTTCGTACACGCCAATGGTTTTGAGGCTTCGATCGTGGAGTTTCATTCCAAGGGTGGCGAAGGTGGTCTGGAACTGGCTGAAAAGGTGATCGCAATGGTGGATAAAGATTCTTGTCAGTACCGCGGCTTGTACGATTGGAACAGTCCCGTAGAGGATAAAATCTTTACCATCGCCTCCGAGATTTATGGTGCTCAGAAAGTGGATTACACTGCCGATGCCAAAGCTGACCTGAAAAAGATTAATAAATACGGCTTCGATAAGCTGCCCATTTGCATAGCCAAGACCCAGAAATCCCTTTCTGATAATCCCGATCTGATCGGCAGACCCAAGGATTTCCTGGTGACCGTACGTGAGATCGTGATCGCCAGTGGGGCTGGATTCCTGGTGCCCATTACCGGTGAAATCATGCGGATGCCGGGTTTGCCTAAAAAACCCAGTGCCGGAACCATTGATGTGGAGCATGATGGGAATATCTCAGGATTGTTCTAAACCTCCCCAAACCAGCAGCGAGAGGATCATCAGGCTGATCCTGGCTGTGCCTTATGGGAAAGTGGCAAGCTATGGTCAGATTGCTGCTCTGGCGGGGCTTCATAATGGCGCTCGCCAAGTGGTAAGAATCCTGCATAGCAGTTCCGGCAAGTACAAGCTTCCCTGGCATAGGATCGTGAGATCGGATGGTGTAATCGCTCTGAGTGCAGAATCAGGAGGAGTGCTCCAGAAAGAACTGCTGCTCTCCGAAGGTGTTACATTCAAAACAAACATTCAAGTGGATATCAAAACCCACGGGTGGAAACCCTAAAACGAGGAAAATCATGGCAATTGATCCCAAAATCCTGCACCAGCAGCTTCAGGATATGCTGGTCGCTATCCCCAATGTCGCAGCCATCTGGGAAGGTGGCTCGGTGGCCACGGGCTTCTCAGATCAGTATTCTGATCTGGATTTGTTGATTGTCACACACGCCAACGATCCCGAGCCTGTTTTTGTTGCTTTGGAGACTTTTCTGGATTCCGGTTATGGCATTCAGCGGCAGTTTCGCATGCCCGAACCCTCCTGGCATGGCCTCTCCCAATGCTTTTACCTGCTGAAAGACAGTCCACCCTGCTACTATCTGGATCTTGCGGTTACCCACAAAGCCAATCCCAACAAACTCACAGAACCAGACCGGCATGGCAATGCCAATGTCTGGTATGATCCCGGGCAGATCTATACTTCACATCCCACGGCTCCTGAAGAACTGGCAAAAATCCAGCAGAGAGTCTTCAAATCTACCACTGATATCGATTTCATCACCAGGATAGAACTCGAAAAAGCCGTGTTGCGGGAAAACTGGATCGCCTCCCAGATGAATTACTATATGTTTGCAAATCGCTGTCTGGTGCCTTTGCTGAACCTCAAGTACCGTCCTGCCAAGGCTGACTTCGGTATCCGCTACAGCGACCGGGACTATCCTCTGGATGCAGTGCGAGTGCTGTCAGACCTGCTGCGGATAACATCTGTGGAGGATATCAAAAATAGGCTGCACTCTCTCTTCAATCTTTACGACAGATGCAAGGAAGAGCTTACTCCTGTGTATGGTGGGTAATCTTAGTCTTTGTCGATACAATCCTGTTCTGGTTCTGGCGGGATTGGATCCATAGCTCTGCTGAACTGAAACATTGGTTGTCGTATAGCCTGGGCTTTGAGACGGTAAAAACGTGATGATTGAGCTGTTTCCGTGAAGCTGGTTCCAGTAATCGCTGTCTGAGTTGCAGCAGACCAATCTGAAGCTTGAGTTGATGTGGATAGCAGATATTGATCTGCTCCACGTACAGCCTCCCAATGCAGTTCCGGCCCTTGTGCTCCAATCCTAATCGTGGGTTGAGGAGCATCGATCCAGACTCCGCTGATTACCAAAGACATCACTGGAATATTGTTCGATAATGTACCTGATGTAGTAGGATTCAGGGGATCATAGACAGTAGAATCGCTGCTCATGTAGCGGCATCGGGAAGGATTCTCCTGATCCGCAGAATACAGGAAATGGTTGCTGCTATTGTAGTATCTGATGTCCATGGGGCGATTGAAGCGTAGGGCAAGGTTTTGTCCGCTGTATAGAAATGGAGTATTGAAGCGCAGAAAGAGAAGATTCTGGCCACTCTCGTAACTCACAGTATCATCAAAAACCAGTGTATAGCCCTGTGCTGAGAGCCAACCCGAACTCAGGTTTGTCGCATCTGTATTTAGTGTCCAGATCTTGAGAGGTTGTGTCCATATATCCTGCACAAAACTGTATGGCAGGCAGATGCCTTCGAGATTTCCAGAAGCAATCCTGAGTTCATCAGCCAATAAAACTACTTCTGCCAGGCTGTTTTTCCAATAGAAATTGAAGGGCATGCTGTTTGCTGTGTTGTAGCTTCCATGATTGCCCACATTGCTCTGATATGCTTCGGCAGGATAAATTGGCAGGATCTCCACTTCGGTCAGGTTGTCTGTTTGATATTCATCAATGCCATATTGCACTTGGGCATACACTGCCTTCGGTTGCCCCGATGAGGGTGTAAAGCTTAGATCGTAGGATCTGCTACTCCCTGGGGAGAGTGAAGTACTCTCGTTTACTCCCACGATCTCTGTCCCTGTGTCATGATCAATAAGACGCACTCTGAAACCATTGGCGGATAATTTTCCCCGGTTTTCCACGCTTAGGCTGACACTTTGTGACTCTGGGAAAAAGCCATAAGGCTGGTGTCTGATCGTATAGGCGCGCAGATCACGGTTCCGGACAGGTTCTAAATGAATATCGTCGATGTAGATACTACGATATGTCCCACCCAAGCCATGCTTGATGGCCAGGTATTTGTTAGATCCACTGTAAGCTGTCATGGAAATACTGAAATGCTGATAAACGGAGGAAAGGGCTAAGCTTTGAAATAGAGTGAAAGCCCCATCCGGGCTGCTCATGGTTCCTATTTGAAGGATGTAACCATCAGAACCCCTGGCATAGAAACTGATCCGTGTGTTTGAAATTCCAGAGGTAATCTCCGGACTGACAAAGCGCAGATCGGCGTTCGAATCACTGCTGTTAGTAAAAATCAGGCTATTCGATCCGCTGATAGAGTAATTGGCATTGGTATAGCTGCGTATATATGCTGAAGTCGTGCTTGAAACCACTATGCTTGAAAACGAGGATGGCAATTCTGGGGCGACCAAAGCATCAAAAGCCTGCATCAGAGGCAGCTTAACTAACCTGGAAAATACTACGTTATCAAGGTACATTCTGTTTCCGTATTCGCTCACAGCTTTGAAGATCACATAGTACAAGCCTGGATCTGTGGGCGGGAAAGTATAGCTGTATTCATACCAACCTTCGGATGCTACCACTGGTGAAAGGATGGTTGAGCGATTAATGGTACCCAGAAGGACAGGACTACCTTCCAGATTGTTCATTGTGTTCAGATACACCTCGATCCTGTCTGCTCTGGAGCTATACCCGGGATCGCGATACATCCTGAAGCTTGCTTTATATTCATACACTGAGGAGTCTGAAAGATCCAGGGCCAGGCTGGAAAGATATGCGCTGTGGCCACTGGAGGCATTGTAGCTGTTGTATTGGATCAGCCTGGAACCATAGTATGGTGAGCAGTTTGGATTTGTGCCAGAGGATACCTGTTGAAACTGATATGTTCCGTTCAGAGTCTGAATTGTCCATCCGGCAGGTGGAAACACCGAAGACTCGAAGCTCTCTGTATATGGATTTGTGACAAAATCCAGTACAGGCATCCCCAAAGCAAAGCTGATCGTAGAGCCACTGGCTGAGCCTATACTATAAATACTGAGATTGCCGGAGCCTCCGTCCTGCAGAAAGGGAGCTGGATTAGTGCCGTTATTGATGGAAGTTCTGCCTGCTTCCTGACTGAAATGGGCGCTGGAAAGGCTGCCATTAACCGTGGTTGTGCCATTTGGACGATAAAGATACACTTCATCCGGAGGACCGTCGGCATTGCCATCATAAGCAGGATTGATTCTGTAAACAAGTAAGCCTGAACCTGGAATCTGGTTTTCAAAAGTACCCATTTTTCTTCGGTATTCTACTACGTAGTATTGGGAGGGGTCATTGGAGTTTATTCGGTAAATGCTGCCAAATTCAGAGGTTACAGGATTCAAGGTATATTCTTGATTCATTGAGATTGTTTCGGGTGCAGCTATCCATTTGCCGTACTTGTACTTCATGTATGCACCCATATGTTGGGGCGGGTTGGTGTTGGACTGCATGATGTCCCAGCTTCCCACGGGGCTGTAGGTACTATCGCTGGAGTAGTGGTATAGGTCTGGTGCTCCCAGTGTGTGGAAAAACTCATGGCAGATCACGCCGACGTTTTGAGATTGTAAGAAATCCTTCAGTTGAAGGTTGAAATCATAAACCCGTTTACCACGAAGATAAACTAGTCTATCCCAAATCGCCCATCTGTGCGGCCATAGCAAGCTAGACCAGGCTCCTGCACTGCCGCTTACGATGAACACAACATTGTCCACTCTTCCGTCGTTGTCCGAATCCAGATTCAAGCCTGCAGGTACAGAAGCTTCCACGCCACTGATGGCATTTTGCAATAGCGTAAACTCGCGATCACGACGCTGTGTGTCACCATTGTAGCCATTGGGATTGGTAGTTGCATCATAAGGCTGGTAGTAAGATCTGGGATTGCTGGATTGCCATGATACCACATAAGCTCCAGACGCCGCAGGATAAAAAGTGGTATTTACAGTCAGTTTGTTAAAGCTGGCTTCCAGGAAGTAGTTCTTTTGAGAGCTTGTATCACTGTTGAACCATCCTTCATAGGTGCTAATTGGCTGCCCAAATTCACTTTCACCCGAGAACCGGATATAGACAACAATGTTGTTTATGGTTCCTATCGTGGGTGCATCACGCATCACGGGCATCTCAAACCTGCTGTTGCGCCTTTGTCGATAAGCTTCTTCTGAGATATTGATCCCAGAGCTTAGATTCAAAGGTTCGTCCCTGCCGACAACCAGGTTACTGGCGACTACTTCTTCACCATCATTCTGAGCATAGCATAGAAACCCAGTTTTTGAATCCCTGATTATCGTATATCCTTGCTCATCATGCAACCAATTGTGATACTCATCTCCGCTGGCAAAAAGGCTCAGTTCCTTGCCATCCGGTTGCATCACCGAAACAGGCATCTTGCTCAAATAAGCTGCTTCGAGCATGCTGATACCAATGCCATACGCAAGAAGTATCAATACCAGGCTAAAAACGAAGTTCTTTCTTTTTATGATTTCCATTTGTTAAGGTTATGCAATTTTCAGCCCAATATTAAGAACCCATGATAACTCATTGCATAAATGCGCAAGAACCCACCGAAATATTTCATTGACAAGAAAAGACATGTAGTTATTATGAACAATATATCGTGTTGAGTTTATCGGTGGTTCACCTGTATAGTAAGTGCACGGCTTGCCACAGTGCATAAGTGAACCCATGGTTATTAATGAATATCTGAGAGTTAGAAACCAATAGTAAGATTGATTAAACCAAGCCCAGCTAGAGAGAGGCTATCATGAAGAAAGCACTTTTTGTTCTGATTTGTTTATTTGCGGCCCATTTGTTTGCTGCTTCCATCACTTTTCAAAATGATGATATGCTGATGCATTATGGAGCTCCCTGGATGTTCAATTTGTACAATCCTGATCCTTTTACCCGGAACGACCTGAATCATCTGCACGTCCAAGCCTTCGTAGACCTCTGTTATGCCAGGCGACAATATACATATGTAGTGGGTGAAGGGCCTGTAACCGTCCAGAATAATCTGACCCAGAGCACCTTGATCAGCAGCAACGCCTTTGCTCCCCTGGCCGGGCACAGCTATCCGGATACAACCTATCATTTCGTGTTTGGCGATAGGATCACGAACGAAAGGTTCAGAATCTCCAGCTTCAATCATGTCAATACAGTCAACCCCAACGCAGTATGGAATATCATCGGCCAGGCTGGAGACAACCGAATCTACTCAGGAGCAACAGCATATATCGAGCACAATACATCGACATTGCCATCCTACTATCTGCCTGAAAACAAACTAAAGCTGGTGAATTGCTGTTTTTACTCATTATCTCCATACCCACCTGCAGCAGGAACAGGAGCAGGTATATCAGGTCATGGCTGGGGGACTATTGATCCGAGCGAGGGGGATCCAGATTGGATTGCTTCCTTTACAAATGAAACCGGGCAGGTGGAATATACCTTTAACAGCCCATCGGCAGTAGTGCAGCAGGCTTTCGGGGAGTACAACGGCCAGATCATCCTGTCCCCTGCAACCCTGAAGAGAGAGGTTTTCAGCCTGTATGATATTCTGATTCCCACCCCACTTGATGCTCCTCAGATTGGGATCAATCTGGCCGTAACCGCAGGCAACTATTTCCTGCTTGATACTCCGGCCTCCGTTCATAGTTGTATGGCAGCCAAGTATCACATGACCCCCACAGGAAATTTTCCCGCTGATATTGCTAAAGTCTATCCTGGAGCAGTTTGGGAAATTGGCTCTACTTTCAACGAAAGTACAGCCAGTGCTGTATTCGATTTCAGCGATGTCCCAGGAGTAAACAACCCTCAGAACCTCCGATTACTAAGAAGAGCCAACGGCTTTGGCTCAAACTGGAATAATTCCAATGCCACTATGATCAGCACCAATCCCCTGCGCTTCGAAGTCTCCGGTTACTGCATCATGGGCCAGTATTGCCTTGCGTCCACCGGCGGTAACAATCTGGAGATCGATAGCCCGGCCAATCTGGTGATTTCCAGTATCGTAGAAGACAATGATCACCTGTATCTGAGCTGGGATCCAGTGGATGGGGCATTGTACTACAACGTCTATGCCAAGGAAAGCCCGGATGCTCCAGATACAGAGGCTACTTTGGTTGCTCATCTGGCTCATCCGATATGTAACCATGTGATCAGCAGTTCCGCGCAAAAGATGTTTTATTTCGTAACTTCCGAGAAATAAAAAACTTAAATATGCATGATCAGGCCTCATCTCAAGCGCAGAAAGACTTGAGGAGGTTTGTGGAAAGATGTCGTCAGTATGAATACTGAAAAGTACAGTCTGAAGTCCAAATATCTGTTGACAACGTAAGTATATTCAGTAGATTAGTGTGTATCGAAATTGTGAAAAATCTTAGATATAGTATTGAGGAAATATGAAAACCAGCGTTTTAACACATCTTACGACTTTGGCCAGGGAGGAATTATGAGCCACAGAAACGTATTTATTGTCTTACTTTTAGTTTTGATTTCATGCAATTTGTTTAGTCAGAATGGGGCGTTGTATTTTAATGCCTCAACTCCAGACAACGATTATGTATCTTTTGGAACCAATCAATACAATCAGCTTTTTAGTGGATTGAGCGGATATACCTTTGAAGGTTGGATCAATGCCACAAGCCTGGCCTCAGGCACTGGCAGAAACAGAATTATCAATATTCAGATCAATTCTGGTGCCGTATCCTTGTTTATGGGGCTTACTCAAAGTGGAAAGATAGAGATTGGCGCTAGAAGCGGTAATTCTGATTCATACCAATCGGCAATTTCTGCTAATGCTGTGATCACAACTGGCACGTGGCATCACGTTGCCGCGGTAGTGAATTTCGCTACCGGGTCAAAGAGCATTCGAGGTTATGTCGATGGGGTTCAGGTAGCGTCCAATACCAGTCCTACATTTGCGAATACCACTTTTGTTCCAGGACCAGGGGCTTTGGAGAATCTTGGCATTCATCCATCTTCATTACCTACGTTTGCAGATCAATTCATAGGGTATATGGATGAATTTAGAATATGGAATTATGCCAGAACCGCCAGTGAAGTATCAGAAGGTATGTATATCAAACTTACAGGAACTGAGACTGGAATAATTGGCCTTTGGCATTTCGATGAAACGTCGGGAACCACTGCAGATGATGCATCTGCTAGCAATAAAAACGGCACACTGATAAATTTCCCTGCCGATCCTTGGGAAGATGGTGTTGAAAATCTATCCCCAGTCCCCACCACCCAGGCCAGTGGTCTCAATGCCACAAATATCGGAGTAAACAGCCTTACCGTAAACTGGGATAATGGCAATGGAGCCCGACGGATCGTAGTGATGAATACAGAAAATACCTTTACGAATCCCGTAAATGGGACAGATCCATCAGCCAATAGTGTGTGGCAAAACTCAGGTCAGCAAGTAATCTACAACGGCACTGGCGGTTCTGTGCCCATCTCTGGATTGGATCCTGGAACTAAATATTGGTTCAGGGTTTATGAGTACAATGGCACCGGAATTTCACTGTCTATTTGAAAACAACAGCCGTGAACAATCCCATCGAGAGCGATGAAACCCTACCCATCGAGCTTTCCTCGTTTACCGCCAATTTCACGGTGAACAACCTCGTGGTCTTGCATTGGATCACCCAATCCGAGACCGAATGTCAGGGTTACTACATTCTTCGTAATACTTCCAATGATCTCTCCAGCGCTCAGATCATCAGTCAGTTGATTCCAGCGCACAACACATCAGATCAGCAGGTTTATACCTACAACGATACCGAAGTCTTCGAGAGCGGGATGTATTACTACTGGTTGCAGGATATGGATTTCAATGGTGGGTACAGCTATCATGGCCCGCTCACAGTGAATGTGGGCTACACTCCTGGCGATGACCCCATCCCCGGGATTCCTTTTGTAGCTGGCATTAAGAAGATTTATCCCAATCCTGCCACTATCAATACCATCATCAAGTATGGTGTGGAAGAATCCAATGAAGTGCAATTCGAAATCTACAACAGCAAAGGCCAATTGGTACGCTCTTTCAACCCAAATAATGCAGTAGGGTTTTCACAGTCTCTATTTTGGGACTGATTT
>ERZ795032.1163-NODE-1163-length-19838-cov-4.941869_pt1 | contig 19838 bp, 17 predicted proteins | sample MGYA00375124_ERZ795032 | MGnify/ENA primary metagenome ERZ795032 (study PRJEB30167, sample SAMN05720154) | activated sludge metagenome | isolation source: Anaerobic digester | place: China | collected 2015-12-16 ...
CGGGGAAATGATATCCAAATCCCTCTTTACGCAATGCGGTTTCCAGTTCGGTAGCCTTTCTGTCAATGGCCTCACGGCTTTCTAAAGCCAGTTCCACCACAAGTATGGCAGCCGGTTCTCCCTGAATGAAGAACCTGTTTTTGCGTTGTGAAATATTATCTTTGGTTCGCTCAAGTATATAGCTGTCGATCAGCTCCACTGCAACCGGGTCGTGCTTCAGGGCAACAAGATTTCCTTTGAATGCGTCTTCCAGTTTGGCACAGTGCACGCATATCAGGGCTTTCTCGGGTGGGGGCAGAGGTACGAGATTGAGTTTTATTTCGGTGCTGAAGGCCAGCGTTCCTTCCGATCCGGCAAGCAGACGGCTGAAGTTAAATTTTGGTTTTCCTTTTGTAAAAGGTTCGGATTCAAGTAAAAGGTCGAGGGCGTACCCCGTATTTCGCCTTTCTATACCCGGGTCGGGGTAGTGCTCCCTGATTTCCTTCTGGTTCTCTTCTTTACTTAATATCCGGTAAATATTACGGTAGATATCGCCTTCAAGGTTTTGAAGCTGTAATTTTTTTTCAAATTCTTCCCCGCTTATTTCCCCGAACACTGCTTCCGATCCGTCGCTCAGCAGGGCAGTAATTTCCAGGGTGTGGTCGCGCGTGCTTCCATATACCAGCGAATGCGAGCCGCAGGAGTTGTTGCCCACCATTCCGCCTATCATGCAACGGTTAGATGTGGAGGTCTCCGGCCCAAAAAAGAGTCCGTATGGTTCCAGCATGTTGTTGAGTTCATCCAGAACCACGCCGGGCTCCACGCGCACCCAGCGCTCTTCAACGTTAAGCTCGAGCACCCGGGTCATGTATTTCGATACGTCCACCACCAGTCCGCTGCCTACTACCTGTCCGGCCAGCGAGGTGCCCGCCGTGCGGGGAATAAGCGGAAGCTTCATCCGGCGGGCAAAGCCGATAATTACCTTTAAATCGTGCTTACCGGCCGGGCGGCAAACTCCGGCAGGTATTTCGCGGTATGCCGAAGCATCCGTGGCATAAAGCAATCGCATGCTGTCGCCTGTGTAAAGATCGCCCTTCAGTTCGCCTTTCAGCTCATTCCACTTGTTTACAGGAATCATTTGTGTTCAAAGTTTTTACAGTCCATGGGTTCTTTCCGGTGAACGACTCCCCAAATGTAAAAATTTACATGGTTTGTTGCATCTTCCTGCACTCTGCGAATGGCTCTGTTATCTTTCCGTAACCGGAGTGCAGGGAAGGGGCAAAAAAAATCCCGGACAGCAATGCCGGGATAAAAGCAGGAGTAACCTTGTTATTTTTTGTAAAAATTGGTGCTTTCAAAAATCTTATCGGCCGATTTGGCAATAAACCCTGAATAAAGCTTGCCGTCGGCATCCGGGTAACGCATGGCAAACTCATAATAGCAGGATGGAATTTCGTGGGTTCCTTCTTTAAAAGCCACCGGCAGGATTCCGGCCATGATGCTCGATTGCTCGAGAAGTTCTTCGGGCGTGCCTTTTACTTCTCCACCGGAACCGTTGATGATGTATCCGTTGTCTTTCAGAAACTGATTTACTTTGTGTATGGTGTCGTACTTTTTCAAACCGTTGATGCTAACCGTGAAGTGGTTGGCTCTGAACCCGTAAACGTAGACCCATGCCGCGTATTCCGATTCCTTGCGAAGTGCTTCGTACACCTCAAACGAGGGCGTTCCCCACAGATTGCCGGCATAAATCAGATCGCTCTTTCCTTTTTTATCCTCCGGTATGGCATTAATAATGCCTTTAATGGTTTCCTGAAGAAAGGGCGAAAACTCATCAACCCGCAGCTCGCTGATGAAAACCCTGGGGGCATCTTTGAAGGTTTTATGTTCGAAGTGTTTGGCATTCAGCTTCTTTTGTTCGAAATTGTAGGATCCTTTGTATTCGTATCCAACCTTAAGAAATTCCTGAGAAAGGACTTCGATGTTGATTCCCGGATCGTTGAAGGTGCGGAATGCGATGTGATCGTTGTACACGGTTTCGCCTTCGGCGGTAAAAAGGTCGTATACCCGTTTGGCTGCCGGGTTTTGTCCGGTGTAATCGGCCCAGAGCCTGTCAAATACCTGTTGAGCTTCCATGGTGTGAAAATTATTGTTTGGAGCCATAAACAAACAGGCAGTGGTAAAGTTCAGCCGCGGCATTACTTTCAGAAAAGGGCGCTCAGCAGCTCCTCGCCGGTAACATTCAGGAAGTAATCGGGAATGTTAAAGGGTGCAATTCGTTCGCGCAGGCTTGCTTCGTCGTGGGATGAACCCTCCAGCGCCTTTTCAATCTCGGCGGGATCGAGCTTGTTGAAGTAGTCGCCGTAGAACCGTGCATTTTCTATAATTCCATTTGCCACTTCAAGGGTAACCTCCAGTTTTCCTCCGTTGGTTTTTACCGCTTTAAGGAAGTTATACCTGGGCGAATACCCGAAGTTCCAGTCCCAGGTGGCATATTTCTCGTCGCGCAGCTTTGATATGGCTTGTATGTCTTCATCGGTAAAGCTGTACAGCTCCGCGCCCGGAGTGCTTTCCATTACATGCTTCAGGATCAGATCTCTAAACTCCGTTACAGTGAGTGGCGCACTTAGGTGTTCACTTATATTCGTCACCCTGCTGCGAACCGATTTTACCGCTTTGTCGCGGAATTTGTCGGGGTCAACGTTCAGGGCATTTGAAAGATCTGCCATTTGAGACGAAAAGAGCAGGGTGCCGTGATGAAGCACGCGGTTTTTGTAGACATGCTCCGCATTTCCTGAGAATTTTCTGCCTTCTATGGTAAGGTCGTTGCGACCCTCAAACTGTGCGTTTATGTTGAGCGTAAGCAGCACATCCAGGATCGGCCGGGTAAATTTCCTGAAATCAACGAGGTGTTCGTGGTCTCCCGATGCAATGAATGTAAAATTCAGGTTTCCCAGATCGTGAAATACCGCTCCGCCTCCCGAAAGCCGGCGAACCACTTTAATGCTGTTCTCCTTTACATACGAAGCATTGATTTCGGCAAGTGTATTCTGATGCTTCCCAACGATGATGGAGGGCTCGTTTCTCCATAACATAAAGCTTTCGCGTTCAAAGTGTTTCAGAACGTATTCCTCGGCGGCAAGGTTGAAATAGGGGTCGGTTTCTTTACGGATAATGCAAAGCATGGGAACGGTTTTAGGAATGCAAAAATAGTATTTTCGGCTGTTGACAGACGTAATTGTATAAGGTTTGGAAGCCGGTTTCCTGCATAAAAAAATCCCGGACTCGCCTTGAATCCGGGATTGGGTGTGAGTGTGAAGGTGCTATTTATTCATCGCAGCTTCCCGTTCGGCAGCTTTGGCTACCCATTCGGGAACTACGTTTGTAAGAAATTCACTTTTTTGTTTTTTGAGTGCGGCCATGTCAAGGCCAATATACTGCTGTGCTTTTTCTTTTGAAGTAATGTCGGGCAATTCAACCGGTGTCTTGACGCCCTTCTTTACAAAGATTTCGGTGAGTAGAATCCTGGCTTCCTGCGATTTCTGAATGGATGTACCAAGTACGCGAAGAGCTTCAGCCGGTGAGTGGAATCCAACGGCATTGGCGGCAGCTACCCAGTCCCAGCGCCACTGTGCGTGACGGATGAGCTGAAGTACAGGTTTCATTTCATCTTCCGTAGCTCCGTTGTCCCAGGCAACTTTGGCTTCCATATGCACGCGTGCAAGGTTCTTCTCGGTAATTCTCCGGAGTTCCTCAATTTTGTGCTGACGGTCGAGTACGTTTGCCAGCAGTTTTTCTTCGCTTTCGCGATGGCATACCTGACAGGATCCGGAGATGTTGGCCAGCGGACTCTGAATCTTATGATCTGTAAATTTCATTCCGCCGTCGCGCTTGTAGGGCATGTGGCAGTCGGCACAGGCTACGCCGCGGTCGGCATGTATACCGGTGCGATACAGTTCGTAGTCGGGGTGCTGAGCTTTGAGCATTGGCGTTTTGCTGAGGTTGTGAACCCAGTCAACGTGTTCGATTTCATCGTAGTAAGCTTCCATTTCATCGGCACTAAATCCTTTGTCCCACGGGAAAGTCAGGTATTTGCCTTCGCCTTTGAAGTAGTATTCTACGTGGCACTGAGCGCAAACAAGCGAACGCATCTCCTGGTGGGTAGCGTTGTTTATGTCCTTGCCCTGACGCTGAAAAGCCTCTATGAGTGCCGGTCGGGTAATCCTCAGGTTCATGGTTTTGGGATCGTGGCAATCCTGACAACCGATGTTGTTTACGATCTGATGACCGAGGTCTGACCATTTGGCGGCATAGAAATTTTCAACCCCTATTTCGTTCATCACCCTGGGGACATCGGTGCTTTTACAGGTCCAGCAGGTTCCGGGCTGTGGAACATCGGTACGCAGCGTCTGACGGATGTCCTGAACGGCATAGTAATGCCCGCGTCCCTGGTTGTAATCCCTCGAAAATGCGTAACCTGCCCACATAACGACCAGTTCCGGGTATTTGTCGAGGTAGTCTATCATACCGGCTCCGCCGTGCGGACTGCGGAAGGAAGTGTCGAGTGTGCTGCGGTAGGTTTCAAATTCCCTGGGGAAATTCTCACCCCAAACTTCATTTCTTGGCTCCCATTCGGGTATCTCTGATACCATCTGAAAGTAGAGCTTGGCTTCACTTCTGCGCTCAATTACTGAATTTGCCAGTAATCCAAGCAGGAAGACAACGATGACCGTTGCAATAAACAATGCCCAGTTTACCCAGGGTTTGCGTTTCTTTTCGGTTGTGTTTGTTTCCATTGGTGTTGTGTTTGTTATTTTTCCTTTTTTGTATACCTGTTCAGCCAGTCGGGTGTAACCGATTTAAGCTGGGGCACCAGGGAATGCGGATAAGAGGCCAGACTCCTTACCGATCCGTGCGGAGTTTCCCGGTGACAGTCCCAGCAGCGGAATCCCTGACCCTCCTTATGGTTTTCGCCCGTAACCTGAATCACACTTACCATATTCAGTAAATTGTAATGACATCGGATGCAGTTTTCCTGAACTACATTAATGCCTGCCTGCTTAATGCGAATTACCTGAGGCTCGGCCCGGGCAGTGAAAATGGTTGCATGACGCAACCCGTCCTGAGCCTTGAACAGATACTTCCTGAAGAAATTGTCCTGAGGTACGTGACAGTCGTTGCAAATGGCTGTCTCCCTGTGGCTGCTGTGCATCCACGATGCATACTGGGGAAACATTACATGGCAGTTGATGCAGGTCTCGGGATCATCGGAAAGATATGAGTGCGCATTCGATGCCCTGAATAACAGCAATACCATGCCTGCCATAACCCCAAGCAGCAGAATCACTGGCAACTTCCACCGGTCAGGTGGCGTGAGAATTTTTAGTATTTTCTTCATACGCTATAAATGGGTTAAACAATGAATCTATTCGGGCAATTGGGTACCTAATTAATCGCTGCATAGCAAATTTAAGCCAATCCACTTGCTTTTGCAATAGGTTTCACAAACTTGACTCTAAATTAGATTGATTTTAAATAAGAGGATAATCCGAATGTGTACACCGGATTTCGGGGGATATAATCAGAAACGGATTATCCGTTCCCGTCCGGGGGTAATTAACGGGCTATAATCACTTTTTGCCGGGCAGTCGATTTGCCGTTCACCTGCAATACAAACATATAAACGCCCGCACTTAACTTACTGGTATTTACAAGCATCTGATTCCAGGGATGCTCCATGCTGAGTTCCATGCATAACCTCCCGTCGGGACTTAATACCTGCAGCGTGCATCCGGCCCCGGCATCGGCAGCAAAGTAGTCGATGATCACGAAATCGGAAGCCGGAACGGGGTATACCCTTAATCCGCGTCCTTCAATGTTTACTACCGGCATCTGGGGAAGGGTGTCCTCAACGGACTGTCCGGGGAAAAGATAAACCTCGAATACCGGAGATCCGGAGAGATAATCGAGCAGATTGCCTGCGCCAGCATCTCGGCAATCGCCCTGCGACATCAACTCCAGTAAAAGACTGTCGGCTTCGGTTAGCTGTCCGGCCGGCAGTCCCGGCAAACAGCACCCTTCATTTATACGCAGCAGTTCCAGAAACGGCAGTACCTTAGTTTCAGCGTAATCCGGAAACTCCTGCGCTACGGCATAGGCCGTCTCTGCGGCCTCTGCCGTCCTGCCCATTCCCTGACTTAGGGCTGCAGCCACAAGCCGGGAATCGGGTCTGTCGTCGCTCAGCATGTGCAGGCGCAACCCCTCCGGATAAACCCCTCCGGCAAATTCTCCTGCAATACCTGCAAAAACGGCGTCACGTCCAGCACGGGCATAATCCATAACGGATTCAAGTCTCTCGTAATCGCTGAACTGCCCGTAAACCTCTGCAAGTGAAATATATAGGTAGTCTCTGAGCTCCGGTTCACGTGCCTGCAGTAAACCGAAGATGCCGGGGATCCGCAGAAAATGAGGATTTCGCTTCAGAATTTCAACAAGCAGATTTCCGGGAAAATTATCATTGCCTGTCAGCGAAAGCAGACTTTCATCCGAAAGGAATGGTGAGATCTGATAAAGGCGTTTGTAGAATCCGGGGGCATCAAGACCGCTGTGGTTTTCAATTTCCTGAATTAGCTCTTCGGAGTTTCCGCCATCTTTTCGGCTTTCAAATTCAGCTTTGTAATTTGTTTCATATCCGGTCCAGTTGTTTAAGGCTTCCGTTGCGTCCAGCTCAAAATCATGCATAAATGCCGGTAATGCCGTACTGTCTCCCATTACAGCTGTAGTATTCGGAATCCTGTGGATGCCGTACGAACCCGGCCTTGGTGCACGCTGGGTGGCTTCCGGACTTAAGACGTAATGATAATAAATCCGGTTCCCGGCATTGTGGATGTCGCCGTCGCGATGCCACCTGCTGTAGCTGAACCGGTTGCCGGCAGCATCGGCAATGCCGGTTCCGCTGCTGCCCTGGTGCCTGGCAAGCCCGCTGCGGCTGTCGAACCGGCTAAGTGTGGCACACACATCGTATTCATTGCCCGAAAACCAGTTGTAAAGCACCCTAAGGCCTTGTGTGCCTTCTTCATTCCGGTTGCAGTTCTGGGCTATAATTCCGTAATTAACGTTGTTGAATCCGTTGCCGGCAATCAGGTTGTTCAGGGTGCCACTTTCGTGGATGACAATTCCTGCCGACTTCGATTTAGGCATTACACTTCCAGTCATGCCTGTAAATAGGTTGCGGTTTAACTGGAATAATTTGCATCTGTCCAGGTAAATGCCTGCCGATACAGGCCGGTCGGTTTCAAAGTTGCCCGATAACAGCGCAAATGTCGATTTCTCGACGCTCACAAAACCGGCACCCGAAACGTACATTCCGGTCAGGTTTTTGTCGAATTTTACATTTGACACACTTATGCTGAATCCCGGTAACGAATTCACTGCTTCAATTCCACGGCTCAGCATGCGGAATGCTGGCTCGGCATTTACCCCGAACGGAATGGAATCCGTGTTGTAGCGGCCGATGGCAAACGATGAGTTGTAGCTCTTTATCCCGGTGCCGCGCGACGAGTGCGATAGCTGTGAATTTGGAATGGTATTTTCGAACTGGCAACTTCTGAATCGTATTCCCTGAACGCGGTCGAGGGTAACGAAATCGGCTGCGTCAACCTTCCCGGGATAGATGTTCTGGATCTGAAAGCGCGTCAGAACAAACGATGAGGGGTTGATGCCCTGTGTTGTATTGAAAACTACTGCCCGGTAGTTGTTTGTAAATCTGGCGTTCAAAGCGGTGATTATTCCTCCTCCCGTTCCCGGGATGTGGTTCCCGCCGGCATCGGAGCCAAGGCATTCAACACCCGTTATGGCGTTGCTGATGGTTCCTCCGTAGCGGATGTTAAGCCGGCCCTGACCCGTCTCCGTGTCGTTGAAATCGGGACTTCCGTATAGTCTGACGCCTTCCCACATGCCGGCGCACTCATTGGTCAGCGTGCCGCCCTCCAGGTTCAGCGTAGCTCCGGGTAATATCGTAATGCTTCTTCCGCGTCCCATTTCCACTTTTCCGCGTATGGTAAGTTCAGCGCCTCTTTCCAGAACAAGATCCTGCAGTACCTTGCGATCGGTGCTCCAGTCTTCCGTTTGGTTCACCACCAGACTCTCCTCGCGCAGGGGCAGGCACAGGTCGGCTTCCCAAAGTCCCCGCCCGAAGGTGCCGGCAATAATTTTTTTTCTGGAATAGCTGATGGTCAGATCGGCAACAATGGTAAGAGGAAGGCCGGTGCCAAAGGGAACCCACTGACTCAGACTTTCATCACGGTAATAAACTCCTGCATCGGTGGCAGCCAATAAAACATCCATTCCGGCACCTTTTACGTATTTGATGGTATTCACCGGCAAATTCGGCAGACCTTCCGAAAAGTTCGTCCATGTGGTACCACCGTCGTTGCTCATGTAAACTTTACGATTCAGCCAGAGCCGGTCAAGAGAAAGCCATATCCTGCCGGGATTTTCAGGATGAATTGCCACATCGGTGACTCCGGCATAATTCAGGTTAAGGTTGCCGTTCGGGGTGATGTCGAACCAGCGGTCGCCTCCGTCGGGCGTAACGAAAAGTTTTGGTTTGTCGGGTTCGCCCCAGTCGGGGTTTTCGAACGCAGCGTAGATAACGTTTGTATTGGAAGGGGCAACCCTGATTGTGATGAGTTTGGGGGCACCTTCCCCGGGGAAATTGCTGATCCGCGTGAAGGTCTCGGCTCCGTCTGTCGATTTCCAGACGTTTCTGACACCCAGATACAGAATCTGAGGATCCGTGGGATCCATCTCAAGGGGTTTGTCGTAGCGGCCGATTTCCGTGCTGTCGCTGATTCCTTTTATCTCGAAGGTTATACCTCCGTCAACCGATTTTTTCAAAAACAGATGCGGCTGGTTCATTTTGGGAGGTACCCCTACAAGGTAAACGTTGTTTGGATTCTGGTGGTCGATGGCTCCGTCGTATGCATCCGATACCCGCGCATTTTTGGTCCACTCTCTGGTTTTGAAGTTGTAAAACGAGAGGTTGGCATCCTGAGGGCCGCCGAACATCATATCGCTGTTTTCGCCGGTTGTGATGTTATGCAGCTGCAGAATCTGCATACCGTTACGGGTAATATCGGTCCACGATTCTGCCCCGGTTTCCGATCTGCTAACACCCCCGTCGTTTCCCATATACAACAGATCCTGTCCTCCGGTGGCAAAAACATGCAGATCGCGCACATCCACATGGTACTTATGGTCGCTGCACTCGATGTACCGGGCAGAGTCGTCTTCGATGCGGTACTTAAAAAGCCAGACTCCGCCCAGGTAGAATTCGTTGTTATCGGCGTGAGATATGGCAAGCTGCATTTTCCAGTATCCCGAAAAGGGGTCAACCTGAATTCCCAGCTTTTGGAACGACTCACCCCCGTCCGTGGAACGGTAAAGGTATTTTCGCGTCCCTCCGATTTGTCCTGTAGTGTCGTAGGTCTCGCAAAAGGCAAGCATCAGCGAGGGATCCTGAGCAGAAATACTGAGCGCCAGTCTGCTGATGGTAAAGTTGGTATCAATGATAATTACCTGGGTTCTGTCGGTCCAGGTTGCGCCGGCATCGTTGCTTTCGAGAAGCAGATTGCCGCATGCATATACTGTGTTTGGCTCACCGGGTTTGTAAACCAGCTGAAACAGCTCTGCTTTCGGTTTGCTGAAAACAGGTTCCCATGTGTCGGTGCCATCGGTGGTGCGGTATATCAGTCCCCTGGAGCGGAATTCCACGTTTACAAGCGCCAGCAGGGTGTCGGGTGAAACCGGATGCATTCCCGTTTTCTGAACGATGAACGAGGGCGACATGATGGAATTGTTAAGAGCTGTCTCCCGCCAGGTTTCTCCGGCATCCTCGGAGATCATAACTCCCATCCCGTAAGAACGGTTAAATCCGTAATGACCCGTTCCTATAATGATGCGGTCATGGTTGCTCGGATCAACGTGAATGGAGAGTACCCCGGTTGTGAAAGTGTTGGAGGACAGTGGGCGCCAGTTCTCTCCCCCGTCGCCGGTAACAAAAATACCTCCCGTATTGCTGCCGGCATAAAGGGTTTTAAAGTCGGTGGTATCTATCCAGAGGGAACTGACAAGCCCGAGTTGTGCCGTTACGGGATGAATTGTTCTGGAAGGTCCAAGCGGCTGCCATTGTGCATATCCGTAATTCTCCGGCACTTCGCGCGTTGTATGCTGACGCAGATGTTCCTGCAGAGCCCGGGTATAGGCTTTCAAACTTCCGTCGCGGCTGCTTCGGGCACCTGCAAACCATTCCGAACGGATGACTTCCTTGCTGCTGAAGCCCGGATGTGCTTCCCTGCTTTTGCCTTCCGGCTGAGCGGTAATCCCTACAATTTTGGTGAAAAAGATAATTGTGAGGATGATATGAATATATTCCCGGCAGCGTTTCATTGGTAATGTTTTTTGGGATGCCCTCCGGGTCTGCTGACTTCTTTCGTTTTTTTTGCAGACTGTTCAATAACGGGTTCCCGACTTCAATTTCAAAATTAAGCAATAATCCGAAACGGCTTACCAATGAAACGTATTATAGGAAAATAAAGAGAACCATTATCTGCACGTTGCTGCAGCGGCGGGATGCAAGTATTACAAATGAGGAAAAAATGGTTATGGAAGCAGCAAATGCCGGCCGGTAATAATCGGCAGTCGTAACATTTATCCGGAAAGCCCGGATCGTTTTACTTCCTGAATTTTATCACCAGTACTTTAAAATCGCTGAGAGAGATGTTGTCGAATCCGCGGTTTATCCCTCCTTCTATCTGAATGCAATGATCCTTCTGTACTAAAATACGTTCGGTGTCGGTAATAAACAGGGCTTTTCCTTCAAGAACATAAAAGCAAACATCCACGGGGTTAATGTGCTTTTCAAGTTTCTCCCCGGCTTTAAGGCAGAGGTGAATTATTTCGGCACAGGAAGATTCGGCAATACGGTGGCCATCCAGATCAAATGGTACTTTTGGCGCTTCATGCAGTCTGACGATTTTCATTGCTCACTCCTTCCGTTTGTTTTTTGTTTTTCTTTTTTCGCATCTTCCACCATAGCAGTATTCCGCTTATCAGAATTACCAGGGTGGTGATGCCCAGCAAAGGGACGTATAGAATGTAAAAGTCACCTAAAATTACGGAGAATATGCGTCCGGTATGCACTTCAAGAGATAAATTCCAAAGCGAAACCGGCAGTTTGCGTATTTCTGCAGGCATTTCCGGCTTCTGTTTTCCTCGTTTCAGAGGTATCCATCCTGCATCGTATTCGAGCAAAGATACAGGGATGCTGTCTCTGGTAATGACTCCGGCAATTGCCAGGGAGCCAAAGGGATTTCCTCTTTCGGGAGTTTTTGCCGGCAGTCCGGTCAGATAATCCAGCACTATTCCTGTCTCGGGATACCATCGGTACATCCCGCTGAATGATCCAACCATGATACTACCGTCGGGAAGATATCCGAAGGCATTGATTCCCATTACGCTGACATCGGGCTGCACGGTAAATGCGCGGGCAAGGGAATCGGTTTCCGGATGGTACCGGTAAAATCCCTCACTGGTTGAAAGGATTAAGGATTTGTCTTCCCGGTCGATGATCATATCCCTGAATTTATCGTCCCAGCGGTTTTCCCCGCTCAGCACCGAACCCGGGATGGGTTCAACGCGCGAACCGGCAATGGGGATAAGCAGGGGAGGACGCAAGAACATCCCGGTAACGGTCGTTATCAGCAGAAAAAACAGCGCATACACTCCGATTTTGTTGTGCCAGCGGATGTTGAAGCGATTGATGCGCTTCAGCTTTTTACGCGTGGCTTCCCCGGTTCGGCGGGCCATTCCCGGAAGGAAAGTATAATAAAAACCACTGAGTACAAAGAAGATCACGATGAGACCAATCAGATCAACAAGTATTTTTCCCGTCAGTCCGAAAATCTCCCCGCTGTGTACGATCCATAGCGTCCGGAAAAGACCTGCCTTGCCGTCGTCGTTATCGGCCGGTGGAATGTAGGTTTCCGCAATAGCGCCCCTGAGTCCCTCCCCGTCGGGAAGACTGTACAGATGCGAGCGGGTAAGGATATAAATCCGGTTATCGTTCTGTATTAGTTTTACTACCCTCTGCGGTTTTCCCGGAAGCTTCATCTGCTCCCAGGCCATCGTTTCACCATTGTATCGGTAAAGGCCAAAGAGAGTTCCGGCAAGCAGCTCTCCCTGCGCAGTCTGCAGCATGGTGAAGATTTTCCGCTTATCCATCCCTTTTTCGAACCCCCGGTTAAAGTCCGTGATTCCGGTGAAATCCATTGATGTGCGATAGATGCCGATGTTTCCGTAAAGCAGTTGCGAGCCGTCGGATAACTCCAGATTTCCTCTCAGCGATGCCAGGTTCCAGTTCCGGTAGTGGTAATCGGGCGGCATCAGCTGCCTGGGAAAGTCAACGGATGCGAACCAGTTGCGATGGTTCATTACAATTCCCGAAGTGGCCGTCAACAGTAAAAATATCCCCACAATTAGGGAAGGCCATTTGTGGTATTTGCGCAGTGTTTTCATTAAAAAAATCAGAAGAGAATTGCGGATCGTAGACCAGTATGTTTGGAACAGAAGCCGTTACCGGCTGCCTTTGCCTTACTTATCCGGCCTTCGGCCATGGAAATCCTGACTCTCGCTGGCAGAAATGACGGAAAGCTGATTGCAGGATTTTCAATTAGTTAGTTTATTATCGGATTTCCATGGACCCGGCGCATGGCAGTCTGCTCAGGCTTTGATCATGGTGAGTACCATTTTGAACCTGGTTATTGCCTTAACCGAATGCGGAATGTTGGCCGGCATAATGATGGTCTGACCTTCAGCAAGATGGTTGACGAGTCCTCCGATTACAATTTCGGCTTCACCCTCGGTAACCTGAATCATTGCATCGAAAGGGGCAGTATGTTCGCTTAGTTTCTGGCCTTCATCAAAGGCAAAGAGACTTACATTTCCGGCGCTTTTTTCGAGTACCCGCATGCTTACGATTCCTCCGTCGGAGTATGATATTGATTCGTTGAAGCTGAAGGCCCTGGCATTATTAAATTTGTTCTTTTCCATTGTCGTGCGTTATTCTGCGGTGAAGTAAACGTTATAAATAGTATCGGATTCCATTACAACCCAATGCTTGAAATTCAGGCTGCTGGCTTTGTCGATCAGCGGAGCAGGGAGGAATGGTGCGGTAAGCTGGTAGATTTTTCCGGTTTCCAGTACTTTCAGGTCGGCAATGACCTGGTTTACCGGATGTTCACCTGCTGCCAGCATAGGGCGGGCATCCAGGGTGGCAGTAATCAGGGATGAATCAAACCAGGCGGGCTTTTGTGTATGAAATGAATTTTCCCCGCCCTGATTATACAGATCCTGACCGATTTCTTTCCTGAGCCGGTTTACCAGATCTTCCACCGTAACGTTGCCGATGGCTGCGGCTTGCTGAAGGGTGGCAATTTTCGCTACCGTACGCCTCAGAACCGGATTTTTCAGTTTTTCAAAGGCAGGGATGTAGCCGATCAGTACCTCTTCGAGTTGGGGGTATGCTTCAATAACCTGCATTACGCGTGTTTTGGGAGTTATAATGAGTTCGTTTTTCATGTATAATGGTTTAAGTATATGAAAGAATGCGCTGCTCGCCTTCAAGTTCGCGGTAGCGGGTTACGTCGTGCGAAACTTCCAGTACGCCAAGGTATTCTCCGTTTTCACCACGCAGGGCAAAGTACTCAATGTGAATCATTTTTCCGCCCATGTTGATCCAGAAAGGTGCACGGCTCTGTTTGCCCGATTTAAAATCGTCGATGATTTTGTCAACAATGTGTGCACTTGCCGGAGGGTGACAGTAACGAACGTCCCGGTTCAGGATGGCTCTGTTGCGCTGGAAGATACGCTCCGAACCCTGGGTGAAGTATTTTACCTTGTCGTCCTTATCAACAAAGGTCATGTCAACCGGAATTGTGTTCAGAATGGCGAGCAATTCAGCGGCCGAGAAGCTTCCGGAGGGCAGCTAAATGTGGCTTCCGGATTTCTGTGCTTCGTTGATGCCGCCTTCGGCAGCGCCTGAAGGTCTCCACTCATCCAGTGGGTCGTAAAGACAGAATCCTATTTCAATGGATTGCTTGCTGATTTCATACCATTCGGCATCGGTTAGCTTATCCATTGCCATGGGAAAGAGAATCTGCTCCTCTTTCACGGTCATATCGTCTATCCCGGAAAGGGCCTGCTCAAGTACGATTTCGGCGGCAGCCAGAAGCTCTTCACGGGTAATATCTTTCTGTTGTAAAATTTCAATGCTTCCTTTGATCAGATCCCTGATCTCATCCTGTTTGCCCCACATTACCTTGGGAGGACCTGTAATGCCCTTGTTTTCCAGATAAGGGAACAAGAGGTATTCCTTGCGCTGGTAGTGCTTGTCGGCATCGTAAAGATTATTAAATAATCCTCTGAGCTTCAGGATTGCAGTCTCAGAATATTCTTCAGTGCCGGCGGCAATTCCGCTGAGGATTGTCCGGGCAGCTGCAGTAGTTTTAAGCAGTTCTTCGTTTTCTTTCCGGAATACATCCACGGGATGACCTGAAGGGATTTCCTTTGAGCCGTTCAGGTCGATGTTTCCCTGCAGTACGGCGGAATGGGCATCGCATAAACGCAGCACTTCCTCTTCGGGAAGTCCTTCAGCTATCAGCTCCTGCTCCACTTCAACCACTTCCCCGTAAGGGATCTGGCTGAGGGTCTCCATCAGTTCGCGGCGCACCTCTTCCTGATGCCCGCCTTTGTGCAGTTTGAGAATTATTTCTTTGAGTTGCGATTTACGTTGTTCGGAGTTGTTGATCAATTCGCTCATGGTTGCAGGTTTTATTTAGTGATTGTCGTTACCGGTCGTGAGGCCGTCTCATTTACAAGCTTTCGCTCAATTAACCAAAGAGATAAGTTGATATTCTTCTTAAATCTCCAGCGGCCGAAAGCCAGTAAAAATCAATAGACGGCCTCATTCCGGTAAACGGGTTTAAGCTTAGTTCAGGAATAGTTTCATATCCTCATCCACGGTTCCGATGCCTGCAATGCCGAATGTTTCCACAAGCACTTTGGCAACGTTGGGCGACAGGAATCCGGGAAGGGTGGGGCCGAGGTGTATGTTCTTCACTCCCAGATAGAGAAGCGCGAGAAGCACGATTACAGCCTTCTGCTCATACCATGCGATGTTGTAGGCGATGGGCAGTTCGTTGATGTCGTTGAGCTCGAATACTTCCTTCAGTTTCATGGCAATAACGGCGAGCGAATAGGAGTCGTTGCACTGTCCTGCATCCAGTACGCGGGGAATTCCTCCGATATCACCAAGCGGAAGCTTGTTGTAGCGGTATTTGGCGCATCCGGCGGTAAGGATAACGGTGTCTTTCGGCAACGCTTCGGCAAACTCGGAATAATAGCTGCGGTCTTTCATGCGCCCGTCGCAACCGGCCATAACAAAGAACTTGCGGATGGCGCCCGTTTTAACAGCGTCAACTACCTTGTCGGCTAATGCAAATACCTGTGCATGGGCAAAACCTCCGATGATTTCCCCTTTTTCAATTTCAACAGGAGGAGCACATTTCTTTGCATGCTCTATGATTTCGCTGAAGTCTTTCATCCTGCCGTCTTCGCGGTTGCCGATGTGTTTGAATCCGGAGAATCCGGCTGCTCCGGTGGTGTATACCTTATCCCTGTATCTGGCATTCACGGGAGGAGGTACGATGCAGTTGGTAGTGAAGAGAATAGGACCGTTGAAGGTTTCAAAATCTTCTTTCTGTTTCCACCATGAGCTTCCGTAGTTGCCAACAAAATGACTGTACTTTTTGAACGCGGGGTAGTAGTTGGCGGGCAGCATTTCGCTGTGGGTGTATACGTCAACACCTGTACCTTCGGTCTGTTTCAGCAGCTCTTCCATGTCTTTCAGGTCGTGACCGCTGATGAGGATTCCCGGACGGGTTCCCACGCCGATGTTAACTTTGGTAATTTCAGGATTACCGTAACTGCTGGTGTTGGCCTTGTCGAGAAGTGCCATGGCCGTTACCCCGAATTTGCCGCATTCCATTACCAATCCTACCAGTTCGTCGGCAGTAAGATTGTCGTTGAGGGTGGAAACTAGTGCACGCTGCATAAAAGCATACAGTGAAGCATCTTCGAAGCCAAGGTTGAAGGCATGCTCGGTATAGGCAGCCATCCCCTTCAAGCCGTATGTCAGAAGCTCACGTAAAGAACGTACGTCCTCATTTTCAGTTGCGAGAACGCCAACCTGAGGAGCTTTTGCGTCGAATTCTTCCTCGGTGGCTGCAAACCAGGTTGCACACTCCGGAAGCATTCCGCTGAATGTGATGCCGGCCTTTTCACATGCATCCTTCACGGAAGCACGGATTTTAAGTCCCTCGTTAATGCGGTTGATGAAAACCGCACGATCGAAGTTGGCATTGGTAATGGTGGTGAAGAGGCTGTCGGTGACGAATTTGTTGACTCCTGCATCCTCAATTCCTTTTTCACGGGCTTTTTCGCTGTAGAACGAGATGCCTTTAAGCACCCACATCAGCAGGTCCTGAAGATTGGCAACGTCCCCGGTTTTACCGCAAACCCCTTTGATTGTACAGCCGGTTCCTTTGGCTGTCTCCTGGCATTGATAACAAAACATGCTCATTGAACTGTTTTTTTTGGTTAGTGATTAAAGTTGAAATCCAATATATTATTTTCCTGTGTTGAGGAACTGTGGTTTAAACGTAAGGGAAATCCATGCCCAGTTGCTGGTTGCGTCGTTGCTGCCACCCCTGAGGTTTACAATCGATTCTGTGGCGAAGTACTGGGAGTAGCCGGCAGTGAGGGTGACATTGGAGGCAAGCTTGTAACCAATGTACAGATCCAGCTCCTGTCCGAGGTTTTCGTCCCCTTTTTCACCTGCGTTCGTGCTGCTGATAAGGTCTGCTGCCGCGCTGAAGAAATGAAGGTCGGCACCGGCACTGAGCCGGTCTTTGGCATAGTTTGCTTTCAGATAAAGGTCTTGAAGTCCGACGCTGTTGATATGATTTCCAACGTAGTAGTAGTCCATATTGCCGTTAAACTTATGGTTGGTTCCGAACAGGGGATTGAAGCTGCGGATTTTGTTAAAGTCATGAGCGGAGGCGTCAAACTGGCTGGTGCCCGAAAGGTGTTCAAATCCGGGCGTCAGGCTGAATGTCTCGTTCACAGCCCAGCGCACGCTGAATGCAGCCATAATGGCGTCGAGGGCAATACCCGGAGCATTCAGGCTAGTAACTTCCTCGCCACTCTGCTTGTATATGGAAGCGTTGAATGTCAAAGGACTAGCCATATAAGTGGCCGTAGCGCCGAAGGTTTGTGCAAAATGGGTATTGGTTTCCATAATGCCTTCCGTCTCCATCAATATGCTCTGTTTTCCGGTATTCATAAAAAGCAGGCTCAGGTTAAGATCGTTCCATTTTTTGTTAGCCCATAGCAGCTGCATGGTTTTGTAGTTGCCGGCCATTGTGTAACGGGTGTTGCTTAGCTTGTCTTCATTTTGGTTGAATGCGAAACCTGCATGAATTTTGAATTTACCTTCGTATTTCAGCAGGGCGATGTCGTGGCTGCGACCCTGCTGTGCCCAGTCCACGTTGCCCAAAATGCGTGCATCGTCGTACACCAGTTCCATACGTCCGGCTTTCAGCGAAAGCTGAGGGGTAAAAGAATACTCTGCCCAGGCTTCATGCACCGAAAGGTTGAGATCGGTGGTGTTGAGCTGTGGGGTGTCGCCCCAGATGCGGATGTCCTGGATGCTCAGGCCGGTTTTTACTTTGCCTTCGGTAAATCCCAGATTCAGTCTGCTGCGCTGCGTTATCAGGAAGGCAGCATCCATATCTTCGCCAGCAGGAGCTTTGAATCCGTGGCGGTACTCGGCACGGGGGCGGAATTCACCGTTAACGATAAGTTGTGCTCCGGCCACAAAGGGCAGGATAACTGCTGAAATCATTAATACAATCCGTGTTCTTGCTTTCATGATTGTGCGTTTTGGTTGTTGCGACTAAGGTTAAATCTTCTATGTTTGATTCGGTTTGTATTTATCGTATTCATAAACCAAATGGTTTATAAATTACCGGTTTACTGCGTATTAAATCCATTCTTCACTCAGGATGTCGCCGCGGGTTCCGATAATGGATTTCTTAATCGGGATGTTAATTCCCGCCTGCTGACGCGCTATCTGTGCCATCTGAAGCAGACCGCCGCAGCATGGCACTTCCATCATTACAACGTTAAGTGTATTGATGCGGCTGGTAACTATCATTTCTTTCAGTTTTTCAAGGTATGACTCCTTGTTGGAGTCGAGTTTGGGGCATGCAATGGCAAGGGTTTTACCTTTAAGGAACCTGTTGTGAAAATTCCCCATGGAGAATGCCACACAGTCGGCCGCAAGCACCACATCGGCATTTTTGAAATAGCCTGCCTGCGGATTCAGCAGATGCAGCTGGACCGGCCACTGGCGCAATTCGGAAGGTGTATCTGCCGCTTCAGTAGTTTCAACTGCAATTGCCTGATTCACCTTGTCCATATCGATACGGAAATCGATTGTCTGACTTCCAGGGCAACCTCCTCCGCATCCTTTGGATGAAGGGTCTGATAAACTTGCCCTTGCTTCTTTCAGGCTGCCAAAGCTTTCAGCAGCAGCGGGAGCTTCGTGATGATTATGGTTGTGGTTGTGATGATGGTGGTGGCTGGGGGCAGATTCATCGGCTCCCGGGCTCATGTCGATGTTGTTTTCCTTAATATAATTTATGGCTTGTTTCAGCAGCTCCGTTTCGTTGTGATCGCGGAGGTGCTCCAGGTGGGCGAGGATGGTATTTCGTCCTTTTGTAACAATCTGCGCCATAACTTTTACTTCATCGTAAGGTTCCGCTTCTCTTTCTTCAAGGGTGATGGCTCCTTCGGGACAATGTCCGATGCATGCGCCAAGTCCATCGCAAAACAGATCGCTGATAAGCCTTGCTTTTCCGTCAATAATTTGAAGAGCCCCTTCATGGCAATTAGGTATGCAATTACCGCATCCGTTGCACAGCTCCTCGTCGATTTTAATGATGGTTCTTTTCATTTCAAATATAGGGATTAAATAAGTTGGGACAAGGTGGTACGACCAAGGTAGTCGTTGAATTCCTGAGAAAATTTGTTTGCAAGTCCTCCAAATACGCATGCGCGGAAAGGGCACTTGCCTTCCTGAATCCCGCAGTAGGAGTGATCGAGCGTGCCTTCTATAAGCTCGTAGATTTCAAGCAGAGTTATTTTAGTGGGATCCCCTTTTAGCGTGAAACCGCCTTTGGGGCCGCGAACCGAATCCAGATAGTTGTTTTTTACCAGCGTTTGCATCACCTTGGCCAGGTGGTTTCGCGATGCATGGGTGATATCGGCAATCTGGTTTACGTTCAGCATCTCGCTGCTTCCGGCTATCAGTGCCATGCTGTGTACCGCCAGGGATGCTGCCTCTGAAATATGAACCACTTTTGCCATCGTCTCTTAAAATGTATTTCGGTATTTGAATACGCAAAAGTATAAATAAATCTTAATACCATGCAAGAATTTCAAAAAAAAAAATTCCTGAAATGCACAATAATGATAATCAAATAGTTAGTATTAAACAGAAGGGGCGAAGCGAAGGCAGACTGTCTTTTAGTATCTGTAAAATGTGGTTTTATTTCTTCGGAGACGGCAACCGAAGCGTCCGAATCAGGAGATTTTAACGCAGAAAATCGGCCAGGGTGTGGTTCGACATATGCTCTTTGAACTCCCGGGTCATTTTGGAAACGATGTTGCCCATCAAG
>ERZ795032.1164-NODE-1164-length-19836-cov-371.527021_pt1 | contig 19836 bp, 14 predicted proteins | sample MGYA00375124_ERZ795032 | MGnify/ENA primary metagenome ERZ795032 (study PRJEB30167, sample SAMN05720154) | activated sludge metagenome | isolation source: Anaerobic digester | place: China | collected 2015-12-16 ...
TTCCTCGTCACTGCAACGTACTCTAAGTACGCTTCGTTCCTCGGTATTCGCGCGCTTTGCCTGCGACCTTGCTATGAAAATAGAGTCATATTAAGTAATTTTCATGCTTCGTGGTGTATCGTGATGCATCACCGTTTTTTACGAGATCGCCTGAAAATTGTTAATTTTACGACTTTTACGAGTTCATCATGAATTAATTAATGATGAATTGGAACCACGAAGGAGATGTTGTCCGATGCCCGGCGCCATGGGTAGGATTTTGATTGTTATAGGAATTATTCTCATTATTGTCGGACTTGCTTTCCTGTTCGCCGATAAGATACCTTTTCCGGGTAAGCTGCCCGGTGATATTTACATCAAAAAAGAGAACTTCAGTTTTTACTTTCCCGTTACTACGAGCATTGTCATCAGTATAATCCTGACGATTATTTTCTGGCTGTTCAGAAAATAGGCGCTGCAGTGGCTGATTGATGGCAGGAAAAAAACAGGCAGGTTCATTTCTGATCCTGCCTGAGTTGTTTTACAGGGATGAGCATGCCATCATCGCCCGCGGTTTGAATTTAAGAGGACTATGTATTTGAGATGCAAATTATTTTTTCCAGTGTCCTTTACCCGGTCCATTGCTTATATCTCTCGTGTAGCCTTCGTCATCCATGCCTCTTCCGTTGTGCTTCCCGGAATCGTTAACCGCCTTCTTGTCTTTCTTGTCTTTTTTATCTTTTTTGTCCTTGCCGGCTTTTTTGCCGCCGCCGAAGTCTCCGCCTAAATCATGTCCTCTTTTCAGAGCATGGAATTCCTGCGATCCCGGTTTGATTCCCAGTTGCTTGGCTATGACGCCCCATCCTTTTCCTTTATGCGCCTTATATACGCCCAGGACCTCTTCCGGCGGATGATGTGACATTTCGCCCAGCCGGAACACCATATAAGCATCCCCCGGGCTGGGAACGTTGCCGAGAACCGCACTGATGCGGGCATCGCCGATTTGGAAACGGGTGGCCAGTCTTGCCCTGAATCCATCGGCATCCGCCCGAGCCTGAATATTAAAATCCCTCATCCAGTCAAAATCACCGGCTGAAACGATTGCCGCTGAGAAGACAGATAAAAACACAAATGAAATCATCAATAATATCTTCCGTACTGTCATCAATTCCTCCTTTTCATTGTTTCAATTCTTCTGAACAGATCACCTGCCCTAGTCATTCTCTTCGAATTATTTATTGTTGCTGCTGATGGCGTTGTCTTCTTTCCTGTTGCGGCTGTTGCGGCGGCTGCGGTCGCTGCATCTGTTCTCGCTGCACGGGCTGAATTTGCTGGTGCTGATACCTGATCTCCTGCTGCTGCATTTGCTGAACATCCGGTCTTTGCTGCACCTGCTTTGGTTGTTCCCGCTGAATTTCGCGTTTTTGCTGAATTTGCTTCTGCTGTTGCGGCCTCATCTCCTGCTGTCGTTTTTGCTGCTGTTGAATTTCCTGCCTCTGCCGCATCTGCCTTTGTTGTTCCTGCTGAATTTCGCGCCTTTGCTGAATTTGTTTCTGCTGTTGCTGCCTCATTTCCTGCTGCCGTTTTTGCTGCTGCTGAACATCCGGTCTTTGCTGCATCTGCTTTGGTTGTTCCCGCTGAATTTCCTGCCTTTGCTGAATTTGTTTCTGCTGCTGCGGTCTCATCTCCTGCCGCTGTTGTTGATGCCGCTGAACATCGGGCCTCTGCAGATATTGCTTTTGACGTTGATCCCTTATTTCATATCTCTGCTGCTGTGTTCGGGGTTTGTAATTACGGACGTCCCAAGTTTTCTTCTTTTCCCAGTATCGATTGTTGCGCCAGCCTTTCCAATTCTGTTGAAGCCTTTGATGGGGAATACGCTCATAGTACCAGGGATGTCCATACCATCTGCGTTCTACGTAATATCTTCGCCAGCCTGGGTCCACGTCATAATAAAACCGTGGAACGGCGTTGTAATAAACCCATCCCCGGTCGTAATAATGCGAACGGTACCACCTGCCTTCCCACGGTCGCCACCACCAGCCGCTCCAGAAAAAGATGTCTACATCTATTTCCGGAACAACATAAACATCATCGGTGTCAGGTAATACTACAACATGCGGTGGAGCAGCAAAAGCAATTACGGGGGGAAGAGAAATTCCAATGCTGATGTCTACTGCCGCCATTGCCGGGGCAGTCGAAAAACTCATCAACAGAAAAAATATGGCGCCAAAAACAATTTTTTTCATTCTTCTTTCTCCTTTCTCTGGTGTTTATGGGAGTTCTGTTTGCCGGCGGTTCTTTAAAGATAAACGGAGCGCGCGGGCTGCTGTACAGCGATTTTCTCATAACTCATTATAAAGCACCATTAAAATTCAATTCATTACTTATGCAAAGGCAATAATCACATTTTATGCCAACCTCGATGATTTCAAAAAGTGCCTTAATAATTAGTCGTTTACAAGCATGCGACATAAGGGAGGGATAATCAGAAAGAAGGTTGCCTGGGTACATAGTACCCAATATTTCAGCATCATCTGGATAAAAAATACGCAATTTTTCGCCGCTAATTTTTCCTGTCCGTAACTTTGAACAGCAGCAAACTTAGAATCACCATCAGGACATTGGCTGATCCCAGCAGCATTAAAGCCTTCGCAGCGTTGTGCCCGAGGCGCGTGTAGAGTTCTCCGGCGATGCTGATCACGGCGCCGCCCAGACACCACGACCAGCCCATCAGGATTGCCGAGACAATGCTGACATTTTCGCGGGGGGCGATCCACTGGCCGAAAGCGACTCCCAGCGGGTTAACGGTCCCGAGAAAAGCCCCGCCGATAATGCACAGTACGATGAATGCCGGCACGGGCAGCGTCAGGCGGACAATCGCATGGTAGCTTACGGCGGACAGAATCGTCATTGCCGCCAGCATTCGTCGCCGGCCGATGTGGTCGGCCAGGTGTCCCATCGGCACCATGAAGACTGTCGCCCCGCAGATGATCAGGCCGAAGGCTCCTCCCTGCCCAAGCCAGGCGGGATAACCTTTCTCGTGGGCGAATTCCGGCATCAGGAAGAACAGACCGCTCATCACGCCGCTGGAGATGGCCAGAATGAGAAATAATGCAAAGATTGGCCCCGCTACCGGGCGAAGCGCGGCAAGAGAAGCGATAACGGATATTTTCCCGGTCGACGACGCCTCCGCCGGCCGGCACCAGATCCAGACGAACGTCCAGAGAATCGCCGCCGGAAGGAGAAGAATCTCGGTATGGTGGTTCAAATTGTTATAAGCGGTGCGAAAGCCGATTTGGCTGAGACCGAAACCGATGCTGCCGACGGCGATGAACAAGGCCAGAAATGTTGAACCGCGCCGCGCGGAAAAATTGCCCGCGAGTCCTGCTCCTGCCGGGTGAAACATGTCCTGCCCCAGCCGGCCGGCGGCAAGAATGAAAAACACGACGAGATAAAAACCGTCCAATCCGAACAGCGTCGGCAGCAGATGGTTTAATTTTGCCTGATAGTCGGCAAGCGGACCCAGCAGCAGGGAAAACGACGTCAGCAGCGTGCCCAGGAGGATAACGCGCCGGGTTCCGAAACGGTCGGCGATGGAACCAAACAGTGGCTGCAAAGCTGTTCCGCTCATGGCGATGACCGTGGCTATCCAGCCGGCTTTGGCGACATCCAGACCGGCAAGCGTCTTGTAAACCGGCCAGACGCTCAGCCCCATGAAATCGACCATGATATGCGCGATCACTACAGCGACAAACGTGCCGACCGTTCGGCGCGCCGCCGCGGTCTCGAATAATCCACCACTGAAATGCACCGCTGATGCGGCGGCTGAAGTTCTATTCTCTTTGTTCTCTTCTATTTACTTACTCCAATTTTACGCCGTTTACGTATTGAGATCGCCTGAACATACGGACATCGACCACGCAGGCGCCTTCATCGTAAATCAGCACCGGATTCAGGTCGATCTGGTCCAGATCAGGGTTGTCGATCGCCAGTTGGGAAACTCCTTTTATGATTTCTACCAGCGCAGCCTGATCTTTGGGTTTTTGTCCCCGGACGCCGGCAAGAAGGGGATATCCGGTTATGGTGCGAATAGCCTGCAGAATTTCTTCATCAGATGCAGGCAATAAACAGAATTGCACATCCCGGTAGATTTCGGTAAAAATGCCTCCGAGGCCGAACATGAGGATCGGCCCGTACTGGGGATCTCGAAATACCCCGACAATGACTTCCAGGCCGCCGCTTTTCGCCATAGGTGATACGGTTACGCCTTCAAGACGGGCTCCGGGTGCTCCGGCTGCTGCAGCGGCCATAATTTCACTATAGGCCTGGCGAATATCTTCATCGCCGGAAAGATTAAGACGGACGCCTCCGACATCGCTTTTGTGCGCAATGTCAGGAGAGGCAATTTTCAGGGCAACCGGTGCTTCCAATTTGCGGGCCAGAACTGCGGCTTCATCCGGCGAGGCGGCGTACAATACCTCCACCGCAGGGATAGCCGCTTTTTTCAGCAGCGCGGCAGACTCCCCGGCGGTCAGCAATTGCAGTCCCGTCGGCGCAGAGGGAGCGGGAGAAGAAAGCCGGGCGGGGCTATCGAACCGGAAGAATTGATGCAGCGCCTTGATGCCGCGTTCGGGAGAGGGAAAGACAGGAACGCCTTTCTCCTGAATAAGAATTCTTTCTTCCCGCTCCACATCCGCGCCGCCTAAATAAATCACCAGTTCCGGGGCGCCCGGTGTGACGATTTGAGCAGCGCCGGCAACGGGATCTCCGAAGATAACAACCATGACATCGTACTCGTTTTTGGCCGCCGCCATAACTTGGGAATAGAGCGCCGGTTCGCTCATGACGTCGCCGGTCAGGTCGATGGGATTATTGACGGAGCAGTGGGGCGGCAGAATCGCCCGCAATTTTTCTTTGAGTGCGGCAGACGGAGGAGGAGTTTCCAGACCCAGTTTTTCCGCCTGGTCGATGGCTAAAATGGCTGCCCCTCCCGAGCTTGTTATGTTGAGCAGCTTCTTTCCGCGCGGCTTGGTCATATAGGCCAGAGCCTTGGCGGCGTCATACAGCTCTTCGATCGTGTCCGCCCGGTGGACGTGGTATTTTTGAAAAATGGCGTCATAAACGGCGTCAACTCCGGCCATTGATTTTGTATGCGATTCGGCGGCAAGGCGGCCCCGGACGGTGCGTCCGGCCTTGAGAATGACAACCGGCTTTACGGCTGCGGCCAGAGCTTTCTGGAAAGCTGCCGGACGCCTGACCCCCTCGACGTAAAGAGCGATTACCCTGGTGCCGGGATCATTATTAAAATACTCTATGCAATCGGCTTCATCGACATCGGCGCGGTTGCCCAGGCTCACGAAAACGCTCACACCCAGATGATCTTCACTTGCCCAGTCCATGAGCGCCGCTCCCACGGTTCCACTTTGCGAAATGAAGGCCATTCCCCCTTTCCTGGTCAGCAATGGCCAGGAAGCGCACATATGATGATGCGGATTGTTCACACCCTGGCAGTTGGGGCCGACTACCCGGATGCCATAACGGCGGGCAATGACAGCCAGCTCTTCCTGAAGCTTTGCTCCTTCTTCATCCGCTTCCGCAAATCCCCCGGTAATAACAACAGCGGATTTGACTCCGGCGAGACCGCACTGCTCTATAGTCTGCGGCACCGCGCGGGCCGGAATGATTATTACCGCCAGATCCGGTGCGGGAGAAATATCGCTGATCTGTTTATAAACCGGAAGGCCGAGAATCGAATCGGCTTTCGTGTTTACGGGATATATCTTACCGGTGAAGCCGCCGTTGATAAGATTGTATAAAACATCGTATCCTATCTTTCCGGCGACCGGTGAGGCGCCGATGACGGCAATGCTGTTCGGTTTAAATACGGCGTCGAGTTGGTTCATCAATTTCATGATCGCTCCTTTTTGTTAGTCCTGCATAACCGCCGGGCAGTACCGCGCCAATTCTTCCAGAAACTGATCGCGGCTACGGTAATGGATAACCCTCCATCCCTTCTGTTCGGCCCGTGCACAGTTTCCCGGATTGTCATCGATGAAGAGCACGCTGGAAGCTGCGGTGTTCACTCTTAGCAGGATATCGTCAAAATGACTCGGTTCTCTTTTGCCTTTTCCCATGTAATAGCTGTTGAAAACATAGTCGAACCGGTGGAAGAAGTCATCACGGGTGTTTATTTCTTCCAGCCAGTTGGTCTGATCGCTCAGGATGCCGACGCGAATGTCAAAATCCCTGATTCTTTCTACCAGGTCGATCATCCAGGTGCGCAGGATGAAGCGGGACAGTATTTCCTTTCTTAAAGACTGATCGTCTCCCCGGATGCCCGTTTCGTTCCTTAACAGCTCCCAGTAGACGTTTTCCGGCGCCTGTCCGGTGAGGTAGCCGCAGCTGTGGATGTTATCCTCGGCGGTTTTGTAAAAAATATCTTCGTCGATTCCGTTTAACCTGGCGATCTGCTTCAATCCATCTCTGAATCCTTCTTCCGCCAGAACTCCTCCGTAATCAAACAACACTGTACTGACTCGACAATCTTCAGCTGAACACTTCATTTCCTTCCCGCCTTCTGCAAATAATAATCCGGTGTATGGTCAACATGAATGAATTTCCTCTGGTCATCTTTCAATCTGAAAAGAGTTCTGCTGCAGCCAGAAGGCCAGCTCGAATAATTAATTTCTCCGGGATTTCCTCAAAAATGGAGTTTTCGATAGAAATCGTTCTGCATTGAGAATTGGCGCAAACATCGCAGCATATGCTTTGACCCACTGTAGCCCCAAGCCATTTTTCCAAAGGCTTTTCTCCAATCCAGATTCGATTAGATTGAAGGGTATCTTCGGTAAACATGGGAAAATCAAGATTTTCTGTTTTTAAAATAACTTCAATGCCAAGCTCGGCCAAGGCCTTTTTGAGCTTTTTTACAGCATTCTGCATTGATTCACCTGTCGCCCCACAGCGCTTGCAAGTTTGTCCCTTTTCGTTGACAAGTCTTCTCCAGCGAATCGTTAATGCTTTCAATACTAAGCCCCACCTTATTCTTTAGTTCCTCTGCTGCGCATCTTCTTGCTTCATTCCCGGCTGGCTTGCCGTCTTCTATCTCAGCGACGATGGCATCAATCTGATACACAGCGATTATAATATGCTTTCCAAAGCTGCGTGAACCTTGTCTCGCACCAAATTTCTGACCTCACGAAACTCCGTTGGAGTCATATTCTTTGGGTCAGGGATTTGCCACTCCTCTCTTATGTGAGCACGAATCAAAGGACACTCATCACCACAACCCATGGTGGCAACAAAATCAAACTCTAAATTCGGCAGATCAGATAGAGCTTTTGACTTATGAGACGAGAGGTCGTACCCGACTTCATGCATTGCTTCAATTGCCTTTGGATTAACAATTCCAGACGGCTGCGAACATGCACTATAGGCCTCAATTGCATCTCCACCGAGAATTCGCGCAAAAGCTTCTGCCATTTGGCTTCGATTTGAATTTTCTACACAAACAAAGAGCATTCGTTTTACTTGAGTTTTTATTGATCTCTCCTGAGATATATAATTATTTTTTCACTTGTTGGAAGTATAATTGATAATTATTCGAAGTCAAGCATCCTTAAGAGAGAAAGAGGGGACAGGGAACGAGGGGACGTCCCCTAGCGGCCTCCGATTCCGGTCATCGGCTTGAACAATTTATGATGCATCTGGCGCTTTAAGAACTCTTTCATTAGCGGCAAGACGACATCAGTCCTTTCCTGGTGCGGAATATGACCACATGCCTCCACCATCGCCTTTTGGGCATTTAATGTCTTCGACGCGATTGATTCCACCTGCGCAACAGTGCCATATTGATCTTCGGCACCTTGCAAAACCAGAACTGGACACTCTATTGATGGCAGTAAATATTCTATATTCCAATGTTTGAAAAAGTTGCTGAGCCATGTGTCAGACCATGCTTTAAAGATTCCTTCTGCTTTTCCTCCATGATACCTGGATAGTCTGCGCAACTTTTCAGCATTAAAAGTATCCGAAGCGACCTGGATGCCATCGATTGTCTCTTTCTCAACAAAAACGTGGGCAGCCTCGGTGATGATTCCCTGGAGGTGGGCAGGTTTTTCTGACGCGTGAATCAGGGCAATACTACCGCCATCGGAGTGGCCGATAAGAAAGTAATTTCTGGCGGGGATTAGCTGTGCAATAATTTCCGGCAATTCAGTAAGCGCATATTTGTGCAGGTAATTTATTGTCCATAAATCAGTGAGTGGCGACGACCTGCCATAGCCAGGGCGGTCATAAACAATTCCGGGACAACCGGTTTCTTGGCACAGCATATGCGGGAACTCCTGCCACATTTCCGTGCAACCCAGCCCTTCATGAAGAAAGACCAGATAGGGGCTCTCTTCCTCTCCGTCTATTGCCTCGTAATAGATTTGTTTTGCATTACTCAATTTTAGAATTGCCATGAGAGCAGTCTTTCTGATGCATAACAATTAATATACATGGTGGTCTTTTCCGCCATTCATTATCTTTATACTTTATTCAAAAAATAATCGAAATTAAATAAATGTTTAAAATCAAATGGGATGAACTATGACACCGGATACTTCACGTTTATAAGGAGCAAAAGCCCGGTGGATAATTTATGGGAAATTTGTCCAACTTTGGTTGCAGTCCATAGTGTCGGATTTCTTTACATCTTGATGTGCAGAGAATAAGCCATTGTAATAATTATTATAAATTGAAATTAACTCTCATCATATCGCCCGTTAAGTGTTGGAATATTTTACAATTGGCGTTAATATGAAACTTTTATGTCTTATAATTTGAATAATATTAACCCCTTATGTATATGGCGCAGAATATGCTTAAAAGATTATATTACAGGGTCTTTATTTGCCCCTAATGACTGATGATTTAATTTTATTTGACTCTCTTTGCTTCATCTAGATTGTGTAAATGTTCATCGCTTAGTGAACTAATGCATTAACAAATTAATTATTTAAGGAGGACGAAATGTTTAAATTCAAAAGTTTCATAATCGTAGCCTTGGTAGCGGCATTACTGGCAATGTCAAATGCTGCTTTTGCGACGACGATTAACTTTGATCAGACAGATTTTATGGTCAGCACAGTTACTACCACCACTACTAATTATGGGGGTCTTGATTCAAGCACAAGTTCAGTTCCGGCTCTCCCAGTCGATGGAACATTTACTTTGCCGCCGACGAGTGAAAATCTTTATTTGCCAGGATTAGTGGGGAAATTTTTGCGATTTAATTTCACTCTGCCCGCAAATTATAGCAATCTCTCCTTTTTATTCACAGCTTCTGTTAATGATGAATATGCGCTATACATAAACGGTACGGTGGTAGCGATCCAAGCTACGACCCATACTAGTAATTTCGTTGCCCCATTGCCCGGGTTCAACATGAACGCTGCTGGCGCAGCGGTAGATACCTCGGGGAAGTTGGAATATCTGCTCACCAGCGGAATGCAGTCCCTTTTTCTCGTTGGTGCCAATGAATTGACTTTATATGGAACGGATACCCTGCAATATGGAGGTTTCGCAGCAGTCAACGGAACAATTACTTACGATGTAAACGAACCGCCCCCTCCAAACGGTGTTCCCGAACCAGCCACCATGCTGTTTCTCGGTCTTGGTCTGATGGGCGTGTTGGGTATCCGGAGGAAGATGCAGAAATAATCCTCCACATCATGTTTTTTAAGCATGATTTTTTTAATACAAAGGCAGGGTCTCTTCAGCTCTGCCTTTTCTTATTTCTTATTTCACTGATTATCATCTGTAATCTTCGACTCATCACCGCAAATCAATTTTAATACTTTCAGGAAGCTAAATTTGAATACCGGCGGATTTAAAATTGGTGAACAATGAGGTGCAGGTTTCAATCGGCATTCATGTCATCTGATTCGATAATTCGTTCTATATTAAATGACATTACTGTCCGGTTAATAGTCGAACAAATTTAGCTGGTTGTAAAGAGGTTCTTTAAAATCAGAGCATATTTTGTAATCGAAATTTTCAAATAGTTGATTTAGCGGTGCTTTTTCAAATAGAGTCACGCTCAAAATTTGTAAAATTGTGTAGAGATTATGCTCCAGATGAAGTCGTTTGCGGATGATGGCTACGAGCACATAAACAGAGATCGCAATCCATATTTGAGTTTTAACCGCGTTTTCGGAAGTGCCGTAGAATGCCTTTATTCTCAGATGCTGCTTAATCCATTTGAAGAACAATTCGACTTGCCAACGGCACTTGTAAAGATTGGCAATTGTCAGAGCAGGCAGTAAAAAGTTGTTGGTAAGGAAGACAAGATGTTTGTCTCTTTCAGAATCAAAGTATTTTATGCGGCGCAGTTTTGCCGGATAATCTTTTTGTGATTGATAGGTCACCAGTTTGATTGTTTGATCACAAATGAGGCCAGTGCTTCTTTCTATGGGATGAGAATAAAGTCTGCGAAATTTCGTATTTTTCTTGGCCCGTGTAACGAAGAAAGAAAGGAGTTGCGTAAAGTTATAGAGCCTGTCGAAATCCAGGTAACCACGATCCATGATATAGAAATTACCGGGTTCTGGAACAAGAACGTCGAGGATATTGACATCGTGAACACTTCCCGAAGTTATTTCGATAAAGGAGGGAATGTTTCCGCGGATGTCCAGCAGAGTATGCATTTTGACGGCTGCTTTATGTTTGCGAAAAGATGCCCAGGGAAATAGCGAGAGGCAAAGATCGATGGTTGTTGAATCCAGAGCGTAAGCTGTATTCGTCAATTCGACACCGAAGTCTTCTTCTGCATAAAGAGATCGCGCTTTAGAGATCAGGATTTGACAGAAGTCGGCGTATATTCGCCAGTCACGTTTTTCATTCGCGTCGGCAAGTGTGCTGCGAGACATCCGCCCTCGAATGCCGAGATGATAAAGCTTTTCTTGACGTGAACGAAGACAGACTTCAATATCGCGCAGGCTCTCTCTGTAGGTCAGTTGGGCGAAGGCCATGCAGAGAAATTGATCCATGCAGGTGAAGCTGCTGGTATGATAATTACCGTTGTATCGGTTGACGCATTTACGAAACTCGTACATAGGCAGGTAGTCCATGATTTGTGAAAAAACAGTTTTTCCGGAATTCATTATCCACACCTCCAACAAAATAGAGGCTGGTATAACCGGAATAAAATTTCAAATCGATAAAAAGAAAATACATGCTTATTTGCTTGTTATTACTAATTTATTAACGAAATAAATTTACATTAACCGGACACTATTGATTAAATGATTTTAGGAAATGATTTATCTCCATTTTCTTGTTGCAGTTATTTCATGCCGCCGCCAAGCCGGGATGTCCTTGACATACTCAAGCGCATTTTTTATATAAATTTAGAATAAGATAAACTTATAAGGAACATGATTATGAAAGATATCGATGTATTGGTTATTGGCCGAAGCTGCCTGGATATCATCTCCGTAGTTGAACAGTTTCCTCAGGAAGACACGAAGATTCCGCTGTTATACCGTACGGTGGAGGGGGGCGGTCAGGGTGGAAATGCCTCCTGCTGCATCGCCCGGCTGGGAGGAGCGGTTGCCTATTATGGCTGCGTGGGAGCCGACAACGAAGGCTTATTTTGCCTGGAGCGTCTGAAGGACTTCGACGTCGGGATGGAATATGTGGATGTTATTGAAGACGGCAAGACGCCGATTGCGTATTTGTTCATAACCCGGAAGAGCGGCAAGCGGACAATTATTTATGAGAAAAGTACACTTCCACCGCTGAGCGCGGATAAGCTGACCAGGATCCTTATCAATCCGGTCAGGGTTGCCCTGCTGGATCCCGAGGTGACTTACCTGGCGGAAGATATCAGGGTTTTGGCCGGGGATGACGTCAGGATCGTATACGATTGTGAAAGATGGCGGGAGGATATCGCTCCGATGATGGCGACAGCTGATTATTTTATTCCCAGCGCTGATTTTTTGCAGGCGGAAGAATTGAATCTTACGGGGCTTTCCTTTGAACAGCAAATGTTTCGTCTGGCGGAGATGGTCGCCGGTTCCCTCGTGGTGACGCGGGGTGAAAAAGGCGCGTATTATGTCAGCGGGGATCAACTGATCAACATCCCAGCGCCGGAAACAGAGGTCAAGGATACGACAGGCGCGGGAGATAATTTCCATGCCGCTTTCAGTCTGGCGGTAAGCCGTGGGGATGACCTTTGTGCGGCCGTGAAATTTTCCGTGGCTGTGGCTTCCCTTTCCTGCCGCGAATACGGGGGCAGGCAGGGTGTTCCCGACATCACGGAGGCGCGGCAGCTGGCGCTCACGCTGGAAGAAAAGGTCGCGGCAACGAAGTAAAGAAGCCTGAAGTCGTAAAATTAAAAATTTTCAGCGACCTCTTAAAAGGTCGCAATCAAGGCGCGCGAATACCGGGGAGTGAAGAGACCTCAAGGTACACTTCATCCCGCCCCGTGCTTGACACGGGGCAGGATGAAGTGCGCAACTCAGCATCCGGCCTTTTTACGAGGTCGTCAATAATAAGTTGTTCCCTTTTTTCGTTTTATGCTACACTGTAACCAGAAATACTTGAAATATTGAAGAATTATAACTTGCAGACGATACCGGCAGCAGGACTGGTCAATACAGGTCGCAACATCAAACGATAATTAATGCACGGAGGGCTCCATGGAACTGAAAAAATATGAAGTGCCGGCGGAGAAACTACGCTGGGAATGCGATCCCAAACTTTTCGACTTTGGCTGTACAAAGGACCTTGCGCCGCTGCGTGAGTTTGTCGGGCAGGATCGGGCGATAAGGGCGGTCGAGTTCGGACTGAACATGACCAAGACGGGATACAATATCTATGTCGCCGGGCTGACGGGAACCGGCAAGACATCCATGGTCAAGACCTACATTGAGAGATTAATTAATACCAAGGAAGCCCGGGGAGAGATACTGGCTCCGGAAGACTGGTGTTACCTCTACAACTTTCAAAAACCGGACAGTCCTCAAATCATAAGTCTGCCCCAGGGTAAAGGGAAAGAATTCTGCGCTGATATTGACGATCTGTTCGACAATGTGCGGAAGGATTTGGAACAGGCTTTCTCCAGTGACGATTATAAGAAACAGAGGCAGAACATAGAAAAGTCTGAGGAGGAACATCTGAAAGTATTTGAAGGATTAGCCGAAGATGCCCGCCAGCAGGGCTTCGCTCTGCAGATGTCTCCGTCCGGCCCGATGCTTATTCCGATAGTGGACAACCGGCTGATGCAGCAAAATGAATATCTTGCCCTGGACGAAAAGGCCAGGGAAGAGCTCGATGCGAAGCAGACCGACTTGCTTGACAAACTGCAGGCGAGGTTTGACGCCGCCGTCAACGCTAAGAGAAAAATATTGGAGTTGCTGAAAAAACTGGACGAAGACTTGGCGGAGTATACGGTCTCCCGCCTGTTCAATCCCTTGCTGGACAAGTACAATTCATGGACGAAGGTTAACCAGTATCTTGTCGACCTGAAAAAATATGTACTGGACAAACTTGAGCTGTTCAAACAAGCCGAAAAACCGGTAAGTCCGCTGTTGGGAGTTCCCGTCAATCAAGTTATGAGCGGCGGCGCAAACCCGTTTCTTCCCTTTGAGATAAATCTCTTTGTTGATAACAGCGAGACGAAGGGGCTTCCCGTGATTATCGAGAGCAATCCCAACTTCAGAAATGTATTCGGCAGGCTGGAAAAACACTATTTTTTCGGCGGATACTTCAGCGATCATACCATGTTGAAGGCCGGAGCCCTGGAAAAAGCCAACGGCGGATATCTGCTGATCAATGCCCTGGATGTACTCGTCAACCCCGGCGTCTGGCCCGCGCTTAAAAGGGCGATCAAAAACGATGAAGCCAGAATAGAAGACCCGCTGGAACAGTTTGGTCTGATGACGACAGAGGGAATGCGGCCGGAACCGATGCCGATAAAAGTCAAAATCGTGCTTATCGGTGACGCCAATCTCTATCAGTTGCTCTCCATGTATGACGAAGACTTCTGGGAAATTTTCAAGGTAAAAGCTGAATTTGACCTGGAAATCGAAAAAACAAAGGAGAACATGATTGCTTATGCCGCTTTTCTTTCCCGCTGCTGTGAAGAAAACGGCGTCAGGCACTTCGATCCCAGCGGTGTCGCCAAGATCATCGAACACTCCGCCAGGGCGGTAGCCGATCAGGAGAGATTGTCCACAAGATTCGCTCAGATCAAGGAATGGATTGAAGAAGCCAATTATTGGGCTTCTCAGGACAATGCCGAGCTTATCTCAGCCTGTCATGTGCAAAAGGCCATAGATGAAAAGTTGTTTCGTCACAACCTCATTGATGAACGGGTGCGCAGCCTGATAAATCGCGACGTTATTATGATTGATACCGCAGGCGCGGTGGTGGGGCAGGTAAATGGCTTGAGCGTCTATACGATGGGGGATGCCGTCTTCGGCCGGCCTTCAAGAATTACCGCCAAGACTTTTCTCGGGCGCGGGGGCATTATCAATATTGAGCGGGAATCGAAACTCAGTGGCCCGATTCACAATAAGGGAGTTTTGATCCTCAGCGGTTTTCTCGGCTGGAAATATGCCCAGGACAAACCTCTTACCCTTTCCGCCAGCCTCTGTTTCGAGCAGTCTTACGAGGGTGTAGAGGGCGACAGCGCATCCTCCACTGAACTATACGCCATTCTCTCGAGCCTGTCCGGCGTACCGATAAAGCAAAATATCGCCGTCACCGGCTCGGTAAACCAAAACGGAGAGATTCAGCCTATAGGCGGCGTCAACAACAAGATAGAGGGCTTCTTCAAAGTCTGCGCCGCCAAAGGTCTTACCGGGGAACAGGGAGTTTTGATTCCCTATCAGAACCTGACGAATCTCATGCTGTGCGAAGAAGTCGTCGAGGCTGTGCGCCAGGGGAAATTCCACATCTACTCGGCCAGAACGATCGACGAAGGCATTGAGGTGCTGACCGGTGTTCCTATGGGGGAAAGGCAGGAAGACGGCGCTTATCCCGAAGGAACGATTAATCAGCTCGTTGATAAAAAGCTCCGGGAAATGGCCGAAAGAATCAAAAATTTCTTTGCGGAGGAAAAGCAGGAAGACAAATAAAGGGAAATTCTTATCGAACCGGGAAACTCTTACTTTAATGTCTGCATGGTTTCTGCCGGGAGACTGTGTCACAATTACTTTTTTGTCATTCCGTTCAAGTGAAGCGCGACGATGAGCCTGCCCCGTGCTTGACAAGGGGGAATCCAGTATTATCAGTAAGTTCTGGATACCGGCCTTCGCCGGTATGACGATTATTGGAATAATTTTTTTATTATGACACAGTCTCCGGAGCAGGGCAGGAAGACAGGAAAGGATGAAAAAAGTATGGACAATCTGATTGGAAAACACTGGCACCATATGCCCGCGGAAGAGGTGATCGACCTCCTCGAAACGAGTCCGGACAAAGGTCTTGACCAGTTCGAGACGGAAGACAGGAGAAAGCAGTTCGGAGACAATGTCATCACTGCGAAAAAGGGCAAAGGCCCTTTGATGCGCTTTCTCCTCCAGTTTCATCAGCCTTTGATTTATATCCTTCTTGCCTCCGGGCTGATAACTTCCCTGCTTGCGGAATGGGTGGACGCGGGGGTTATCTTCGGCGTGGTGCTGGTAAACGCCGTCATCGGCTTTCTCCAGGAGTCAAAGGCGGTAAAGGCCATGGAGGCGCTGGCCAGAACCATGGTGACCGAGGCGACAGTCATCCGCCATGGTGCAAAGGTGCGCATCTCCTCGGCAGAGGTGGTGCTGGGCGACATTGTGCTGCTCCAGTCGGGGGATAAGGTTCCGGCAGACCTGCGCCTGTTTACAACCCGGGACCTTAAGGTGGACGAATCGGCGCTTACGGGCGAATCACTGCCGGTACAGAAGACCGAAGAGATTCTGCCCCACGACACTGTACTTGCCGACCGCAACAACATGGCTTACGGCTCTACCCTGGTTACCTACGGGCAAGCCTCCGGCGTCGTAGTGGCGACCGGAGACCATACCGAGGTTGGCCGCATATCGCAGCTCATTTCCGAAACCGAAGAGCTGCAGACTCCTCTCCTGCGGAAGATAGAAGAATTCAGCAAGGTACTGCTTTATGTGATTCTCGGCCTTGCCGGGATAACCTTCGTTGTGGGCATAATGCGCGGACAGAGCGCCTTCGACATGTTCATGGCCGCCGTCGCGCTGGCCGTGGGAGCCATCCCCGAGGGTCTGCCTGCAGCAATGACCATCACGCTCGCCATTGGCGTGGCGCGCATGGCGAAGAGAAAAGCCATCATCCGCAAACTTCCGGCAGTGGAGACTCTGGGCAGCACCACCGTGATCTGTTCGGACAAAACGGGAACCCTCACTGAAAACCAGATGACGGTTCAGGAGATTGTGTCCGCCGGTGATGACTATGCCGTGAGCGGTACCGGCTACGCTGCGGAAGGGGAGATTACAGCGCAGAGCGGGCGGAACGAATCGACCTTAACTCCGGCGGTCATCGAAACACTCAGGTGCGGCCTGCTGTGCAATGACAGCCTGCTTGTGGAACGGGAGGGTTATCTGACCGTGCAGGGCGATCCCACCGAGGGGGCTCTGATTACTTCGGCCGCCAAGGCCGGCCTCTCCCTGGATGAGGAAAACTCCCGGCTCCGGCGCCTGGACACCATTCCTTTCGAGTCGCACCATCAGTACATGGCTACGCTCCATACGGACCCGCAGAGCAAAGATGTCGTATACGTAAAAGGTTCGGTGGAGTCGCTGCTCGAGCGCTGCACCGATACCCTTGATCCGCAGGGTTCTCCGGCTGAGCTTGATCCGTCCGCAGTCCATGCAGCCGTAGGGGCCATGGCCTCCAGGGGGCTCAGGGTTCTTGCCTTTGCCCGCAAAATCGTGCCGCAGGGTAAAAACAGGATCGACCATAAGGATATCGGCACAGGCCTTACCTTTCTGGGGCTGCAGGGCATGATCGATCCTCCGCGCAACGAAGCGATTGAGGCCGTGCATAACTGCCACAGCGCCGGCATCCGGGTGAAGATGATCACCGGTGATCACGCTCTCACCGCATCGGCGATAGCGGGCAGGATTGGTCTGGCCAACGCAGGAAAAGCCGTTACCGGCCGGGAGCTTGCCTCGATGAGCGACCAGGAAATCATTGATGTTGTGGATGAAGTCTCAGTGTATGCACGGGTGGCTCCCGAGCAGAAACTCCGGCTGGTGGAGGCCCTTCAGGTTAAGGGCAACGTCGTAGCCATGACCGGCGACGGAGTCAACGACGCTCCTGCGCTGAAGCGCGCCGATATTGGTGTCGCCATGGGCATCACCGGCACGGACGTGGCCAAGGAAGCCTCGGATATGGTACTTACAGACGACAATTTCGCTTCCATCGAGGCCGCGGTGGAGGAGGGAAGGGGCACCTTTGACAACCTCACCAAGTTCATCGTCTGGACACTGCCCACCAATATCGGAGAAGGTCTGGTCATCCTGGCGGCTGTATTTGCCGGGGTGACCCTGCCCATTCTGCCGGTGCAGATTTTATGGATCAACATGACCACGGCGGTGCTGCTGGGTCTCATGCTGGTGTTCGAACCCAAGGAGCCGGGGATCATGGAGAGATTACCCCGGGATCCGCAGGAACCCATCCTCACCCGCACACTGATGTGGCGGATAATCATCGTTGGTTTCCTGCTGCTGGTGGGGGCGTTCGGTCTCTTCAAATACGAACTGCTCAACGGGGCCGACGTCACGAAAGCCAGAACTGTCGCCGTCAACGTGTTCGTCATGGGGGAACTCATGTACCTCTTCAACTGCCGTTCTCTGACCAAATCCGTTTTCGAGGTCGGGTTTTTCTCCAACATCTGGGTGTTCGGCGGTGCGGGGATTATGATAGTGCTGCAGTTGGTCTTTACCTATGTGCCCGTCATGAACACGGCCTTCCAAAGCAGTCCCATCAGCCTGGAAGCCTGGGCGCGCATTTTGGCTGCGAGTTCCCTGGTGGTGGTGGTAGTGGGAATAGAGAAATGGACGGTGCGCAATAAAGCGAAAAAAGTTTTGTCCTGATAAAACGGACGACAATGTAAGAAATTATATGTCCTTGTTAAGACAGCGAATAATGATACAGATTTATGAAATTCAGGAACCGCGGGAAGCTGAGACCGTCGTGGCCCTGGGCGTGGACCGGATCGGGACGGTTATTCTTTCCCGGGAAGGCTGGAAGTCGCCGCTTCTCCGGGAAACGGTGCGGGTAGTTCAGAAGACGGGCGCCCAAAGCGGACTTATTCCCCTTTTGAGCGACAGGGAAACTATCTTTCGGATCATCGATTATTATCAGCCCGATTTTGTTCATTTCTGTGAAGTTCTTTCGCCGTTTTCCGGCGACCGGGCGGCGGTCGAGCGGCAATGTGCCAGCCTGATATCGCTCCAACAGGCAATCAGGGAGCAATTTCCGCCTGTTGCCGTCATGCGCTCTCTTTCGATTCCCCGCACCGGCGCGGCGGGGACAGAAGAGATTTTGCAAAATATCCTGGCTATAATGGATAAACTGGCGCCGGTCAGTGATTATTTTCTGCTCGATACTCTCCAGGGGCGGCCGGGATCTGCTCAGGAGCAGCCCATAAACGGCTTTGTAGGTATTACCGGCGAGACCTGCGACTGGGGGATTGCCAGGGCCGTCGTGGCGGCCAGTTCCCGCCCCGTCGTACTGGCCGGCGGCCTGGACGGCGAAAATGTTCGGGAAGCCGTTTTGGCAGTGCAGCCGGCGGGCGTGGACAGCTGCACCAGGACCAACATGCTGACTCCGGATGGCCGGTGGATTCGATTCAAAAAAGATCCGGCCAGGGTAAAAAAAATGGTGGAAGAGGTGCGCCAGGTCGAGGCGTTGTTGGACAAGCTCACTCTGACTGATACCGAATTGAGCTTGCCCTGAGCCTGCCGAAAGGCCCCCCAAAGCACCTGCCCTGGAAATGGAATAAGAACTATTTCTCGGCAGCTTTTCTCAAGTCGATATGGCAGTAACCGTGAGGATTTTTCTTCAAATAGTCCTGGTGGTATTCTTCGGCCGGATAAAATTCCTTCGCCGGTAAAATTTCTGTGACTATTTTTCGGGAATACCTGCCGGATTTCGCCAGTTTTTCTCGAGAGGACTTTGCTACCGCTTCCTGCCGGGGATTAGTGTAAAATATGGCGGAGCGGTACTGACTGCCTACATCATTACCTTGTCTGTTGAGGCTCGTCGGATCGTGTACTTCCCAGAAATGCTGAAGAAGTCTCTCGTAGCTAACTACGCCGGGATCAAAAACAATCCGCACGGCTTCCGCATGTCCGGTTTTACCGGTGCAGACTTCCTCGTAGGTGGGGTTATTCTTTGTTCCCCCGGTATAGCCGGATTCGCTTTTTATCACCCCTTTCACCCGGCTGAAATATTCCTGCACTCCCCAGAAGCAACCGGCGGCGAAAATTGCCGTTTCCCTATCCTGAGCTGATCTGCCGGCAAATAAATATAAATATTCGCCGTATCCTGATTCCGCCATTTTCTCCTTCGGAATGAACTTCAATGATGCGGAATTAATGCAATACCTCCTGCCGGTCGGGGCCGGCCCGTCCTCAAAAACATGCCCCAGATGAATGTCGGACTTTGTGCCACGCACTTCCGTCCGGTTCATAAAATAACTGTTGTCCTCTTTTTCCCGTAAATCTTCTTTCTCAATGGGTCGGGTAAAACTTGGCCAGCCTGTTCCGGAATCGAATTTGTCTGTGGAACTGAAGAGCGGTTCACCCGATACAATATCCACGTAGATTCCTTCCCGATGATTGTTCCAGT
>ERZ795032.1170-NODE-1170-length-19752-cov-329.048941_pt1 | contig 19752 bp, 15 predicted proteins | sample MGYA00375124_ERZ795032 | MGnify/ENA primary metagenome ERZ795032 (study PRJEB30167, sample SAMN05720154) | activated sludge metagenome | isolation source: Anaerobic digester | place: China | collected 2015-12-16 ...
TTTCGCCGATCCCCATATAAACGTCGCAACGGCCCGCAGCCCGGATTGCGCCTCCCGTATCCTGATCCAGAGCAAACCCCACGGATTTTTCCAGGTCAACCGCGGCAAAGGCAAACATCGCCCGGGGATAAATAGACTTGTCCGTGGCAATCGTTCTCAACGGAGTTACCGACTCGTTGAGCGAACCTCGGGGATCACCGGTTTCGGTTCTGAAGAAAATAAAACGGGGATTTTCATTGACGTAGACATCGACTTCATCCTGATGAGCCTTAAAGTAGGCGATCATCGATTTCATATTGATATTTTTTTCAGTCAATTTGCCGTCGGCTGTCATTTTAGTCCTGATGCTCTTGTATTCCCAGCCGTTATGAGCGGAGTAGCCGACCGCTTCGATCCGTCCGTCGGGCATGCGGATCTTGGCTGAGCCCTGCACATGCACGATATAGACCTCAAACTTGTCTTCCAGCCAGACCAGTTCGCTGCCCGCAAGCAGGTTGGATTCCTCTATTTCTTTTCTGCTCGGGTATTGCCGGATCTGGTTGTCCGCCGTCTTTTGCCCCAGAATATTTCCCTCGGAATCTTTCACCAGATCGGCGGGCGCTTTGTACAATGGATACTTAAAGCGGTCCGTGCGCATGGGCGATCCATTAAAAATCGGCGTGTAGTATCCCGTATACAACACGGTTCCCTGGTCATCGCAGCCCACTGAAATATAGGTGTCAAATTTTTCGTGCAGGACCGAATTCATCTGCTGCGGGGTCATATTTGCCGAAACAAGCTTGTATAATTCCTGCAGGCTTTTTACCGCGTGCTCGTGCGTGATTTCGCCGTACGGATAGAATTTTTGGCTGGATGGTTTGGACATATAATTCAGGGAGCGGGCGATTGCATCCTTTAAACCGTCGAGATCGGAGCAGGCCTTTGTGTAATCCGGAATCTGCCGGGGATCGGTAATCTTTCTCAGAGCGAGTTCACCGGGCGGCAGCTGCCGGGAATAATCTTTTTCGAATTCCTGGATGTCGGTAATAACGGCGCCGCGCTTCTGACAGCCCGCAAGAGCACCCAGAACAATAACCAATATAAAACATACAAAAATAATTTTTGTTTTCATGAAAAATACATAAAACAAAAGATCATTATCTGTCAAAAGAAATTTGGTCGTAAACCCGTCCAACGATATGATAAATATTAATTCTGATGTATACTTATTACAAAGGGGAGGAAATAATGATTTCACGCATTGACCACGTATCTATTGCGGTAAAAGATTTGAAAAAGGCCGTGCACTTTTTTTGTGACATACTGGGAGCCGTAGCGGGAACCAGCTCGGCTGATCCTTTCATGAAATATTTCTGGCAGCTTCATTCTCTCGGTGATTTATCGCGCCTGGAGATAATCTCGCCAACAGGCCGGGGAAGTTTTCTCGACGGCTTTTTAAAGTCCAGAGACGCGGGTGTTCACCATATTACTCTGCAAACGCCGGATATCCACAAAGCCATGGCTCATCTCCAGGCACACGGCATTCCTTTTTTCGGCTACCACGAATACCGGGATTGCTTATGGAAGGAACTATATATCCACCCGCGCGATGCCTTCGGTGTCCTGATTCAAATTGCCGAATTGCACTCCGATGACTGGCTTCCCGATCAGGTAAAGTTTCCTGCGGGCACAAAGATGCAGGTTGAGAAAACAAAAACCGGTGCAGCATTGACATTTGCACATCCCGGTGGCGGCAAGGTTTCTCTGGAGCTAGATCGTGGTGAGCTTATGCAACTGAAGGTGAAACTGGAAGAAGTGTTGTCATAATACACAGCTTCTCTACGACCTGACCGTGACGTTAATCCTGACCCGCATCCAGAACCAGATTGTAGCGACCGCTCCTATCGTTCCGCCGATCAGAAACGTTGCTTCCGGGCCGATCCTGCTCCAGAGAAAACAGGAGTGATATATTCAAGTGGTAAAACTTACTCAGTATTTTATCGTTGCAGCAACATTCAAACCGGGCAGAAAAAATCCCGCAATAATAACAACGCTGATGAAGACAGCCCAGAAAGTGTATTTCAGCAGCTTTCCCGAATCCAGTTTGTCTTCAATCCTTGTTGCTGAAAAGAGACAACCAAGTACAATAAATACGATGATAAGGAGAGCGCCATGCGTCGTCCAGTGATGTCCCAGAGCTGCTTTCATCGCACTCATAAAGGGGGTGCTTATTTCCTTAATAACCAGGATAACGGCATTCAACAGGACTGTTACAACCAGTGACAGGCCGAAACCCGCAGCATATTTTCCCATATCTGAATTGTTCATCGTCATTACCTCCCTAATCCCATTATTACTCCTTTACTGATAATTCCACCTGCGCCTTCCATGAAAAGGCCGAGTAATATTATCAGTGCACAGATTCCGAGAATCAGATTTTTCTTTTTTGTGTTGTTTAAGGGCATGACGCCATGAACTGCTATCGGCAGGTAAATGCTGAGCAGCAATAACGAAAAAAAGATATGCTCCTTCACTTCCATAAAATAATTGTGCGCCCATGGCCATTTGCCGGCCTTGATGATTTCCCGGTCGGCGCCGTAATATGCAACATACCAATAACCTCCGATCAGAAAGGCCAGAACAATAAGTATGGCCACCGCTGAGCTTAGCTTTTTAATCCTCCTGTAATTCCCCTCATGAGCATTCAAGACATCCACAAACAAGGCAACAGCAAACAGGATGCCCAAAATGCCAAACAGTGCATGCAACATCATAAATCCCTGGTTTGGCATTTCCGTTCTCCTTTCTCGAATCCCTGGTAAATGGGTTTATTTTTTGTAAACATTCATCAGCACAAAGATGCTTTATGTGCTGCCAACTTTTTTGGGCGGTCCAAAACACAATGATACAAAGGTGATTTGATAACCAGCATAAACAAACATATAGTTTACTCCGTTGATAACCTGTCCAATGTAGAGCAGTACATGACGGTCTTCGGTAACGTTGATAATGGCGCCTGCTGAATATCCGGCGGCGTCATCGCTATCGTTTGCGTCGGCGGCCTTGTTACTCCATTTCCAAATCAATGATGATACCGCGGCGGCTAGGAGGAGGCGACGAGGCGTATTATACATACGTTGAGGAAGCCGACGACCCCGGCCTGCGCCGGGGCAGGCTGTGCCAACAAAGGTAGCGCTTGATTTGGAAATGGAATAATATGGTTCTGCGCCCAAGATAAGATGTTTATTGATTTCCCTTTTATATTGAGCCGTAGCGTAGACCTCCCGGTGCTGACATTCAATGGGCTCCGGATCGTCCGCAACATAAGAGTAAAGGGCAAATATTTGCCCCCGATTTCCGCCAATAGTAATGTTTATATCCTTTACTTCTCCGCCTCAGCAAAAAGCTCTCTGAATCTGGGTGGAACTTCCGCCTTCGTTCCTTTTTTATAATCAAAAAACATAATGCCGGTCTTGGCTCTGCATACTTCCCGCCCGGTTTTCTTGTTGGTCAGAAGATAGATAAAATCATACCCATATTGGAAGAAATCGGTCAGGGCAACTTTCATCTCCAGCACATCACCCTGGAAGGCTTGTGATTTATAGAGAATAACCGAATCGTTCATGGCAATGCCGAGTCCTTCGACATCCAGTTCATTCCAGCCGTATTTGGCGAAAAACTGGATGCGCGCCTCGTTGAGCAGAAACATTATGCCGGCTCCACCCACGTGATTGGCATGGTTGATTTCGCTTATGTGAACGGTAGTTTCTGTTTCAAAATTATATTTTTCCGGTAAATCAAGAACTACACGAGCCATGTTTTTATTCCCCCCGTTTTTTTATAATTTGTAAACAACATTCTCTCCGCTTCTTCTTTTAACATAACTGTGAATGAAGAACAATTATAACCATGGGGCAAGAAATAAAGCTATAGGCTTGGTGTGAGTATTATTTCACCAGTTGGATACCTAAATTGAATATTTATGAACCATCTTTTTGTCAGGCGGCGGGAAGGAAAGCGGCCGGTAAATTGCGTAAATATCAAATAAGCCAATTATATCAATGCTATGTCTGGATATTTCTAACATGGCACAAGATATGCTTTAGACAGACGCAAAAAAGATTATCAAGTGAAAGGAGAAACTCATAATGAAAAAATTAGCTATGGCATTTGTTACAGTACTGATCGTTGCGGGATTAGCATCTTCCGCTCTCGCAGATCCCGGATGGTCAAACGGACATCGACATGACAATCACGGCCGGTACGATCGGTCACACCACGAATATCATCATCATTACTATCGTGACCACCGGATGGATCATCGGCCCATGGTAGTGCACAGGGCTCCTGCAATTGCTCCGCGGCCTGTACCAGTCGTACGTGTTTATGAACCGCAGGCAGCAAGCTTCAGCATGTTTTTACCGGGTTTCAGTATTCAAGTGCGTTAGCATGTAAAAATCATTTCTCTTGCTTTTGAGAATGCCTGACCGATGATTATTGCATAAATTTAAAAAAGCCGGATATGCATCATCCAGAGAGATCATATCCGGCCGACCTTAAAGACAGCTAAGCAAGACATAAAACTGGCTTATTATAATTTTCAGTCATGTTTTACTTTGACAAATAATTTTACAATCTTTAAAGTCTTTTCCAAAAGATCCATTATCTCTTTTTGTTCATAAAAGCCTGAATAAATGAATGTCGCAAAGCTTTTAAGAAAATTGCGTTATGAAAAAAAGCTGGGCTCCAGTCAGGTTGAGCTCTTGCTTGATTTGCAGGAAAGGAGAATTTTCTCCGTCCATCGGGAGCTGCGTTTTTTTCTTTATATCGGCATCTTGATGATCATCACAGGCGCTGGTCTGACCGTAAAAAAATACTTTATAAATCTGGGTGATGCGGCCATTATCTCCGCGTTGACTTTATGCTTTGCGGCGGCCTTTATTTATTGCTTTGTCCAGGGCCGACCATATGAAAAAGCTGAAGTCGCTTCGCCAAATATTGCGTTTGATTATATCCTGTTTTTCGGCTGCGCGTTTTATTCCATGGATGTTGCTTATATTGAAACGCAGTATCATCTTTTGGGCGATTTATGGGAAAACTATTTGCTGGTGTCGGTTGCTTTATTCTTTTTCCTTGCTTACCGGTTCGATAACCGTCTGGTATTGTCACTGGCGCTTTCCACGTTGGCGGCCTGGTTTGGCTTTACCCTGTCGGCGCACCGGTTTTACTTCGAAAATTATTATCGTCTCTACGCCATTGCTTATGCTTTAATCGTATTATGCTGCGGAATTCTTCTTTACCGTTCAGCCGTCAAGAAGCACTTCCTGGACATCTACCTTAACTTTGCCGCTCACTTTCTTTGTATCGCACTTGTTTCCGGCGTTGCTGAATATAAAATATTGTCGCTTTATTTTCCGGCGCTGCTATTGGCATGTGCCGCTCTTGCATTTTATTCCGTCAAAGTCCGCAAATTTCTTTACATGCTTTACGCCGTAATTTACGGTTATATCGGAATCAGCATCGTTATTGTAGATCAAATCCATCGGCAGACATTTCTTCTTTTTACTTATTTTATTGTCACATCAATGCTGGTGATTGGTTTGATATTCAAATTGTCGCGCATGTTTAAGGAGGATTGACTCTGAACCTTTATTCTCCTCAGCAGGAAGAAAATATTTACATCCGCAAACGGGCGAAGGCCTGGCGGCGTTCCGGTCTGATTACGGAAGAGCAGCTGAGCGCAATCAACGGTCACGCCGATCCTCAATTACGTCAGACCAATCTGTTTTTCCGGATTCTCTTTTTTGTCTTTACACTGCTTGGTACCGGAGCGGTTGTAGGGTTGTTTGTCTGGCTTCTGGACTTTAAGGATACAAGCTTCATAGCCGCGATGCTGATTTTATTCGGAGCTGCTTTTTATATGGCTGCGGATTATCTGGCAGGCAAGTACCTGCTTTACCGGCACGGTGTTGAAGAGGCTCTTGTTATTGTTGCCATGGTGCTTTTCTGCGCCGGCTGCAGTATTCTTCTTTCCGAAAATCATTTAACGCTTACGCATATAAGGATAGTCGTACCTGCTCTGCTGGCGATAACCGCGTGCTGGATTTATCTGCGCTTCGGTTTGCTCTATGCTGCCGCAATAAGCATCGTTGCTCTCAGCTTTATTCCTTTTCAATTTAACCTTTCACCGGCAGCGGAAAGAATAATGCTGTTCTCTGTTTTGTGTGTGATATTTGTTTTCAGTCTGCTTGCCGACAAACCGGATCTTGAAGACTTCCGAAAGAACAGATACGCAAAGATCAAGGCCTGCCTGCTGGCGGCAATGTATTTAACCGTCAACCTGGAAATACTCGGTTTCAGCGGATTGCTCATGCGGGATACTCATGTTGTTCATCTGAACGCGCAATTGTTTCCTCCCTCAATTTACTGGTCGTCTTATGTCCTAACATTTCTGATTCCGGCAGCATCTATCTATTGGGGAATAAAAAGCCGCAAACGCCTCATAATAAATGTCGGCCTTGTGATGGCCTGTGTGACACTGGCAACCAATAAAAGTTACCTGGGCTGGACGCGTTATGCCTGGGACCCGGCCATATTGGGAATGATACTGGTCGGACTTTCTCTTCTTATTACCCGCTGGCTCAATTCCGGTGCGGATCAAAGAAGGTTCGGATTCACCGCCCGCGAAATTCTGAAACCGGAAGAGGGCGGCATCACGCCGGCGGATATGGCCGCCGCCTTGACGCCGGGAGTAATCGAGACTCAACAGCCGCCAGCACATCCAGAGGAAAAATATTTTGGAGGCGGAGCTTCGGGCGGCGGCGGGGCGGAAGGGAAATATTAGTTACGATGGTTTCGCGAATCACGATAAGTATCTGGAACAAAATCTCATTAAATTAAGACATGTACCTTCCAAGTCCCACTTTCATAAAGGGGGATTTGGGGGGATTTTTAAAAAGTGAGGGGCTGTAGAGCTTAAGCCAATGACATTGTCATGGAAAATTTATGTCAAGCCTAACCATGACCTTCACCTCGGGTATCCATAGTTTTCAGCAGTTTTTCACCCCCCGCGGTCAGACGGTACTTCTGGTTCGGCGCACGGGGTGTTTCAGGATAGATCATCTCAATCAAGCCTGCCTCCAGCGCCGGATGCAGGTAGTTCTTACGGAATGTGGGTTTGTGGGCAAGTCCCAGTTCGGCCATTATATCGGACGCGCTTCGTTTCCCTTTCCGTAGGGCATTGAGCAAGCTGATTACTTGGTCGCTTTGATGGTCGATTACTTGATCGCTTGTGAAGGTTGTTTCTTCGATGGTTTGCAGGATTGCGCCCATCATAAATTCAATAAAAGAAGTTATGTCTGCGGTCTGGTCGGTTGTTCCGAGAGCTTTATAATATTCGCGCTGCCTGTCTCGAATAATGCTTTCCACTGGGAGCATGGCAAAGACCGGTCGCCATTGACTGAGAATCAATGTCTGCCAGAGACGGCCCAGCCTGCCGTTGCCGTCCTGAAAGGGATGGATGAACTCGAATTCATAATGAAAGATACAGCTGACCGCAAGGGGATGCTCGTCGGTGTTTTTCAGCCAGTCAAGCAGATCGTCAACCAGCGCGGGCACCCGGTCGGCAGGAGGAGCAACATGCACGACTTTTTTGCCCTGGTAGATACCGACGCCTCCGGATCGAAAAAGCCCGACTTCATCAGCGAGCCCGGCCATCAGCAAGCTATGTGCGGCAAGAAGATCGGTGCGTGAGTATGGCGACCAATCGGATAGTTTCTCGTACGCGGCAAAGGCGTTGCGCACTTCCTGAATCTCTCGAGGCATTCCCAGTACCCTCTTGCCGTCAATTACAGCCGTAACCTGCTCCAGATTGAGCGTATTGCCTTCAATCTCCAGGGAAGCCTGAATTGTCCTGATGCGGTTGCCTCGCCGCAGGAGAGGCATATTAACACTGTCTTCGGGTACATGGAGCTTTCCCAAAGCTTCGCCGATTTGCTCCACCAAATTTAAAATCGCAGGTGAGATATGATAGGGAGGTTTGTATTGTTTACTCATTATTTGGCCTCACTTTTCTTCCGGTTATTCCTTGTCATCATGGCTTCTCTTTGACTATCCAATGGCCCCCTTTAGCTGGACCGTTATGCTCAATGCTCCCTGATTCGCGCAGCTTATTAAGAGCAGGCTGGGCTGCAATATGTGATTTGCCGGTTTGTTTTGCCATTTCGCTGATCGAAAGATGGCTGTCTTGAATGAGCAATTTTATAACCCTATCTGTAGCGTTTTCACCGTAGTTTTTCACCGGCGTTTTTTCTGGACGCAGTTAAAATAGTAAATTTCCAATTAGTCCCGACATCGCATCGGCACACCGGCCAATTCAAACACCCGTTCTCGATGTCCCGCCTTGGACGATATTATTATACATCCTGTTCCAACAATTGCCCATTCTCCTTCAGCCACGCTTTCGCTTTTTCCATCGTCGGGGTTTGCGCCTGGATAATATTCCAGAATTGTGACGTGTGATTTGGCTCAAAAAGGTGGGCAATTTCATGGACTATGACATAGTCAATAACGAACATCGGCGCTTTGATCAATCGCCAGTTTAAGTTAATGTTATTTTTCAATGTGCATGAACCCCAGCGATAGCGACTATCAATAATTTTGATTGCGGCAATATCCACACCTAAGGCATGGGCATGGCTTTTTACCCGGGGGGTGATTTTTTCTTTGGATCGGCTGATATACCATTTGCGTAATGCTTCAACTTTGTTTTCTTTTTTCATATCTGGAATCAGGAAGCGTTGGGCGAATTCGATACCGGATAAACCGTTTTTTACAACTTCAATACGGTACTGCCTGCCCAGATAGAGTGCGGACTCGCCGCTGACCAGTTCTTTTCCCGGAGGGTGGGGCAAATTCGAATATTTCTGCGGATGACCGATTTTTTCGTAGATCCAGAGCCGTCTGGATTCGATTACTTGCCGGATTTTTTCATCTGATAAATTAGCCGGTGCATGCACCACGACGCGGCGATCTCTTTCCACCGATATGGTCAGCTTTTGGCGTTTAGGCGATCTTTGAATAGTGTAGTCCAGATCCATTTTCATTACTCCGCATAGAGAATGGTATCATTCTTTTTCAAAGCAATTTCCATAATCCGGGAAATAATGCGCTTTCTATTTTCTCTGATGCCGGGCAATTTGGAAAACCGGGAAGCGAGCAGAGTAGCTTGTATATCAGCTCGCAGTTTGTTTTGGGCGGGAATGCTTTCCCAAAATCCCGCGAGATTCAATTCCCGTTCCACAGCCAAAAAAAGCTGCTGTGTCAGATCAACCAGCCGGCTGATCCGGTCTTCCTCCGTTATGCCGTATTCTGGTTTCATTTCGGCGATAGGAGCTGCCGGCGATTGTACCATCTGATTTTCACCAAATATTTCTCGATTCAGCATTCGGAAAAAAGGCATTTGTTTTTTGCGATGCAGCCCATAAGTCGGTTCCCGGCGGGTTTTGATAATGCGGGCGCGAAGCTTTTCCAGTTCCTCATAAATCTTTTTCCAGTTGTTGCGGAATTCTTCAAAGATGGCCGCCATCGCCTCGGCAAATGAAGCTTGTAAATCAGGATCATCCACCAGTTCAACATCCAGATGGTGACGAATGGCGTGTTCTACTTCCGCCGCTTTAGTCTTGGTGCGATTGCGCTTACCCACTTCTTTTTCAAAATCAGAGTCGAAAATGGAAATTGGGACAATTTTAATTTCAACGCCTTTTGATTCCAGATAAGCGTCGGTGATGGTGCGCAATTTGGCCGGAATGCCTTTCATGCTGAGCCGGTCATCGCGGAAATGCTTTCCCGCCAGCACATTAATTTCAGCTAATGCCTGATAATCGGCCATATAGTTCAAAGCTTCTTTTGCCGGAAAGACAAGGTTCAAAGAGCGGGTCAGGTTTTTAAAAGCCAGTATGAAATCAAACCGCAAATCTTCATCATAAAAGACATCAAAAAAGGCGTCATGATCCGAGAGGTCAGCGAGCCCCCGGTTTTTGAGCAAATCCATAACTGCTGCATAAGAAGTCTGTAAAGCTTGCAGCTCTTCTTCGGGAAAACTTAACGTGTCAATCACTTCCTTCTGTTCGCGCTCGTCGTAAGTGTCGATAGCCTTTTTCAAGTGATGGCCCACACCCACGTAGTCAACTACAAAACCTTTATCCTTGCCTTCGCCGCCTACACGATTGACCCGGGCGATGGCTTGGAGAAGATTATGAGCAACAATCACGCGATCCAGATACATGACCTGTTCCACCGGGGCGTCAAATCCGGTCAGGAGCATATTGTTGACAATCAGAATTCCCATGTCGCCGGTGATATTTTCTTCCTTATTCCCAAAGGCCATCTTGAAACTCTTGATGCTGGCTTCCTGCCGGGAAGGATCGGAGTAGGTTTTGAGATGAGGCAAATCGTTATGATTGCCGGAAATGATGACATCCGTCTTAATTTTTTTGAGCTGTTCCAGATCAACTCCGGTTTTGTCATTCCCGCGCAGGCGAGAATCCAGATTTTCTTTTGAAGCGTTTCTGGATTCCGGGTCAAGCCCGGAATGACAATTGTGAGATTGCTCCAAGTCAACAATTGCCGCCCGAAGCGCCGCGTCAATATACTCCTTGTAACGCACCGCCGCCTCGCGGGATGTGGCCACCACTTGGGCTTTATATCCGTTAGGGAAAACGTGGGTCAGGTAATGCCTGATCATGTCTTTAGCTTTAGCCTCGATAGTTGTTTTGGATTCCAGATAAGCTTCGCGGGAACCATAACCCAGCACTGCCAGGCGTTCCTGCAGATTGTAATCGCTGAAAACGTCTTCAAAAGCGGCATCCATCGCTTTTTTATCCGTTACTTCAGCGTTATGCGTGCGCCCTTCATAAACAATTTCCAGCGTTACCCCGTCCTCGATGGATTGGCGCATCGTATATTTGTCGATATAATCACCGAAAACACGTTCCGTCTTATCAATCGGCGTACCCGTGTAGCCGATACGGGCGGCGTGCGGAATGCCACGGTCCAAATTTGCGCCCAGCATTGCATACTGCGACCGGTGCGCCTCGTCGGTCATTACCAGAATGTGGGGGCTTACGTTCAATTCCGGGAATGTTTCCGTTAAATCGGCTTCGCGGAATTTATGAATCATCGCCATCACCAGATCGGAGGAATCAGAGCGCAGCAGCTCCTTGAGCGTCTTGATACTGTCGGCCACCTTAACCGAAAAACCGATGCTTTGGCTTGTTTCCGTAAGCTGATCTTCCAGTTGAGCGCGATCGGTGACGAAGACCACTTTCCAATGCGAGAGCCGGGCGTGGCGATACATTTCCCGCACCATAAACATCATCGTCAGCGATTTACCCGATCCTTGCGTATGCCAGATGATGCCGCTACGCTCACGGGGGCTTTGCCCTTCGAGCAGTCTTTTCACCGCCAGCTTGACGGCGCGAAACTGCTGGTAGCGGCCGACAATCTTTATCGTTTGCCCTTTGTCGTTGGTGGAGAAGAGTGTAAAAGTACGGATCAAGTCCAGCAAATTATCGCGGTCGAGCATACCGGCCGCCAGCCGTTGCTGATCGTTGGGGCCGCTTTCATTATGCGCCAGATCGTCCACCGTGCGGGGATAGGGATCGGCCCAACGGTAAAAATACTTTTCATTGTGCGTGGTGATGGTGCCGAACTTGGCCTGCTGCCGGCAGGTGACGATAACAAATTGATTGTAGTAAAACAGCGGCGCGCAGCCTTCATTCTTTGCGCCCCGTTGTTCGCTGTAACGCAGCAACTGATCGATGGCTTCGGCAACGGCGTCTTTTACTTTTGGGGATTTGCATTCGACGACGACCACGGGCAAACCGTTCAAAAAAAGGACGATATCCGGCACAATATGATGCTCAGTTCCCAGAATGCGCACCTTGAGCTGACAGACGGCGATGAAACTATTGTTATCTATTTTGGCGAAATCGACAAAATGCACCGTCGGACTTTTTTCTCCCGTTTTGCGGTTAACGCTCACACTGGTGTTTTCCAAGAGCAGGTTAAAAACATAACGATTATTGGCGAGAAGATTCGTTCCGGGGAAACTTGCCGTAAGCTGCTTGATTACCTCTTCAATCTGGTCATCCTCCAGCCAGTCATTGATGACCTTAATCTGCCTGCGCAAAACAGGCAGCATGACCACTTCCGTAAAGCTTTGGCGATGGCTGTCTTGCGGATGCTGTTCACTGCCGGTGAAATCAAGAACTTCCCAGTCCAGAGCGCTGAGCTGATCGAGAAAAGGCTTTTCTACGTGGTTGCGTTCGTCGAGTTTAATATTTAAAAGGATATTATCCTTATTCATTAAGTTTTTTCTTCCTTCAAACATTCGAAATTACAGTCTGTCATCCGATAAATTACTCCATTTCATGCATGCTGCTTGAGAGATGGAAAAGGGTCTTCCAATTATTCCTCCATGAAATAGTCAGAATCTATTCTTCTTATTTCATATTTCGCCACAATATTTGTTCCAACACCATAGTCAATGATCAATCCTGCTAAAGTCTGACCGTCGATCAAAATCACTTTGGGATCAATATTTTCCACATATGACATGGCATCCGCGGAAAATGTTCCTGTTGTAATGAAAACACCTTTTTTGGCTCTCTTGCCGTGGAGGGCGCCGACAAATTTTTGGATTTCAGGACGCCCTACCGAACCTGCCCACCTTTTGGCCTGAAGGTAAATTACATCCAGGCCAAGGCGATCTTCCTTGATGATGCCATCAATACCTTCATCACCACTTTTCCCGATAGATTTTCCCGCATCTGCGTGTGATCCGCCATAACCAATGGCGACCATGATATCGACAACAAGTCGTTCAAAAAACTGAGGTGAATTCCCTTTAATTTTATCAAGGATTTCCGTGGCCAGTTCGTTATGGATGCTTTGATACGCTTTCTGTAGTGTTTCTTCCGGCGTCTCTTCCGGAGACACACCGGTTGGACCACCCGGCGGTGGTGTATCACCCTTCGCCGTGTGGAATTCGACGAATTCAGGAAATTTATTGAGAACTTTCACATCGATACGTTCATGTCCTTCCTTCAGCAATTTTCGGCCACGCTCGGTAATGATAAAATATGCCCTGCGTGGCGCTTCCAGAACTTTTGCTTTTGTTAAATAGATTTTGGCCCATGCAACCCGATTATCAAACTTAGATTGCGTGCCGCTGGGGAGCATTTCTTTCAAGTCTTCTTCGGTGAGCTTCATAGCAGAGGCGATCATTTTACGGGCGTCTTTAATGGCATGTTCTTTTCCATCACCGGCTATTTCCAACAAAGGCTTGAAGAATGACTGAAAATCAGGGACGGCCATATTTCTATCTCCTTATGAGTTGATACAACGAACAGACTTTTCTTTTAGTAACTCATTGACCCGCTTCTTGCCCGTCAGCAAGTTTTGCATGAGGGCGGTTTTTAGAGAACGAAGCTTTAAACAATGTTGGATACAACGGACACGTAAATTATCATTTTTGATAAGATTATTAGAAATCATAGATTGTTCAACCCGATTCATTGGAAGGGCAATCTTAATTGATCTTAAGTCACCAAGGGTGATCTCCATAAAAGTAGTTCCCTTTTGATGTAGACGAATTTGATTTTGAACCATCTTGGTTTGCAAAGCCGAAAGTAGGAACGCCGGTTCAACTATCTCCTTCGGTGAAATTTTTGCAGTACCTTGAGTAAGATTAGCACCTTCAATTTCTTTGGAAACAGGAAGTACTTTACCAACCGTTGCTCTAAGAGCAAAAACTATATCACCTGTAAAAACCGTTGAACGTTTATATGATTTAGCTATTTTTTCCGAAGTTCTGAATAGTTGATCGATACCGATGGTTTCGCCTGCCATGTCTCCAGTCCTGATGTATGGGACGCCATTTTCGATATTTGGACCTGCTTGGACAATACCATAAGTTATATCTTCATCGACCAGCTCACATAATTTTCTTACTTCCCATTCCACCGGAATTCGGCCTAATGGGGAATCTTTAAATTTATGAGTTTTTTCGGAACGGAGGTTGCCGTGTTCGTCGATGCCACGGGTGAGGAGGTCTTGCATCAAGCCAGTTTTGATTCGTTGCTGCTTGGCAATCAACGCTTCTGTTTGTTCAATTGCTTTGTCCACCGTCGAAAGGATTTCGGCAATTTTGGCTTGTTCGGAATAAGATTTAGGAAATGATAATTGTACTACTGATAATACTGTCTTTGAAATTTCGGCAAATGTAGTTCCTTCGCCAAGATTCTTAATTTTATGAATGTTAAAAATTAAATTATAGTAAGTAAATGCTGGATGAACATCGTTTTTAAGCTTTATCGACTTGCAACCCTGGTTTGTACAAAATTCAACATCTGGAATAGCAACATAACCAATCGGCGCGCGTGATGACATTACAATAGATCTTGCTGGTAGCAAATGGGCTGAACAAGCATTAAGACCTTTCTCAGTGATTTTTTTTGCTGAATCGTTAAGGTAGGGCGTGTTCAATTTACTGAGGTCATTTGGTGTTATCCAAACTATATCACCATCCCAAAAAGAATGAACTGATGTAGACGGTGTTGAACCCGAAACAATCGTTCCAATCTCATCAAGCCGTTTATTTTTCCACCCTTCCACGGCACTCATTTCACTTTTCCTCCTTCGCCAATTCCGCAAGGTAAGCATGTCCCTTGGCTGTGAGGCGATACTTTTGAAGAGGACTGCTGGGCTTGCCAGGAAATGTCATTTCCAGCAATTCCTGGTGCAGGAGGGGGTTGAGCACCTGGTTCCGAAACTTGGTGCGGTCCGTCCTTCCCGCAATCTCCATAAGTACGGAAATACTGTTTTCTTTCAGACATTTATGTAGTATTTCAACTTGGTGCCGACTTAGTGCCAACCTGGTGCCGATGGGGTGTTCGATCTCCCCGGTAACTTTTCCGGTAATTCCGCCAGCGGTTTTAAAAGCCAACTCCGGCTTTCTGCGGATCGTAACCAAAAAGCCATCGGTCAGGGCAAACGTCGGCTCATCGAGACCGACGCTACGGCAGCGCTTAATCATGTCGCCTGTTCCGGTGCCCATCCGCTCAATGTATTTTGTCATGCTTGTTCTTCCAGATATCCTAAGTTTTTCAAAAAATTGTTTAGTGTTTTCAAAGTAGCGGTTCGTTCATTTTCCAACTCTCTGCTGGATACGGCGTATTTATCCCAGAGATTTTCAACGCGGGCAATGAAGGCGCGCTTTTCGACATTGAGATAGCGGCTTAACTCGCCGGCGGCCAAATCGTAGAGTTTTTTAAGGATGAGTTTCCGGGCGTCGTCCTCCGTCAGTTGGCCCCCGACAGCCGTAAGCATGGCGTCAGCTTTAGCTATGCGCGCGTTGAGGGCGGTTTTGTCGCGGTTGAGCGCGGTAATTTTCTTTTTATCGTCCTTGTTTTTTTCATCGAGTTTGGTCAGATTGACATCGATTTGCCGGAGAAGCGCCAGACATTCTTCTTTGAATTCGTTACTGCCCAGACGCTTCAGTTGAAGCTTCAGTTCCAGTTCATCAGTCTTGAGCTTCAGCTTTGCTCTTGTTTCTTTAATTTGTTTTTCAACATTGGTGAGAGCTTTTTCCTGTGCCTGTAAATTGGCAAGTTCCCGGCGGGCGCTTTGCCCTGTGCTGTCTTGGAGATCATCGATCAGGTCTTTGAGGACTTTTTTGATGACGGTGGCCGTGAACGTTTCATCTTCTTCCGGTTCATAGGCGACCGCTTCCTGGGCGGCTTCCACGGCTTCGGTCAAGTCACTTTGCGCTTCGCCAATTTTTGCTTCCAGTTTTTCAATTTCTGCGGCTTCTGTGCTGAAATATTCAGGGATCAGGTATTCGTCGGGAATCAGGGCATGATGCCAGCCCGTAGAAATAATTGTTTTGAGATCATAACGGATTTGCCTCCACCAGTTAACAAAAACACCGGCGCTTTTGAATTCATCGAGTACATGAAGAGGTATCAGTTTGTCTTTAAGCGCAATCAAAAGCTCATTGCGCACGTCCGGCATTTTCCGTCCTTCGCGAAGTTGGGCAAAATCGTTGCGGGCGACGTTCCACCAGGCTTCCAGTGTATCGTGATGAGTTTTGATCGTTGCTTGAACCGCCGTATCAGCTTCCAGCACGGTTTTTATGGCGGCCTTATTGGCAATTTCATTCCCGAAGGCAAGGTAACCGCTCCGGAACGGCTGAAAGAGCCTTGCCGATTGAACACTGAAACGGGTGAAATCGGCATTCAGGCTTTCCACCTCGATCTGGGGAATGCCCCCGATCAGATGCGCCTGTACATCTTCCGGTTCCGGGTCGGGTGTGTTATCTACGTAACGGCGGATATTAAGGTTATGGTCGTGGTTATCGACAATTTCCGCTTTATCGACGAGACGGCTGTATTTGGGGATTTCCAGCTTGTTAGCGAAAACAAAACTGATTTTTTCGATGTCTTCGGGCCGCAGTTTGTTTTGGGCCTTGCCTTCGGCGTATTCGCGGTCGGCATTGATAAAAAGGATTTTGTTGGTAAGCGTTTCGGGCTTGCTTTTGTTGGCAACAATGACGCAGGCAGGGATACCGGTGCCGTAAAAAAGGCCGGGCGGCAGGCTGATAATTGCTTCGATCACATCGCCGTTAATGAAAATCTCACGAATAAGCTTTTCCTTGCCGCCGCGAAAGAGCACGCCATGCGGCATGATGGTGGCCATGTGGCCTTTGGGCTTAAGGCTGGCCAGCATGTGTTGCACAAACATTAGGTCCGCTTTCTTACCCGTTTCCGGGCACCATTCCCGAAAGCGCCCGGGAAATTTTACGTTGGCCCGGCTGTAATTTTGGGAGAAGGGCGGGTTGGCCAGCACCCGGTCAAATTTGCGTATCTGCCCATTTTCCAGAATCAACGGTTCTTCCAGCGTATCCCCGTTTTCTATGGTGAAACGGGTTATATTGTGAAGAATCATGTTCATGTTGCAGATTGACCAAACGGTGCCGTTGGAATCCTGACCGTAAAGCGCCAAATTGTTCGGGTCTTGCCCTTGTTCTTCTACGTATTGATGGGACTGAATGAGAAAACCGCCGGAACCGACGGTGGGATCGTAAATTGTATTGCCTGCTTCCGGTTTTGTAATCTGCACCAGCAGGCGCACTACTTCGGCTGGTGTGTAGAATTCGCCGCCTTTCTTACCTGCGCTGTCGGCAAAGAATTTTATCAGGTATTCATACGCCGCGCCCAGTAAATCGGGAAATTCAAAGTTTTCGTTTACCAGCACAAAACGGGGTGAGTTGAAGTGATCGAGAAGATCCTTCCATTTCTGGTCGGGAATCTTTGTCTTTCCTTTGACAGCGTTAAAGTCAATGTTATTTTTGAGCACGCCGGCCAGGGCGTCGTTTTCCTCTTCCACGGCGGCAATGGCTTTATTGAGCATGTTGCCGATGTCATGCTTGAGGTCTTTGAGGGCGGGAACGAGATCGCCGTTTTCATCGGTCCAGGATTCATGCCAGCGGGCGCGTAAGGGTACAAAGAAGGTTTCACCATAAGAAGTTTTATCTTCCAGCAGTTCCTTGAGAAGTTCGGGCTGATCCTTCAGATGGGCAAAGTCTTTCTTTTGCAGTTGTTCGCGTTTGCGGTCGAACTCATCGGAGAGCCGCTTAAGAAACAGCATTCCGAAGATAAATTCCTTAAATTCCGAGGCATCCATCTTTCCCCGAAGAATATCGGCGGCTTTAAAAAGAAATGATTCGAGTTGGGCAAGAGTAATTTTTTCAACGGGCAAAACTTGAATTCTCCTGAATAGTTATATTTTGGGAAAGGAGGGTGCTTCGTTTTCCTCATATACATTATTTTTAATTTGTCAGGCATCTTACAACTTTGAAAATACATTGCAAGGAAAAATCTAACTGAAAATAGAAGGTTGTGGGTTGAGAGGCGATATTTAACGGTCTGTTGACCAAATCTTTCTGAAGCGGCCGTTGGAGGCGTTTTTGCCATGAATCCTGGCAGAACAAAATCTGTTGAGAGGCGTTTCGCAATGACAATCAGCTATTGCGACACGGTCTCCAAGGCGCGCAATGACAAAGCGTAAAAGGGGGAGCAAAGAGACACGGGCAGCACGCGATGACCGGCTACCGAGAAACTTTCATCTGCTGTGCGTCATTTCTTTGTTCTTTCTCTGATGAAGCAGCGGGGGTCTTCGGCCAGATAGTCGCCGCTGTAGGCGTGCGCCCGTCCACGGCAGCCGCCGCAAACGGTTTTGTAATTGCATTCGCCGCAGACGCCTTTCAAAAGTTCCTCCCGGCGGCGCAAATGCTGGAATACCGGCGCGTTTCTGTATATCTCGTGGAAGCTCGAGTCTCTTATATTTCCGGCATTGACTTCCACGAAAGGGCAGGGCCAGACATCACCGTTCGCCTTGACGTAAACAAAACCACGGCCGGCGGCGCAGCCGTGGAATACTTTTCCCGCCAGCTTCAGCAGCTTCCCTTCGCGAATGCCGTTCTTTTCCAGCAGGTAGGGCCAGTATTGAGGACCGGCGACGGGTTCAATGATTGTTTTGGCGGTTTTCTGTTTTGTCGCGATGAGTTCGCTCAGGTATTTGTTGGCGCTTTTCTTGAGAGTCGCTTTTTCAATCTTCTCTCCGCGGCCCACGGCGACAAGCTGATACATAAGCATGATACCCGCACCGGATTTATCGGCAAAGTCAATCAGCTCCGCAAGATGAGGCATGTTGTATTCCATTGCGGTTGTATTGACCTGCAGTAAAATTCCCGCTTTTTTTGTTGCTTCCATTGCCCGCATCGCCAGCTCATAGGCGCCCGGTTTGTTTCTTACAAAGTCGTGGGTGGCGACATCGGCGGAATCAATGCTGATGGCATTGCAGACAACGCCGTGCTCCTTGAGTTTGAAAGCCATTTCTTCGTCGATCAGGGTGCCGTTGGTGGCGATGATGTTGGCCAGACCCGCTTTTTGAGAATGCCTGAGCAGGGTGAAAATATCGGGCCGCACTAAAGGTTCGCCGCCGGTATAAATTAAAGTTCGAAATTCGCTTTCCGCCGCCAGCATGTCGATGAGTCTTTTTCCCTCGTCGGTGGTCAGCTCATCCGGTGCGGCTTTGCCGCTCGTTGCATGGCAGTGAATACAGCGCAGATTGCAGGCGCCGGTTACTTCCCAGACAGGGTGCCCCGGATAGCCGATGCAGCCCATACCCCATGCTCCGTTGGAAACAGGAATTGAAGGGAAACCATGTTTAAACAGCCATCCCGGAAAGTGCCGCCACTGGTTGAGATAGCCCATCAGCAGGACGCTGCCCAACTGACGGAAGAGAAGGGAAGGGGGATCGTAAAAAGGTTTTACTTTATTGTTTTGTCTGTTGAGTTTCATTAAATATACACCAGAATAAAAGTAAGGGTGATGCCCAGGTTGACGACGATGTTCAAGCCGCAAAGTATTTCCAGTTTCCGGGCGTCCTCGTGGGCCTTCCGGCAAAGTTGAACGATTATGTAAAGAGAAACAAGGAAAAAGGGCAGGTAAAAATAAGTCACCTTCGCGGGCACCCCCCATGCCGGAGCGGCAAACATCGACAGTGAAGTTAAAACAGCAACGATTATGTAGACGATCAAGCCTCTGGGCTTGCCGATCCGGTAAAGCAGATTTTTTTTATCGGTTGCAACATCAGCCTCGTAATCGGGGAACTCGTTCAGCAGGATGACATTAAAGATGGAAAGGCCGA
>ERZ795032.1181-NODE-1181-length-19591-cov-4.865018_pt1 | contig 19591 bp, 31 predicted proteins | sample MGYA00375124_ERZ795032 | MGnify/ENA primary metagenome ERZ795032 (study PRJEB30167, sample SAMN05720154) | activated sludge metagenome | isolation source: Anaerobic digester | place: China | collected 2015-12-16 ...
CCTGCAACTAACTACTATCAACCCGCAACCTGCAACTCACCACCTGCAACTTAGAACTAGCAACCTGCAACCTGCAACCATCAACTTGCAACCCGCAACCTGCCACCTTCAACTAGCAACCCACTACCTACAACTTACCACCTGCAACTATCAACTTACAACCTGCAACTTACAACCTGCTACCTGCAACTCGTCGCCGCGTTTTCTTATTCGACATGCCCCTTGAAAATCCTCTTGCCCGAACTGAACAATTCCTTCCTTGCCGAAGATATCGGGAAAGGAGCGTAGCGTCTCCAGCGTCGAATTCTATAGGGAAAGGAGGGAATAGGAGGGAGGGCAAATGTGGATATCGGATCATGCCGTAAACAGGTATCGACAACGGTTTCAGGGAACTCGTAAACCGGGGAAAGATCGGACTCGTCGATACATTAGAACTCAAATTCAAAACAACACGCGCCTCAGATACCGGAATAGGGATGGCAGCTTGAGTATTGTTACAGGCGAGTTCGTAGCCATCATGAGGCAAGGCGTTATAACAACAGTAATGGCTCCGAACGAACAGCATGAACGACAAATCGCTGCAAGGCCCGAGCCAATAGAATGGGGATACAAAGACAGAAAAGGCCGATCAGCAGCGAATAAAAGGTAGGGATGATGTTGAACGTTTCGATACTCGGTTTACCTTCTTGGGCACATGGCAAGTCGGAACAGTATATACAAGAAGTCTTGCGCTCTGTTATCAGGAAGCATAGCAATCCTCCCGACAAGCTAGAACAACTATTCGTGAAATGGGGGTTGCGATTCGGCGTACGTCCCGATGTCCTTGCCGCTATTTCGATGCTGGAAACCGGCTGGTGGCGTTTTGGAGGCAATGCGACACCCGACATGAACAATCCGGCAGGCCTCCGATGCAAATGCAATGAAGAGCCAACAGCTTGTCGAATGGGCAAGAATAATGAGATGTACCGCGCTTATCCGACCCTCGACCAAGGCGTTGCCCATTTTGCGGCGCACTTGTACTGCTATACTCATGCCCAAGATTCGGCAGGGGCACAACAATACGATCCTTGCTGGGCGACATGGTATTATCCGGCGTTGCAGAAAGCGTCTCAATACGGCCTAGCTCCTGACAGTATAGATGCTTGCTATTCTATGTGGCGGGACGGCGTATTGCCTCCAACCACAGGGGGGCAGCAAGCGATTGCGTCAATCAAGAGCATTGTAGAAGAGTTTGAGCGAAGCGCAGACGGAATCATCGTCAAGCCCGATTCTGCCGCCCCCTCTTGGCTATTGCCAATTGGATTAGGGCTATTGGCGATCTTGCTATGGCAAGGAGGACAAAGCGATGGCAAATAACGTGTCTTATATCTCAATGCGAGGGCTTCCCTCTTGGGCAAACGGGGACTTAGAGTTGGTCAGAAAGAAAATGGACTTGTATGTTCAGTATAAGACCGGCGATTTGAAGGTTCCCGTAATCGGCAAATACATTAAGGAAGCATATGCAGGCAATGCGAATTCAACACCTGCGATAACCGGCTTTGGCGTTCGACCGGATCTGCTTATGGGCTTGATATGGGCCAGCAATAACTTGTTTGGCTATGGGGGATATCCATTAGCGGGCGAAAAGGACTATGCGATATTGCGGACTAAGGGATTCAAAGACTATAACCCGCTTAATATCGCCTGCGGCCCAATGAACAGAATCATTGCGCCTAAAAATTGGCGCATGGGCGTACTCCTCACGGCAGCAAGGGTGCAATCGTTTTTCAATCAGCCAGGAACAAACGATCATCCCAACGGCTTTCAGTTTGACCCTTGCTATCGTGCTGTCAAACCAAAGCCGGAAGGAGATTGGGAAAAGCTAACGCAAGCCTGGGGTCGGCCTAGCGACGACTTTTACGGCATATGCGCATTGCTCCTTAATAACACTATCAAACAAGGCATTGACGACGTAGCGATTGCGTTAGGCAATAAGGCGTTGTATTACGCCGAACAAATTCGTCTGACTTCTACTGGTAACGGCGACCCTGGCAATGGCGACCCTGGTAATGGAGACGATGATGATGGTGATCCCGGCCCAATTGGCGATAATAGAATCCCCTTCTTGCCCACCCTCAAAGAGCTGGCAGGCCTAGTCGAAAAGTACTGGTGGGTAGGTATTGGAATTACGGGGATCGCTTACTTGGCTTACGACACGAAAATAAAATCGACGGGCAGCAGGAATATCAAGCCACCTGTCGAATAGCACAGCAGAGCGCAAACAGTTTTGAAATTGGCTTTGCGGCTTGGGCTTTGCTGCTCCTCAAATTTGTCGTACGGCGACAGGGGTATGGGATAGGGGCACAGGCACGGGGATAAGGGAACGGAAAGCAATTGGTTTGCTGGCGAACATGGAACAGGCAGCCATGGATGCGGAAGGTTATGGGTTAGACCAGTACGCATGATGCGTGAGCGCCGACACGCCGCCAGCCTAAAGATCGGTACGCAAGCCTACGAAACCTCCGTCGGGCAATGCTAAACCGATATAAGAAAAGAAGGGGAGTACCAGTCCCCTTCTTTTCGTTTGCGGCTTCTGTAGTTTTTATCTTGTCACCCTGTTACTGATTTAAGCTCTGCCTCTAGTCTGGCCTTCTCCGCTGCTAGCTTTGTCGCTTCCGCCTGCCGAACGTTCAGATCTGATTGCAGTCTGTTCCTTTCTCCTTGCAAGCGAGACACCTCTGCCTCCAGTCGGGCCTTTTCGGCCTGCTTTGCTGCTAGCTGCTGTTGAAGCTCTGCGATAGTCGCCATTTTGTGATCTCCTTTCTAATTAGGAATCTGGGAACTATTGGTTATTAACGGCAGCGCTTTATTGTGGCGCATGGCCCTACCACGCAAGCCCCCTGCCTGGATCAGTCATCGGATGCGGGATCTCGGGTTCTTCGTAGATCTCTCCCGTCTTTTCGTCAATGCAATATTGTCCTTTTGGACACGGCTTCCTGACTGGCGGCAATACTATTATAGGAAATTCGTTGTCTGTCGACTTTTTCCTTGTCGCTACCACTCCATAGATAGCTCCGCGCTTGCCGCTAAAGAAGATCGACATCGCCTGCGCTGTTATTTCTTCAGGAATATCCATGTTATAGGCGATCAGGGGTCGCGGAGCATCGAATTTGGGTTCATTGGTATAGCCGTTAGCTGGAGTATTCGTCAAATCTATTGATATGTCTCCAGGGAACCATGTTCTGTCTGGTGTCGACTTTATCAGAGGCGCGACATATCTTGTTCCCGGATGGTTTTCGCCCGTTTTACGGAATAGTATTTGCAAAGAATCTTCCAAATCAGGCTCAACCGCGATTATGCTGATATGGTTGATGATAACTCCGGCCCATTTGGCGAAATTGATATGCAGCCGTCCTCCTCTCCATGCCGTTGCTAGCCAATCGTCAATCGCGTGATATGGGTACCAACCATTTCGGATTTGCTTCCCATTCCAATCGACCAATTGACTAGTGACGCGATCTTCGTCCCCAAAAGCGCTGGCCCCGTTTTTGCTTGCAGCCCAATTGATGTCGTACGCTCTCCCTTTTCCGGCTTCGTACTCCAGCTCCTTTATAAGCGCCTTGATTTCTTCTTTTAGCGCGTTAATCAATGCGCTTAATCGTGCGTCCTTCTCTATGATTGCTTTGCATTCTTCGTCCAGATTATACAATTGCGTAACGAGATAGTCGCATTGGCTTGATACTGCGTCTATTTCGTTAAAGAGGCGAGTCTGCGTCTGTTTGCTTTGAGATATTTGAGTTTTCAATGTCTCGACTTCTTGCGTCAGTCGACCAACATGGTCGTCAGCTTCGGCTATTCTGTCGCTTAGCCCTCTCGCGTCGCTGATTAAGGAATTGCACAGCGTCGCAAGGCCCGCTAACAACGAGTCCATTGCTAAAACTTGGGTCTGTAGCGAGGCCAATGTCGCATCTCCATGCTCTCTAAGGATACGTTCAATATCCTGGATTGCGGCCATGGTCGCCATCATGAATGCTTCCAAATCCCGTAACCGATTGTCAATATCGTTGATGCTATTGCGGATCTCGTTATTGCGGGCAATGATTGTGTTTATGCTGGCTATTAGCGCGTCGACCTTCGCCTGCATCTCCTGATTCAGCCGAATCGCTTCTGCCAACTGCTTTTGCGCTTCCGTCAAATCGTTCTGCAGACCCTTAATGGTTTGCAGCAAAGAGTCGATCAAGATCTGGGCTTCCGTAAGCCTTTCTTTCATATTCACGTTCGACTGCTCCAGCGCGGCAATCGACGCCTGCGCGGAAGCTATTTCAACCATTAGCTCTTCGTTAATTCTCCTGGCTTCAACCAACGCATTACGCAGGCTAATGATATATGAATTGGCTTTGGCGATATACCCTTCTATCTCAATCAGCTTAGGATGGTTTTGCCCAATCTCCGCCGCCAATTCTTGTCTAATGCGTTCAAGCTCCGTTATGCTTGTATCCAAACCGTTGACCGCTGATTCCATCGCTTCGAGATTGCCTCCATTTACCAGTAAGAGAGCTTCGATTTTTCCTATGTTGATCTTGAGGGATAGAATCACCGCATCTTGGTTTTCCACTTCCGTCTTTAATCTGTCGATCTCCGTCTGTAGCTGCTTAGCGATGCTTTCAAGTTGCTGTGTCTTGCTTTGCGCTTCCTTTAGCGCTTTTTCGGTATCGGCAAGGGCTGTCCGCTGATTGCCTAGAAGTTCTTTCATGAAGCCTAGGTCTGCTTTTAATGTTTCCAGCAAGGCGGACTGACCGTCTATCAAGCCCTGCAAACGCAGTATTTCGACTTGCAAGGCCCCTAACTGCGTATTAAGGCTTGAAATCAGGCTATCCTCTTTACCGATTTGCAGATTCAGATCGGCGGTTGTGTCGGCCCCGGTCCCTGCCGATTGCTTGTTTTTTAACAGAACATAAGCAACAGCAGCCCCTCCGAGTCCAAGGCCAAGCACCCCAAGGGCTAAGGCTCCACTGTTGTTTTGACTTGTTTGCATTTGTCCTCTGTTGTCGTTTTTGACTTGTCTGTACTTGCCCGCTGTTGTTGATTTGGCTCTTTGCATTTGCCCTTACCTCCGATGGCTTTCATGGGCAATAGTATGATGACACATACTCTTCCTCTTCATCTATTCTTTATCGTTTGCTTGCTTGTTCTTGCAATGCCGCTTTTTGCATTCTCAAAGATTTCGCTTCTTGCTGTGCAGCGCCAAGATTGCTTTGTGCTTGCTTGTACCTTGTATCCCATTGAGCAAGCTGTTTTTTCAGCCGCGCTCTCTGGGCAATCTGCGTCGTTTTTATCTTTTGCAACTCTTTGATTGTCGCCACTAGGATTACTCCCCTTTCGACTATTGAGCTATCGACTATTGAGTCAGGAAACGAGGCACCTTGAGCTTCGCTGACATCTTAATCGTCCATGGCGAGTCCGATTCTCCGCCCATCCCGGCTTTTCGATAGCCCTCTAATGTGTACCAGCCCGGCTCCAACGAAAGAGAAGGCTGAACTGTTTGGCTACGATTGCCTTGACCGAACACTCCCGTGAGAATCCAATGGTTGATTGCGGTCATGTTCCCTTGCGAGTGCTTGTACAAAGTGACTTGCGGTTCCCCGCCCCAGCTTTTGTCGTACAAGTAAATGTCGAGCTGAACGCTCTGTTGAATCGCGACAAAGAACGGAGCAGCTACGCTTCGTCGCGGAGGTCTGCCCGACGACGCATGCACTATCTCTGCTTTGGCCTCAAAATCGACTGGCTCCAATTGATATAGGAGATCCTCGATCTCTTTCTTGGCCTCGGCCAAATCCTGCTCCATTTTTGTGACGAGTTCGCTCATTTTCTTCAAATTTTCTTCCAATAGAGCCAACTCTTGCGCCATGCGTTCAACTTCTTTTTGCAGCTCGTCCCTTTGCTGCGTTATCTTCGCAAGCTCGACTCGCAGCTTTTCGACCTCTTCTTGGATGGTGTTGATCTGTCGTTTGATGGCATCCAATTCCGGGTATTCATTCCCTAGCTTTTCCCTCAGTTTTGCTTCTTCTTCTGCTAGTATTGCTAAAGCGCTGTCGATTGCAGCAATAGAAACGAGCATACTATCGATTGATTCCCCTTGTTGGCCTAACAGATCCTGTATTATCGCAATAGAGCTAATGAGTCCCGCAATGATCCCGTCCTGTTCGGCTATAAGGGTTTTGAGTTGCGATAGATCGTCTTCTAATCTCCCAATGATTTCGCGTAACTTATTGACCTTTTCTTCTACGTCGAAATAGTCATCCAAAATCTTCTCTGGGATATCTGTTCCCGGTCCCGGATCGGTTATCGGGCCGTCGCCTCCGCCGCCGCCTGTGCCTGTCTTTTTCAACAGGAGATAAGCCCCTACGCCTATTCCGCCTAAAGCAATAACAGAGGCGGCAATCACTCCTCCGCTTATGCCCTTCTGCGAAACACCATTCCCCATAACGTTTTCTCCCCTTTGCTCAAAGTTCGACTAGACGAACTTTACCATACGTCTCCAGGCTGCATGACCGTGCCGGGAGCCACCATGACCCTTACCGGAATGATATGAAACTCGTTTGATTCGACCGATACCGCCGATTGGTCCGTTGCCCTGGCAGCATCCTTGATCATGGCGGTAATTCGCGCCACGCTCTCCCTCGAAGCACAGTTATGCGCGGCCTCGATGACGCGGACCGGCTCGATGACTGTCTCTCCATGCTCTGAGTCGTACCAGGACCCTTCCGCTTCGAAACTGGTAGATCCTCCAAAGACACTGTTCATTTCGTCTCTCAGTCGCTCAAACCAGCTTTCGGCGACATGATCATTATCGTTGACAGGGAAGTATACTGTCAATTTGTTCCTAAAACAAGCGTAATCGTCGTCGGAAGCATGTCTGGGATTTCCTGCCCAGTCATCGAATACATTGCGAGGCTTTCTGGTGACTCGCGCCATGACGGATTCCCCCTTCGCGTCGATATGCTATATAGATATGCTATATAGATTCGCGACCGGGGAGAGTCAAACCCTTTCGGCAGCGACATTCAGACATGGAATATCTCCCGAGCTAATTGCCTCGCCCTTCGAAGGTAATCGTCTTGCGCGTACTCGCTGAGCCTGTTCCATTTCTTGCGTCCTATCGCGTTGATGATCCATTTCTCCAAATGCCTTCCCTTGATGCGGTTGTACGTCAATCCCCTAAACGACCCTTGGGCAGTAATCTCGTGGAACAAGCTATCCTCAATCACTCCTCAGAGAGCTTCCCGTTCGTAATGTATGTCCTCCATGGTGCGGTCTAGGTCGTGGTCTTCCGCCCACGCTTTTCGAGTCTCATAAGCTATGCGGGCCGAGTCGGGGTCTCGAGGAGTGCCTATTTCTCCTGGCATATAGTATCGCGTCATCGCCCTTCCTCCCGTCGTTATGCTTTCCGCTATGCTCCCTCTGTCGTTCTGCTCTCCGCTCTCTGCCCTGCTCTCTATTAGTAGATTCTATGCGACGCTAATGGGTGTCCTGCAAGATAGGCGGAACATTTCTGTCCGCCTATCCCTTGCATCCTCTGCATCTATCTTTTGTGCTTAATCCCCTACAATTATCCCCGCTATCGCATCTGACGCGCTGTCCGGTTCGGTTGATATGGGGTGCGAGGATCGGTACTTCTTCCTCGCCGCAGCGTAATCAGCCATCTCTCCAGGACCTATGCCGAACCGATTTTTCAGCATTTCTCGTCGCTCCCGGCTTGTTCGTTCCAGTAAAGCCTTATCTTCGGGGTGCCGATCCCAATAGTCCTTTCCTCTTCTTGCAAGCTCTTCTTCAGCGTTTAGGGTCTCTGCTACTATCATCATTTCCCATTTCATCTACTATTCCCCCTTTTCTTTATCGTTTGCTATTATCTCAATCGATTTATCTATCAGTTCATTAGTTAACCTCTTGGCCTCCGTCTGATCCGGGTTGCCTGTCGCATTGTATCCATCCGTCGGCTGGCCCTCCCTTTCAAATGGCATATCATCGCTTGCCATTCCGCTGCCGGGGACCCTCTTCAAATGTCGGGCAATCGCATACCGTATCAGGTCTGAGCGGCTAAGGTTGTACGTATGCGCAATCTCGTCCAATAGGGCCAAAACTCCCGAATGAATGTATGTGTTGTAAAGAGCCATGTCCTGAGCCAGCGCCGACATTTGCTCTCTGACATACGTGCTGTCAAGGTCCAACCTCCCCGTCTCTAGATCATGCACCATAAGGTCAATGCACGACCGGACTAGTTCGCTCTTATTCTGCCTCTTAAGGTAGCATTGCGTATCCATGAGCCGAAGCAATTGCCTCGGCACATACACGCTTATTTGGCGCAGATAGTCCTCCGCTATCCCCCTGTCGCTGGCTCTGCCCTGCTTTTGCCATACTCTCTTCGATGTCGGCTGTCTTCCCATATGCTGCCTCCTCCCTTCTGTTCGATGGCGGCTTTCTTTACCAGTATTATACCATGCCCGTACTCGTCATGCACTATCGAATGTACTATCGAATGTGCTGTTGAATGCGCTATTGACGGCTGCTCGGGCTTATGCTCTAAAACGAAAAGCCTGCCCATATGCGGGCAGGCGGAAAATATCGAAAGGCGCTCAGGGACGGTCAGCTATTCGTCTATATCCCCTATGAGGTCGAAATCGTCGCAATAGTTCCAGAATTTTTCTTCTATCTTGCCCCATTCCTGTTCGAATTGCTTTTCCGAATACCCGTTGCTTAGCATCATGTTTCGCGTTTTGGTGCGGCTGTAGTAGCCTCGGTCTTTACGCCAGTCGGAGAAGTACAGGATATCATTATCATCGTCATAATCCATTATGAAGCCCTCCCCTTATTGGTTTTCTAAATCCATCTTCCTCGATTCCGGCAGGCTAATCCCCTCTCCGTCGAACTGATCTCCTTCGACCTTGACCCACATGCCGGTCAAGTTTTTCTTCCCCGTGTAATCCATGGCCGCTTCGTACCAATCTCTGAACATGCGATGGTCGAAATTCACGGCCCTTGTCCGACAATTGCTGTCTTGGACGTACACGGTCACTATCGTGCCATGGTCGATTATCCTCTTAATCTTTCCCTTCATCGCTGACCTCTCCTTCACGGTCTTAGTTTTAGCGTACAGCAAAGTACCGGCTATCATACAGATTCGCCGGTACCATGAACCGTATCCTGCTTATCGCGCCGTTGCCGTCTCCTCGGGATTCAATCTCAAAAGTCTTGTCATGTCGTGATGCGTCAAAGCGTTCGCCAGATCCTTAACCGGCTCAATACTGTCGATCAAAACCATGGCGTAGACCACGACGTACAATGTTGTGTTGATTTCAGGCGTGAACCCCCATACCATATACCCTGTCGCCGCTCCGAATCGCATGCTGGCAATAGGCGATATGTAGACCATGAGATTATCGGGATTGACGATTACTTCCGCTCGTAGGAATAATCGTTCTGGGGCATCTTCACAGTCTAGTATTTTTGCTAACTGGTCAAGCGTCATGTGCTCTTTCCTTTCCTTCGATTTTACTGCTCTTGCTGCCGGGATTCTTCTGGCATGAAGGCTTCCTTCGGAATCCTAATGCACTTTCCGAATTTCTGGCTCGGGATATAGTCGTTGGCTACCATAGCATACATGGTCGCAATGCCTACGCCTAAAAACGTAGCAGCTTCTTTGACTGTCAATAGGGTGGGTAAATCCTCTATCTTTGTCGTTCGCGTTAGGCTCATGATATGGCCCCTTCCTGCTCATGCTCGACTATCCCTGCTTCGATTGTCCCTATTCCGATGGTCTCAATCGCTTCTGTTCCTATTTTGTCCTTAGCCCTTGCCGCTCTCATGGATTCGCGCTTTATGGCCCGCCTGTCCTGGGCTTTGATCTCTTGGACTATATGATCTTGGAGCCTTGCACTGTCGCTGGCGATACGATCAATAATCTCGCTGATAATCTCGCATTTTACAAGCTGCAGCGTATTTTGTATGTTGTTTGTCCAATCGGCTCCGACCGCGCAAAGCTGTTGCGCTAAACCGTTATTGGAATCGTCGATTCCCGTATCGTAATCTGGGTCGTAGCCTAGCGCTTCGCTCAATGTATCTTTCACGACCCCTTCGATTAGGACAAGATCGTTGTGATTAAGGCCTTGCGAAACACTAGGGGCAGCGACATTGTGTTGACCGTACTTCTTGACCGCTTTACGATAACCTCGCGTTCGGCCAAGAACATACACGCAGAGCATGAGGACCAAGACCACTATGAGCGCAGGATAGCCTTGAATAGTTGTCATTAGGGGATTCTCCTTTCGTTTTGGGCTTGCTTATTGGTCTAATGTAGTAGTGTGCTGTGAACTAGCCGGAGCTTTGGGTTTTCCTCTTCTGCTCCACTCTGTTTCGTCTCTTCCATTTCGTTTGTTCCCTTTTCTTCTGTTCCGCCCTCCCTTTTAATTACTGAATACTTATTGGCCTCAGCCAGCATCGGGCACTCCTTAACCCCTTCGCATGTTTCGCATCCCGTGTGAGCGGACGCTGCGAACGAAACGCGAACGCCGTTGGGATCGTCGCTTCGCATCGAGTGTATCGCCATCGTTACAAGCCTGCCGAAATCTTCCGCAGCGCATGTAATGATGTCTTTGGAGGCCTGCTCCAAAGTAGTCCCCGGTGGAAAATCGGTGGGAGACAGTTTGACTTGCGTATCGATTATGAACGTGAGGGTCAAGACGCCTTCCGATTCAATGGGCGCGTTGCAATCGCCGTCTACAACGGCAAGAATACGATTATTGACAATGGTTCCTTCTGTTCCGCAGTTCAAAAGCTATTCCTCCTCCTATCAACCAACCCTATCGAACAACCCTATCGAACAAAGGGTATCTGATGGATCGGATTGCCCAAAAGCCTTTCGATGGACAAAAATAAGCGACTGAGCAGCGCAAATCCCCTACTCTTCAACGTCTTCTCCGCCTTCCTTAGCCCCAATCGCTATCATGATCTGCTCTTTCGCCCAGCAGACAGGCCCGATTCCTCTTTCTACGCTTTTAGGGTCACGCAAAATTTTGCCGCATATGGAGCATCTTATTGGCGAATCGGTTGTCGTTTTCTCTGCCTCTTCCGGGGCTGTTATTATTGGTGGGGCTGTTATCACCGGTGGGGCTGTTATCACCGGCTGCAGTATTTCCGCCGCTGTGGTTATGCTCATTTGGCTGTACCTCCTTCCTTCCGTTGCTTGCGCTGGCTTCCGCTGGCTTTGTACGGGGCATTTCCAACCCTCTGCCATGCCCTGGTGCTGGCGAAATTATGAGCAGGGCTTATGGAAATCGTGGGCAAGGGGGTGACGAGCAGAGTGTTAAGCCATTTGATTGCCTCCATTAGCCCCAATTCCTTTGTCGTTGTCGGCGGTCTGGTGCCGCTTATGTCGACGGTTGAAAGGATGTACGCCTCGTCTCCCGCCATAGCCAGAAAGTAATTCGGACGTTCGTTGCGGTCCGCTCTCAGAAACAACCTGCCCCGTATCCGGGACCTGATTGCCCTCAATTCCTCTGGGCTGGTTACTGTTATTCGCGTTTGATAGATTTTGCCGCCCGACTCGTAGACCTGTAAAACCCGGCGCAATAGGAATTCATAATACCGTGTCGCCATTTCCGGCCCGCAAGTTCTGCAAAACCACGCCTCGCATTTTGCGCCTTTACAATCTCTTGCCCTGGCCCTATCGTCGTCCGCCATCGCCCAATTCTCGTCGATCCGGCAGGCACGGTCGAATTCCGCTATCGATTGCCTGATCTCGTCCTCGGTCATTATCGCCATACTGCTTCTCCTTTGCCGTTTCTCCTCTTCGCTGCTTCTCCTTCGCCATTTCTCTTTCTTATAAGGGAACGGCAATTCGGCACAATCGCCGTCCCCGGTGGGCGCTTTTACGGTTTTTTGGCAATGAAGACGGTTGCCCGCAGCATCCTCTAAGATGCCCCGGTTATTCTGTTGTTTGAAGGACACTCGGACTGCTCTCCTTCTGCCATATAAGTTAGCCGGTGCCGCAGCGCATGGCCTATGGACGCGGTACGGCGGGGGTAATGGCAAACAGAAAGGCCGTAATCAGGATCAAACCCCCAATAGCCGCCAGCGCAAACAGGAAGTCTTCCGTAAACTCTCTCAGGGTTGATTTTTTCACGATGATTCCCCTTTCGCTGTGTGATTTACCGACATTGCGAGAATTGTCGCTCCCTATTGACATGATTCGCCACTGTTTCGTTTTTCCCTTCTGGCCCCAGCAAAAAACCAAAGATTTTTTCGCAAAAAGTCATGCGGAGAAGGGACGGAGAAGGAATATGAGCAATGGGCTATGTAGCTGGTCAGATGGCGCATGAAAAGGAAAGAGAGCAGAAGAAGCAGGGGAGCAAGAGAGCAAGGGAGCAGAGAAAAGAAGAAGATGCTATCCTGTTTTCTTCTGCTTTTTTTGCCAGAACCCTATTACTCCTTCCGGCGATGGGCCGAAGAAGCATCCCGACGGCGCGACTCGTTGAAGTTCGTCAAAAAGAAGGTATGTAACCCAGCGCATTTCAGCCTGCAACCGCGAGGACAATGGCAATGGGTTAGGGTTGAAGCGGTTTGGCTGTCCTTCTAATACGGAAGAGTCGGGAACAAAGGCGTGAACGTTTTTGACAAGCACAGGTAATGCCCTGTACAACCGGTAGTTAAAGGAGATTCCCTGCCGTACGCACTCTTCTGCGATATCGGCAAGGGATTCAAAAATGGCCACGTCATTGGAATCTTCATGAATGACGGGGACGTTGATGTACGTCCCCGGCAACTGCTTGCGAGGGTTTTTGGATGTATAGGCCATATAATACCTCCTTGTGTTTAGATGTAGCCCCAGCAAGAGGGCCAGAACCCGATCTCGTTTTCCCCGAAAGGATCATCGCCGAAATAGCAATCGCTAGGAGCTATTTCGCTAATCGCGTCGAAAAGTGCGCTTCGTATCCAGCCCGCCTCTCTTCGAACAGGATCAGGCAAACGTCCTTTCTCTCTAAAAGCGTTTGGATACTCTTCCATCAGGTCTTTAGCTCTTCCAAGAGCGGCTAACGCATGGCTGTTAAGCGTTACGCCTTCACGCTCGGCCTACTGGAAGAGTTTTATAGACAAAAGGATTTGGTCGATTACTGTTATGTCGCCTTTGCTCAATACACGTCTTTCCCATTTATTGCCTAGACGTTTCGCCACTGGAATCATCCCTTCTTACCAGTCTTCATCAATTTCCCAGAACCCATAGTCCGATCCGTCGCCGGGATGCGCTCCAAAATAGCAACCGGCAGGCGCGATGTCGCCTAGCACATCAAACAGCTCTTCTGTTATGTAGCTTACTTTTTCTTGCGTTTTGCGAGAGAAAGTAAGTGAGCTATCTCCTGCGAATACGGAGCGGTACTGGCTTATAAGGGTCTTGGCGTCGCGCAAAGTAGCATTTGCTGTCTTGTTTAGCACAACACCGTTCCTCTTGGCGTTTTCAAGGAACTCAACAAATGTAGGGATAAGATCCTCCTCTCTCATTGTGGCATGAGAGATGGAACGATTCTTCCAATAGCCGTCTAAACGCTTTGCCATTGAGATCATCCTTTCGCTTGATGTTCACCTAAGTATTCGATGGTTAAGTATTCGACGGTATGTCTCCTTTACTCCTGCCTTCTAGCCCATACCGCCTCTACCCGATCCCCTACCGCAAAAATCTGCAGGCGAATGTCTATATCGTCTTTATCGTATGGCCCTGACTTTATTTCCCATCCCATGGGCGCAAGGTCGAGAGAGTTCAGGTAGTCGGCCATGTCTTTGGCGTTATGGGTTAATTGGTACGCTTGCGATTCCTGCATGCCCCGCTTGATGTGGAATCGCACCAACTCGTTCTGCATTTTAGTGATAGCATTCTGGATTGCCTTGTCTTTTACTTGCTTTTCTATACTCTCATACAAAAGCGTATTTGAGGTCAACGAAAAGCATTGGCGAAGTTCCGCCATTATCTCTCTCACGCCTTTGTCGATAGCGGCCAATACGGTATCGATATCGCCCATTGTCATGTTTGTCGGGATTTTCCCCTGGCTTGCGCTCCATAACGCATCATACAGCCCCGATTCGCCGTCATCGGATCTGCATAGCCAGTACCCCTGAATTTTGTGCGTATCAATATTCCGAGTAGCCCCTATCGCGCAGGCTTTGCGAGAGTCGGCAAAAGAACGGAATAGGGTCTTGGCGATTGTGATGAACGTGTTTATTTGGCTCCCTCCCAGCTTCTGCCCTACTTAATCGTCAGAATTGCTATCTCCCTCATTGCTATCTCCCTCATTGCTATCTCCCTCTACCTCAGCCGTCAACTCCTCGATTCGCGCCTTGATTTTGTCCGCTTCCGCTTCCAGGTCGGCCAATTGCCTACGCAACTCTTCGACTAATGGTATGGCCTGCTCCTGCTCCTTCATCTGATTCGCCAATTTGATGGCCTTCTTTGCAGTAGCAGTTTCCGCTAGCACAATCTCCTTGCCCGTCATCGACACGACAACCCCGTACCAGCGTGTGGCATGTTTAGACCCTCCGCCGGTATAGTAATCGGCCCCGAATTCGATGGCGTCGCCTGCCTGCACAGCCCCTTCCACGATATAGTAATTGTCGTCTCCCTTGGCCTTGGGCACGAATACGCGGCCCAGTCCGTTAGGCGCTGTGGGATCAAGGCGAATTACAGCCATCCAATTCTTCCCGCGCTTGTGGGATTCGTACACCGGAGCATCCTGCGACGCTCCTGCGACTATCTCGTAACGCAAGTAATCTTTCGGATCGATTAGGCTATTGGTCATTGTTTATTCCTCCTTTTTAGTAGATTTAGTAGGTCCAAATACCCCAGAACGCATTGAACTGCATAATAACCTTTGCGATCTTGTCGTTCTGCAAAGGCCAATTCCATTCCTGCGTCCAGTCGATGCCTGCCAGTTTTTGTAGCATGGAGTTTTGTACCTGTTCAGCCTTTTCGTCTTTGGCTGTCCATGCTATTAACCTGCCCGATGCTTCATGGTAAATTTGCCAATTGTGTATGTCTGTTGGCGGATCGGTTATGCACATGCCGCGATACAGGAAAAGGCCGGGAAGGGAGGGATGGCGATAGACAGGGGAAAGCGCGATTTTCTTCCCTTCCCGGTTCCAGGGTATTTCGCCCGTCCCTTCTTGCCAGCCATTGGTCGAGTCATTGTCTTGGTTGTTCACTTTCCTGCCTGCCTTTCTTTTTGTCGCCCAGAGCTATGGTCAATTGTCCCACAGCCCATCGTGCCTGAGCGTCAGAACATAGGTCCCCTGCCTTTTGCGTCCAGTCTATTCGCACCGCTTCCCCCAAGTGCATCAGGGTTAGTCGCTTTACGTCCCTTAACAACATTTGGGATTTAGTCTTTGCCAGCATTAGCCCTGTGCTATCATGCGTTATGCTCCAGTGCGGCCTTGTTTTCGTCGGCCTCGTTATGTCTCGGGCGATAAAAAGGCCGGGTAAAGCAGGGTGGCGGTAGCAATTAACTACCGCCGAACCCTGCTGGAGAAGCATTCGGCCCTTGCCCCTAATCCAATTTCCGCTCATATGCCTCCTCCTTTTTTATCATAGCAGACACTATTTTGACTTCTGCGTGTCTGCTATTGCCTACGTAGACCATAAGCACCTTATGCCCTTTCTCGCGCATCTTGCGGGCCTGGAAATTGCAGCGGGCAGGCGTCATTTCACGGTCCAGGCGATAATCCGATATCGTGACGTACTGTTCCGACAGGGCCTTTCGGCCTTCTTCGCTGATCCTGTCCATCCACAACCCGCCCATTAACCAGCTGTTTGCGAAATCGACTGCAGATTGGCCTTGCGCGATGATCTTTTCTTCATAACACTTTTCGCATACGATGTCGTCTACTCCCTCGTCATTGCCATCATACAGACAACGGAAATAGCTTGCGCCATAGTTGTCGTTCGTTGTTATCATCTTGTCGCAATTAGGGCAGTACGTGTACATCTCGTCATGATATCTGCGTTCGTAGACGTTTAGGCATTCCTCGTCACAAAAGAAATAGTCCTCATGATCCTCGCTGAAAGGATTTCGGTAAACGGTCAGGGTTTTAGCATCGGGACTATTTGCATCGAATTGCCGTCCGCATGATTCGCATATGGCCCATATGGTCACGACGGTCACAGTTATTCCTCCTTCTTGGTTTTTGTCCTCTCCGCCGCCCATAATCCACGCTCATAGCCCAATTGCCGGTACGGATTATGGGCGACAGGCAAGACAAAAACTATATAACCTCATTGACGGCTTCTGCGACCTGCTGCCAGCTAGGATCACCTTTCGGGCCGTCGATAGCCATACGCCCTCGCCTGTTGTACTTGTCGAACCCAAACTTTTTCCAGTCCAGCCAATAGCCAGATTCGTTATACCATGCAAGGGTGAAAATCCAGCCGTCGATGATGGCTTCCTGCTTGCCGTCAAAACCAGCGTAGAAAACCTTTGCCGCCTTCTCTTGGTCGAATTTGGCCAATTGTTCTTCCCCTTTTTGCCCTAATACCCTCCTAATACCCCGTTTACTATTTTTGCGATTTGAGTCCAGTCGGGCGAACCTTGCGGCCCGTCGATAGCCGCATCGTCATAGCTGTTCTCGTTGTCCGGGTCATCGTCCTCGTATCTCCATTCCAGGTAATAGCCCATATTGTGCGGGCTATCGTCCCATCCTAGCAAGAAATAACGCGACTCGATATGCGCTTCCGCCGCAATGTCAGTAGGATGGGCTTGCTGGAATCGCGGCTGAATCGTTGTCGCCGTATACTCCTCCCTGATTATCGTTACGTAGTCATGTTCTGTTCCGCAAACGGAGCAAACGGGAACATGGTTCCACTCGGAATCTGCGAAAATAGGCATTACTTCGGGATCGTCAATATCGACGCCTTCCGGAAGACAGTCGACGCAGTAAATCTCCCCATCGTACACGACTGCTTCATAGTCATATGAATACATGGCTATGGCCTCCTTTATCATTCAACCCCAGGTAAACCGGCCTTCTAGAACACTCCAGGAGCGGCGGGGAAAACGAATAGGCCCTATCACCTTGGCTTTATCGTTTTCGCCCGCCATAGAGCATTCTAGCAGGCCCATTTATCTCCATATGCACGCCTTTCTTTACATTCCTAGATGGTCGATGGTCGTTAGAGCGATTTGGGCAGCTTCTTCTTTGTTCATGTGGTAATTTCTCCTTTCATTTAAGCTATACCCTCAATCTCCCACGTTTTGCCTCGGGGACCGAAACGCATTTGCAGAAAATCCGAACCCATCCAGTCGGGCACCAGTTCGTATATGTTGTAATCATCCCATTGAGTGTCTATTATCACGTCCGCCCTTGTTAAGCCTATGCCGTCAGGGTTAGTAGCACGAAAAGACGCCATGTATCTCTCTTTACGCTTGATGACGTTCTGCGTCTCGTACACCGTATAGCCCTTGGCTGTGAGAATTTGCCTGGCGATATTGGCTATTTGGGTTTTCTTGTGTCGCACGAGTTTGCTCCTCCACTCCTAATTAATGCCAGTCAATATGCGATGTTTTAACTGAGCAAGCACGTTCCAGACAGTTGGAGCCGTTAACATGCGCTAACGGCCCCTTTCATCTTCCTCTCTACTTGTAGTTCGCCGCATAGGTCAGGTCATCGATCATAGGCAGAATACGCCAGACGACCAGGACGTACGCCTGCGCCTCACGGGTCAAGCAAAACGCCTTCAGCTTGTCGACGTTCTCCTGCGTACATGGCCCTTCCACCATTCTACTGAGAGTCGACCGCATGTCTTCGGACAGATAGTCCTCTTCCTCTGGGTCGTTCGACGCGGCATAAATGGCGTTCCTGATCCGTCCCCATTCATGACGGGCCGGTTTATTAAGAGTTTTGGGCATTGCCTTCCTCCTCCTCTTCCTTTTTTGCCCTCAGTTCATCGCGCACATAGCGCAGGTAGCTTTCCGGGTCGTACAAGACAACGTTCTCCGCTCTAGCTGCGCGAGTAGCCTCCTCAGCTATTCGACACAGCTCGTCATCGGTCGTTTTGTCCGTTATGCCTGTATCCTCTGCGGCAATTGCTATGTTGGTCCACCATGCCCCTGCGTCCCAGATCCCGCCCACCCCTCCGCTGCGCATGGACTCCTCTTCGTACTCGTCAAGCCTTTCCTGCAGTTCATATGCGGCATTCTCTGCATCAAGCATCGCAAGTCCGACCCAATTGTTTCCATCCCACTCGATTTTGACCCCTGCCGCTATGCGGTCCAACAGTTGGTCGAATGCCCCATTGTTCACGTCCGTCGCAAATTCGACCGCATCGATGATAGGGGACAGGACATAACGTCGTACCCGCCCATGCCATACGCGCATAGGAATACCGTCTATCTGCATGGCGTGCTCGATACTGACTGCTGGCGGATCGGCTTCTAGGTCCAGCTCCAGGTACACCCCCATGGCTTTCGCCGGACTGCTCGACGGGTCGATCCTACAATACGAAATCGAGTCTTCAGGAATCGGCAAGGCATATTTACCCATGATAAACGCTCCTTTCGTTCTTGTCGTTTTGTCGTTCTGTCCTCTCGTCTGCGCCTGCCATAGATTGACAGGCGCACCCGGCAGGATAGAATCTATAGCCCCTATAGCCTTTATAGCTCTTATAGCCACGATTGATTAAGGGCGTATCCGTCTCCAAACAGCTGCATAGCCAAATCGTAGACCAGACTGAACCCCATATCCATGCCACACCCCGATACCCTAACCCCCTCGCGCCGCTCGTCATACGCCAACCCTAGGGCCTGCGCTGCCCTATAGGACAGGTCAAAAGGCCTGTTATCCTTAATCTGGATCAGCCGAATGACTCGGAGCATTTTGCTCGATGAAACATGCGCCAACACGGTATAAATAGTGTCGCCTTTTTCGACTCTCCGAACATCCTTCAATGTTTTGATAGCCTCGGTAGCGGCCTCGCGCTTCTGTTTCTGGGTCATTGCCATGTTAGTTTGCCTCCTCTTTTTGGGGGAATCTTGCGTACTTAATTCCCGAATTGCTTGCCAGCCTCGCATTTGTCGTTAGGCCGGTTGCGTCATGAATGCGCCTAGCTAGCTCAATCCCCTGCTCGGGGGTGTTAACAGGAATATCCAGGTGGGGAAGGCTCGGCATTACCACTCCTACCATTACGGTTGCATAATTCCGGCCTAATCCTATGTCCTCTATGATATCGGCAATTATTCCCTTAATCTCGTCCCGAACCATTATTTATCTCCTCCCTTGGATTTTTGGGCTTGGTTTTTGGGCTTGGTTTTTTGATAAATTAGAACCGTCTCACACCGGCCCGCTGAGTCGGACATGCGCCGTGGACCTCCCGCACACACGAGGGGATGGTTTGGCCTGCCTATTGGTCGGCCCGCCCTGCAGGTAGGATTACCTGCAGCGATAATAGGCCGCCTCACAGGCTCACATGCTTGCCGCGCACGGTTTGGACGGTTTGCCTCAGTCAACCGGCGGACTGTATGCCGCCGGTCCATCTGTGTTGGCCTCTAGAGCTGGCGGGTCAATAGATACCCGCCTGACGATG
>ERZ795032.1182-NODE-1182-length-19532-cov-28.835242_pt1 | contig 19532 bp, 16 predicted proteins | sample MGYA00375124_ERZ795032 | MGnify/ENA primary metagenome ERZ795032 (study PRJEB30167, sample SAMN05720154) | activated sludge metagenome | isolation source: Anaerobic digester | place: China | collected 2015-12-16 ...
CGACGGTATCGCCGATCTCCAGGACAGGCAGCAGTAGGTGTAAACGTGGAGCGAACGATCTCAGAGGGGACTCTCCTCCAGGTCAGGGATCTTAAGATCTCCTTCACCACGGTTAAGGGCGACTTACCGGCGGTCAGGGGGATCTCCTTCGACATCGGGAGAAACTCCATCGTTGGCCTGGTCGGTGAATCGGGATGCGGCAAGAGCGTGACAGCCCTGGCCATCATGAGACTCCTTCCAAGTAACGCTCAACTCTCTGGTACGATCGACTTTTCCGGCAGGAATATCGTCGCGATGCACGAGGAAGAGATAAGAAAACTGCGCGGAAGCGAGATCTCAATGATCTTCCAGGAACCGTTGACCTCACTAAATCCCCTATGGAAAGTCGGTAGACAGATCGACGAGAACCTGAAGATGCACACCAAAATGAGCGGCGGTGAGAGGTTTCGAAGCGTTATTGATATCATGAGAGACGTGGGATTACCCGACCCGGAGAGACTCTACCACAAATACCCCCACGAACTGTCCGGCGGAATGCGCCAGAGGATAGCCATAGCGATAGCGATAGCCTGCAGGCCGTCCCTGATAATTGCAGATGAGCCGACGACGGCGCTCGACGTTACGATCCAGGCACAGATACTCCAGCTGCTGAAAGATATAAACAGAGAGAAGGGATCCTCCATCATCTTCATCTCCCACAATTTCGGCATAATAAGAGAGATATGCACTTCAGTCTGCGTGATGTACGCCGGGCATCTGGTGGAGGTCGCCCCGACCGAAAAGCTCTTCTGTGGACCGGAGCATCCATACACGATAGGGCTCATGAAGGCAATTCCGAAAATCGATTCCAAAGGGAGGGAGCTTTACGACATCCCCGGTAAAGTACCGTCGATAACCGACGCGCTTCCCGGTTGTCCCTTCGAGCCCAGATGTGAATACGCCTTCGAAAGGTGTAAACGTGAGTTGCCACAATTCAAAGCTCTCGGAGATCAACATGAATCGAGATGCTTCCTAGCCGGTGAGCTGCGATGAGCGACATAATTCTCGAAGTCAGAGACCTCGTGAAACATTACCCGCTGCGAAGGACGAAATTGTTAGAGAGTCCGGCAAGGGTCAGGGCTCTAAATGGTGTCTCTTTCTCCATAGCTAGGGGAGAGTCTTTCGGACTGGTAGGGGAATCGGGCTGCGGAAAGACAACGGCCGGCCATACGATAATAAAGCTGCTCGAACCGACGGGAGGGAAGATGTTTTTTGAAGGCGAGGATATAACGACCATCAAGGGCGAAAGATTGAAATATCTAAGGAGGAAGATCCAGATAATTTTTCAGGATACCGCCGGCTCTCTCAACCCAAAGAAGACCGTGAAGTGGATTCTGAGCGAGCCTTTACGTGCACAGGGCATGCGAAGTCGCTCCGAGATCGAAAGGACAATCCGGGAAAGCCTGGGGCTGGTGGATCTCGACGAGAGTTTCCTGGATCGTTACCCGCACGAACTGTCGGGTGGGCAGAAGCAGAGGATCGGCATATTGAGCGCCCTGATTCTCAATCCGGAATTCATCATAGCGGATGAACCCGTTTCGGCGCTGGATGTCTCAATACAGGCACAAATACTCAACCTTATGAAAAACCTCCAAAAGAGGCTTTCGCTGACTTATCTATTTATATCTCATGATCTCGGAGTAGTACATTTCTTCTGCGATAGGATAGCCGTAATGTACCTCGGGGAGATCGTTGAAATGGCTGAAGCGACAGACCTGTACGCTAATCCCTGCCATCCATACACGCAATCGCTATTCTCGGCAATACCGGGAGCGAGCACCACGGGCCAGCGGATAATCCTTCAGGGTGACGCGCCCGACCCTACCAACCCTCCACAGGGCTGCCCCTTCCATCCCAGGTGCTTCAAAAGAATGGAGATATGCACTCACACCAGACCCAAGACCGTCGAGATATCGAGAGAGCATTCGGTTTGCTGCCATCTCTACCCATGAAACTGGTCGCGTCGCCTTCCTGACGGTTTACTTCTTTATAAACGTGTTTTCGCTGAGTTCTCTGAAGGCCTTATCAAGCTCCTGATGGGTGTTCATAACTATGGGACCTCCCCACGCGATAGGCTCTTTGAGAGGTTTGCCAGAAAGCAACAAAAACCTGATCCCTTCATTGCCGGCTCTGACCCAGAATCTATCGCCTTCGTTGAATAAAACGGCATGTTTTCTGGTTATAGATTCAGTGCCTGTTGGATCGAAGAGTCCCGCGCCCTGAAGAATATAGATGAACAGAGTCGAACCTCTTTGGCTTTCGAAAGACCAGTCTCTTCCTGCCGTGACTTCAACATCCAGATAGGTAGCTTTCACATACCTTCCTTCAAATGCTCCCTTCGAGTCTTTGTATCGACCCGCGATGATGTGTACCTTACTCCCATCTTCATCTACGACTGTAATGTCCTCGCATTTTATGTCGCCATACTGAGGATCTACCATCTTGTCTCTGGCTGGCAGGTTTAGCCAGAGCTGAACACCGAAGAGCCTTCCGCTAGCTTTGGGCATCTCCTGGTGTATTATACCCGACCCGGCCGTCATCCACTGACAATCGCCGTTGAGAATGCTGCCACTGTTGCCAAGACTGTCTCTATGCTCTATATTCCCGCTTACTAGGTATGTTATCGTCTCGATACCACGGTGTGGATGCCAGGGAAAGCCTTTCGTGTAATCGTCCGGGTTTGTGGAGTCGAAAGCATCCAGCATGAGAAAGGGGTCGAATTCTGCGGTATCTTTATAACCGATCACCCTTACCAGTTTCACCCCGGCTCCATCGACCGTGTCCTTGCCAGTAACTATCTTGCGTACGGTACGCAGTTGTTTCATAGGAATCTTCTCCTCTCATAGATCCTATTACAATGATACCATCGCTGGGTATCTAAAAAACTAGGAGGTCGTCCCCCAAATTACCACAATGACTTCATAGAGCTGTATCGTCAGCTTTCCGCATCAACGACTTAATGGTGAAGGTGTAAACTCGATTCATGGAGATTCTAAGGGGTAAATTCGCGGCAGCCGTGACAGCTATTATATGTTCGATACTCTGGGGAAGCGCCTTCCCGGTTCTCAAGATCGCTTACGAAGAGATGGCCATCGCTCCCGACGACGTTTCAGCGAAGCTGGTCTTCGCCGGTCTTCGTTTTTTGGGCGCCGGCCTGATGGTGCTGCTTCTTTCGATCCCCTTCGGCAAAAAGGAAAGACAGAAGTTCACGGCCGGGGATTACATCCACTTCATAGCTCTGGGTACGATGCAGACCTTCCTGTTGTACTTCTTCTTTTACAACGGTCTCAGTTACACCACCGGCATGAAGTCCTCGATAATCATGGCCGGAGAAAACTTTCTTGTCATACTCATCGCCCATTATATATACCACAACGACCGTCTCAGCTGGAGAAAAACTCTCGGAATGTTTCTGGGCTTTCTGGGCGTATTTCTGGCTAATTTCAACGAAGGCTTCACACTGAGCTTCGTTTTCAAAGGCGACGGTTTCATGATGATCGCCACATCAATAGGAGCAATAGGAACGATCTACGCCAAGTGGCTTTCCGCCAGTAGATCTCCCTTTCTGGTGTCGGGCTGGCAGCTGTCGATCGGCGGTCTTATGTTGCTTCTATTCGGTTTGCCTGGCCTGAAGGTCGGTGCACTGGTCTTCACACCGAAAGGAGTCGCTCTTTTGATCTACTCCATGTTGCTTTCGGCGGTCGCCTTCTCTTTCTGGTACGCCCTGCTCAGCTATCACAAAGCCGGTGAGATAACCATGTACCGTTTCGTCATACCCGTTGCCGGAGTCTTCCTGTCGGCCGCTTTCGTTCCCGGTGAAGCGATAAACTCCTATACCTTACTCTCACTTCTTTTCGTAGCTTTGGGTATCATCGTGGTCAACTGGAGGCTTTCTAAAGCTCCGGCCGTCGAAAAAAACTAGATATAATCGAAACCATAGACGGGCAGCGGAATAGGGGAGCCCTTTATATTGCTCTCAAGCAGCACCAGTCTGGTGAATTCGGCCGGAGTCATTTTACTGGCCTTCTCTCTGAAGGCTTCGAACTCTCCGTCCGTCATTACTTCCCTGTAATAACCTTCGAGCTGATCGAGAAAGTTCTCAATGGATATGACCTTCATCGTTCCTTCGAAGTCGGTCTTTTCCCTCTCCTGGCTAAGGAAGAGACCGTCTAGCACAAGAACGCATTCCTTCTCTCCGCTCAACTGGAGATAGCCCCTTGCCGCCTCGATAACGTCGCTCTCGCATCCGGCATGTTCGACGATGTAATTGCTGTCGCGGAACTTTATCACCGTGACGTAAGCTTTATCGCTGATGAAGGTCTTAGCCGCTCTAACCATCACCCGGCCTGTGGCGAAGACTCTTCTGAACTGCGAAAGATCCCTGAAATAACGTACCGACCTCCCCATGTAGAGCCAGGCGATTCTCGAAAGATCTTCTTCGCTCGCCTCTCTAACACGTGAAGCCTTTCCCGGTAAGACTTTCAGCTTGTAAAAGCCATCCGGCTCAACGGCTCCAAACCTGTTGTATAGACCACGCTTACCCGAGATTATAAAGAGCGATATGCCCTTCTCTATAGCCATTTTTTCGGACATTGCCAAGGCCTTCGCCCCGTAGTCTCTGCCCCTGTAATCGGGGTGCGTGCATACAGCGCCGATGAGACCGGCCTTCAACCTGTGACCGAAAACAGAGATTTCTTTAGGAAGCATGCCTACCATTGTCACTGGCCTTCCGGCCTCTCTCACGACTGTCATGTTTTCCACGTTTTCCGGCGAGAAAAGCAGCGGAAAGCAACCGCCCATATCCGTTTTGAAGACCTGGCTCGAAAGCTTTATCATAGCGGGGATATCTTCTTCTCTTGCAACGACGGGATCTGACAATGCGATCACCTCACTCAACATGCTATCGATTATCAAAAACCACACAATTGATAATCTCATAATTGAGAGCCGGATGCAATATTGTGATTAAATAGTCTTTGAAAGAATATAGAAAGGGCCGGTGATTGATTTGTCAGAGACGGTACATAGAATACAGCTCAAAGATAAAGAAATAATACTGATTGGAACCGCTCACGTATCTAAAAACAGCGCCGAAGAAGTGAAGCAGGTTATAGAGGAAGAGAAACCCGATTCCGTTGCGATCGAACTTTGCAACTCGCGTTATCAGTCGATGCAAGATCAGGATCGCTGGAAAAAGACGGATATCGCCAAAGTGATAAAGGATAAGAAATCCTTTTTGTTGCTGGCTAATCTTATTCTCTCCTCTTACCAGAAGAGAATGGCCAAGCAGATCGGGATACAGGCCGGACAGGAGATGCTCCAGGCGATAGAGTCGGCCAGGGAAACCGGCGCACAGCTGGTGCTGGCCGACAGGGATATACAGGTGACCTTCGCGAGAATCTGGGGAAACCTGGGTTTCTGGGGGAAGGCCAAACTCTTTTTCAGTCTCGTTCTCTCGATCTTCAGCGACGAGAAGATAACCGAGGAAGAACTGGACAAAATGAAATCGGGCGACATGCTGACATCAGCCCTGAGCGAGCTGTCCAAATCCTTCCCACAACTTAAAGAAACGCTGATAGACGAAAGGGACAAGTACCTCGCCCAGAAGATCAAGGATGCCCCGGGAAAGAAGATAGTCGCAGTGGTTGGCGCTGGTCACGTTCCGGGCCTTAAAGAGGCTATCAAGGAGGATCAGGACCTAGCAGCTTTGAGCAAAATCCCACCTAAAAAAAAGACCGGTAAGATAATCGGCTGGACTATATCGGTAGCAATAATTTCGCTGATAGTAGCGACGATTATCGTTAACCGCGACGCCGGCCTCGACCAAATACTGAGCTGGATACTTTGGAACGGCTCTCTCTCGGCTCTGGGAACACTGGCCGCATTCGGGCACCCACTTTCGATACTCACGGCCTTTGTAGTCGCTCCGATAAGTTCTTTGAATCCGTTGCTCGCCGCCGGCTGGTTCGCCGGTCTCGTGGAAGCCATAATAAGAAAGCCCCATGTCTCGGACTTTGAAAACCTGAGCGAGGATGTGAACTCCTTCAAAGGCTTCTGGAGAAACAGAGTCACACGTATACTGCTGGTAGTGGTTCTTGCGAACGTTGGAAGCACTATCGGGACTTTCATAGGTGGAGCCGATGTAGTAAGAATATTCATTAAATCCTTCTGGGGATGAGGTTTTCGGTGAACTTGTCTCAAGTATGACCACATTTTACCGGTATCGCTTGGCAAAGCCGGCCATTTGTATCTATCGGGCAGCGAAAGCTCAACTCAATATCTAATAAAGTGGGTTGCTCCTCTAGTTCTTGTGAAAAGTGATCCCTTCATTTTCTAGGACAGACGTGGTCGATCCACAGCTCTTGGCCACCGATTGAAAATGAGTTAATCGCTCCCAGAAGGTTCAGAACGCCTTTCTGGCCTACGACGTTTGTAATTGAGATATTGACTCCGCCAATAACGGCACCGTTTATGTCGGCAAAGTTCTGAACGTTCTTCAGATCTCCGTTAACCTCAACGCTGATATTTCCGCCGTATTCGCCGTAGTAGAGAATGAGTCCGTTGGGTACTGACGGGAAGGTAAAGGCAACTGTGATGTTATTGAGGTTAACATCGAGACCGGTATGCCCGGCGAGCCCTTTGTTGTCCATTTTCAAATGCCCGTTGTTCGTTGGTGTGCCGTTAGACCAGTAGAACTCCTTTAAAGTTACGCTTAATGGATAAAAATGCTCCGGAACTCCCCTGTAATTAATATCTATATCGGTATCGGTATTCACGCTGATTTTTCCCATCAATTTCATCCATTGAAAATCGATAGATATATCTGGCAGATATTTAAAACGCATTGAGTACAGAAATAGTAATTCACAGGTGAATCGAAACGGTTATACAAAGGTTGCTTTTTTTACTTGCAAAAAGGATCATGATATTGCATGAGTTGAGATAGTGATTTAGGTAGATTTTTTACTTGTGAGAGCCAGGGACTTATTATCAACCTGCATGGCGAGTTTTTTCAGATGCCGTCATTAAACTTATATCCAGATACCTTTTTCAACTCAATTTCTAGAAAGATTCTTCTAATCCATCAAATATTTTTCTTCTTAAAATTGTCCTGGATCTCAGTTCATTTTCGCCAATGGATATTTCCCGAGTTTTGTAGGAGTCCAGGGAACGAGATACATTTCCATATCATCCATATTGTGCCACCATAACTCGACACCTTCGGCTTTTTCAGGGATTATTCCTTTGTCTAAATCAAAGATATAAGAAGCCGGAAGCTTGATTTCTTTTTTCTCGACGAGTATTTTTCCGTCCTTGTCGTACGTGACAAAATCAAACAAGAGTATGCCGCTTCTATTCTTGTCTAGCTCCAGTATAAGCATCTTTCCAAGCCTATCTTCATCTGTAAGATAGATAAGAATATCCCCTTCATTGAGCATTCGTTTTTCATTTCTTGAGATATTGATCTTCTCCGTTGTCAGATTCATACTGAAGCTCTCTATATCCAGATAAGTAACTGAGCAGAAACTATTTCTGTACGCCTCAACAGTTGGATTTCTCGAAATGCAAGACATTGCAATCACGGTTATCAAAATGGCGGTAGCAAAAGATTTCTTCATCTTCAAACACCCCTTCTGTTCTCTTAGAATCTGTAGCCTATCTCAAAATCGAATATCTTACCGACACTCTCTTTGAATTTTTGTAGAATAAGATCTACGTTAAGCTCTATGTAATAACCAGGACTAAAATTCATCCCAACTCCCAGTCTGAGAGGTGAAAAACCCAACTGTGACTGCTCTCCAAAAGCGAACGTGTGGCCGATATCTCCTCTAACATAAAAAGTATCAAGATCGAGTTTCAGTCCAACATAACCGTACCAGGCAATTCCGGGAATTATAAATGAAGGCTTTACTCCGGTGTCTTCCGAAAGAGTAAACATAAAAAATGGTGTTGCTATTCCAAAAGACAAAGGACCAAAATCATACCGTAAGTCAATACCAAGAACGTCTATTCCAACAAATCCGGAAAGAGGAGTATTCGAAAAAGATTCGGTTTGCGCGGCAACATTGATTAATCCGAGAGAAAGGCTTCCAAACGAAAGTGAAGTAACCAGCAAAAGGCAAAGTACAAGGACGGCATTCTTCATAGCTTTCACCCCCAACATTCATTGTACGTCCACAACGGAAAAAAACGTTCTGGATTTAAGACTATTTACTAAGTTGCCAAAGAATCACGTGCAGGTCTCATGGAAAGTCAATCTCCACGGGAACTCTTTCTATTTTCCAGAGAGGATTCTTGGATCTAAATATCGACTGGTTTTATCCTCGATTCGTGAGTTTAGCCTGCATATCAAAAACATATCTCAAATACGAACTGGGAAAACATTCGCATAAAGATCATCTAATATCTTAATTATAGGATTGTTCGAAGATCGTATTTTTCCCTTACTTGGAGGCTAATATGTTTCTTGCAGTAGTTTCGGCGGTATTTTTCGGATGAGCACTGGGGGCGAACGATGCGGCAAACGTTTACGGTACGGCCGTGGCTTCTGGCCTTGTCAAGTTCAAAGTTGCGGTCGCCTCATCCGTGTTATTTATACTCATAGGCGCGGTCTTCGCCGGCTCTAGAGTTCTTGAGACTATTTCCAGCCTCAGTTCGCAAACCGTCTTTACAGCTGTCACTGGAACTATTGCAGCAGCCTTGACGATGACGTTCATGACTCTTCTGGGTATTCCCGTTTCCTCTTCACAGGCCATGATGGGAGCTATATTCGGTGTCGGAATGTTCCAGGGAACGGCCGACTGGTCTATTTTCCTGAAAATAGCGATTTGCTGGGTGGCCACTCCTGTTGGCGCCACCGTGGGCAGTTCCTTTCTGTACTGAATAATATCTATTGTCTTTGCAAGGATAAAGACCAAACCGACACAGAATTTTGCTTTGAAAATAGGTGCCATCGCCATAGGAGCTTACGGTTCATTCGCACTCGGGGCAAACGATGTGGCAAACGTCATCGGTCCATTTGCGGGGATAATGCCGGTCAAAGTCGCCGTGCTGATGGGAGGCATAAGCATAGGCCTTGGCGTGATCACTTTCGGCAAGCGCGTCATGTACACTGTAGGAAAACAGATAATCACTCTCGATCACTTCGCCGCGGTGATAGCCGTGCTTTCCATGTCGTCGATCGTGTGGATGTTCACACTGCTCGGTTTACCGGCTTCTACCTCTCAGGCGATAGTCGGGGCAGTTGTTGGAGCGGGATTCGCTGGAGGCACGAAAGACATTAATCTGAAGGTTCTGAAGAAAAATAGTTTTGGGGTGGGTGCAGACTCCGCTCGTTGCCGGACTCTTCTCCTTTTTCCTATGTCTTTTACTTGATCTTGTTATCAAGATCTTCTAATGACGGATTAAACTTTCTAACCATCAGGGTTTTTCAAAAGAAAGGACCACTAATTGCTTTGATGCTATTTAGGGACCCTTCTCCTCTGTTGAGTGAATTATGAAGGTTCCCGAAATGGTGTCTTACGAGATCTCGCCGTCGAAATAATTCTTTTGTCGCCATAATTATCCAACCGCCCAGATAAATTTGTGCCACGATATGAAATACAACGCAAGCAAACCCGGTCTTCACAGGGCCATAATGATGAAGAACCTCGCCTAGTGTTCAGTCATTATCTCCCGAACGAATCGCTGGAGGGATCATTCAAGATGCCAGACATTCTTTCTCTCGGTTGACTGTTATAATCTTGCTAGAGGTGATCGATATGACCAAGTTCTCTATCGTGGCTACCGTGAAGGACAGGAAGCTCCTAAAATCCGTAGAAATGATGCAGGCCAGTGCAGTAAGGTTCAACTCTTCCCATTGCGATCTGGGTGAACTCGAATCCTTTCTTGAGTACTACAACCGCAACTGTTCGCTTCCTCTTTATCTAGACCTTCAGGGAGCGAAGTTCAGACTTTCGCGTAATCAGCTGGAATTCGAGATCAAGACGGGCGAACAGGTGATTTTAGGAAGTTCGGGTTTGGAGCTAAAAACAATTTCTATAGACCCTCGAGCTCTGTCGTATCTTTCTGCGGGGATGAGAGTCTCGATAGAAGACGGCAAAATCGAGCTGGAGGTGCTGAAAGCAGAGTCCGAATACGCGAGAGCGCTGGTTCTGAGAGGCGGTACAATCAGGGCTGCCAAGGGAATGAATGTTTCTCCTCATCCAGTCAACCAGATAGAGCTTTCGTCAAGGGATGCAGAGATAGTAGCGCTCAGCAAAAAGTACGGCTTTATAAGGTACGCGTTGTCCTTCGTCTCTTCGTCCTGCGAGGTTACTGAACTCAAAGAACTGTCTCAAAGACCGGTCGCTTCAAAGATAGAGCGCGAGCTCCCTTTCGACAGGATAGAGGATATCGCAAAGGCCAGCGACGAAATCTGGTTCTGCAGGGGTGATCTCGGAGCCCAGCTCGGTACTAGGGGGTTGGTTGACTTCTACAGGTTCTTCACCAGAAATATCGAAAGGCTCAACAGACCGGTCCTGATGGCTGGCGAGGTGCTCGAACACATGGTGGATCACCCCTGTGCCACGCGGAGCGAGATCTGCCACCTCGTAGATATTAAGGAGAATGGTTATGCCGGAGTTGTTCTCTCCAATGAGACCGCTTATGGCTCCTTCCCGATCGAGACAATAAAGACAGTTCTGGAGGTTACTTCCGATGAGTGAAATGGTTCTGGATATAGCACGATCGCTCGGTCTTCCCGCCTGGAAAGTAGAGAATGCTATCGAACTTCTTGAAGACGGGAAGACCATCCCTTTCATAGCCAGATACAGAAAGGAAAAGACGGGCGAACTCAACGAGATACAGTTAAGAGACATAGCCGACACACTGGAGTATATGAAAAAGCTTCAGGCCAGAAAGGAAGAGGTTCTTCGTCTGATAGAGGAGAAGGGAAAGCTCACAGACGAACTCAAAACCAGAATAGTGGAGGCCGGCACTCTCCAGGTCGTCGAAGATCTCTATCTGCCTTACAAGTCCAGGAAAAAAACCAGGGCCGACAAGGCCAGAGAAAAGCAACTCCAGCCACTGGCCGACTTCCTTAAAACTGCCAGGAAGAGAGATGACAACTTCATAATCGGTTTCGTAAACGCCGAACTAGAAGTGGTAACGGTCGAAGGGGCTCTGGAAGGTGCTCGCGATATCCTGGCCGAAGAGTTCGCCCAGGATATCATGATAAGGGAGCGAGTCAGGAACGAGCTGAAAACCAAAGGCATTATTAAGAGCGAGAAGACCGATTCAGAAGACGAACGAGCCGTGTACAGGGATTACTATGACTTCTCCCAGCCGATAAATCGTCTGGCAGCGCACAGGGTTCTGGCACTATTCAGAGGCGAGCGTGAAGAGATTCTCAAAGTGCATCTCGAACTTCCTTTCGACATACTGCCTTCTCTGAAAAGATTGGCGGGATGGACCGACTCTTTGGCTTATTATAGCGAGCTGGAAGAGGCGGCCATCGATTCCTTCTCACGGCTCCTCTTTCCTTCGATAGAGAGAGAAGTAAGAACACAAATACGCGAAGAAGCCGAAACCAGGGCCATACACGTCTTCGCCAGAAACCTCAGAGACCTCTTTCTTCAACCTCCTCTGGGAGAAAAAGTCGTTATGGGAATCGACCCCGGTTACCGCACAGGTTGTAAGCTGGCAGTTATAGGAAGGGATGGGGCACTGCTCTACCACGATGTGATCTTCCCGACTCCGCCACAGAACGATTACGCTGGCTCGGCGATGAAGGTCGTCCAGGCGACCAATCTTCTCGGGGTGGAGCTCATATCAATCGGAAACGGGACGGGTTCAAGAGAGACGGAACAATTTGTGAGCAGACTCATAAAAGAACATCGACTGGCCATAAAATATATGATTACCACAGAATCGGGTGCCTCCGTTTATTCGGCCTCGAAAGTAGCCATCGAAGAATTCCCCGATCAGGACGTAACCACCCGCGGTGCGATATCCATCGCCAGGCGAGTGCAGGACCCGCTTGCCGAATATGTGAAGATACCACCAGAGGCGATAGGGGTCGGTATGTACCAGCACGATGTGAACCAGTCGGAACTCAAGAAAGCCCTGGACAGAGAAGTGGAGTCGATTGTGAATATGGTAGGTGTCAATCTCAACACGGCCTCGGAGCATCTTCTGAAATACATCTCCGGTCTTGGCCCGAAGATCGCTGCGAGCATAGTTAAATACAGATCCGAAAACGGCCCCTTCAGAAACAGGAAGGATCTAATGAAAGTTACCGGTCTCGGTCCTAAAGCCTTCGAACAGGCGGCCGGTTTTTGCCGGATCATAAACGGTGATGAGCCTCTAGACGGAACAACCGTCCACCCCGAAAGTTACGCGATCGCCAGAGAACTATTGGACAAGATCGGTGTCTCTTCAGAAAAGCTTTTCGAGAAGCGCCTTGAATTGCCGGAAAGACTAGCGAGGATAGATGTCGAAGAGTTTTCAAAAGAAAAGAACTTCAATCCGATAACGGTCAGAGAGGTCATCGGCATGCTCAAAAAGCCCGGGCTTGACCCCAGGGAAGAGCTTCCTCAACCTCTGCTGAGAACCGACATACTGACCATGGAAGACCTCACCCCTGGAATGGAGCTAGAGGGAACGGTGAGAAATGTGGTCGATTTTGGAGCCTTCGTCGATATAGGCGTGAAGCAGGACGGTCTCATCCACAAAAGCAGGATGGGTAACAGGGTCAGAGATCCTCTCGAGGTACTCAGTGTCGGCCAGATAGTGAAAGTGAAGATTATCGAGGTTGACCTGCAGCGAATGAGGATTGGGCTCGAACTGCTGGCGTAGAAAATACTGCAGATACAAAAAAAGCCGCCTTTCGGCGGCTATCAATCGGGATATTCCAGGGGGTTTCAACATGCCTGTCCGTCTGTTCCAGAATCTGTGGTTAATGTTGGACTGTACATATTGCTGTGCTCAGGTGCTTTGTCTCGTTGTTAATGACCGGTTGAGCTTTGGGGGTTGCAAAGGTTCTTCTTGTCTTCCTGTTCTTCTTGATATAATTCTACCCAATTAACTCGGCTTTGTCAATATACACGAGTAGTTTTATCGGGATTAAATGTAAAGAATCAATTACGAAATTCCAGGGTGAGGAAAATATCCATAGACAGGATTCGCCCTTCAAAAGAGCGGACGGTTCATCCGTTTTTCCGAGGACGGGTATGAGGCTTTGCGTATGTGTTCGGACTGAGTTCAGAACCTCTAAGGGAGCAAAATGAATAGTCCTGCCAGCAGGACAAAAATCATGCTTCCAACCAGTTCCTGGCTCATGTACCAGGGTATCTTTTCAAATGCGATCATCGGTGCTGAATTGGGGAACAAATAACTCTTCGCGCCCTCGGTTTTAAAAGCAACGAGGCTTTTTTCATTCTTTGCTGTCGCAAGGTCATCGTCGATGAAGCAGTATTCTATGCCCTGTATGATAAGATCTCCATTTGGTGACATTTCAGCGGTAATGTCCGGATTCATCCAAGACCTGAGTCTTTCAAAAGGATCAGAGAAGATTCTTCTGTTAGATATGTAATCACCGGTTAGCTTCATCTTATCGAAGTAAGAGACTTCCTTCCTTTCGATTGATCGATCGGCGGGATAGAATCTGTCTATGAAAGCATTGAGCAATGCATCTCTTGCGGAACCTTTTCCATTTGAGTTGAAGGAAACGAATAATCCCCAGTTGTCTTCAGGAGAGAACACCAGGAGAGAGTGAAAGAGACCCGTGTCACCGCCGTGCCCGATCAATCGAAGTCCGTTCATACTCATTTCGTAGAAGCCATAACACATTCCGTTGAGCCTTGGATTATGCCGAAAGTGCACACTTTGCATTAATTCGGCGGTCTCCTCGTTCAGGATACGTTCTCCCTCGAACTCCCCCTTCTGGATATTGGCTATTATGAATTTCGCCATATCGCCGGCGCTCGATGTGATTGATCCGGCGGGCGGGATGGTGATTTTCTCGAAAGGAGTCGGAGACTCGTTCCTTCCATCCACGTAGTAGTAACCCGTGCTCATTCTCGCCCTGAGATCGGGTTCGAGTTCTTGCTTTACGGTTGTGCTGTTCATTCCGAGCTTCTCGATTATATTCATATCCACGTAGTCGGAGAATTCAACGCCAGAGACTTCTTGAACGATATATCCCGCCAGAGCCGTTCCATAATTCGAGTACGCCGCGAATTTCCCCGGTTCAAATGCACGCTCCGGCATTTGTTTTAGAGCTTCCCCGAGTGGTTGCATGGTGTATTCTTCGAACTGAATCGGGTTGTACGACGTTTCTTCAAATCCAGGTGTATGCGTCAATAGATTCTCAATTGTGATCGGTTTTGGGAAAGTGTCTGGAATTTTGAACCCGGAAATGTAATCATTGACATTTGCCTCGAGATCTATTTCTCCGAGTTCATATAACTGCATCAGCGAGATCCAAGTGAATAGCTTTGATACAGAACCGATTCGTACCAGTGAATCGGCTTTCATCGGTGTCTTACTCTCAAGATTGGAATAACCGTAACCCCGAACATATAAAACCTCTCCATCGCTTACGAAACTAAGCACGGCACCGGGAATATCAAACTTCTCCAGTATATCGTTCATCGTGATGTCAAAAAACTCAGTAATCCCCTTTTGTTCAAAAGTCATCCCAGAAGCAATAATGACCGGCAATACGAACAATCCTAGCAGCGCTTTTCTCATTATTTTGCCCCCCAAGTAAATAACTAATGATTGTTTCATTCGATTATATCATTAGAAAAACAATATCATTCATCGTTTCGGGACTTTGAGTCATGATTGTTCGTTGCCGGCAAAAACACAGTCATATTCTACCTCTATTTAGGTTTTTGGTTTTAATGGTATATAATAATATACAGGCAGCGGCTAGTTTGACAATTGAAAGGGAATGGTTACTCTGTAAGCGGCTCTGTAGTAAAAACCATTATTTCTTTTCATTCTTATCTTTTTGTCCACACCAATAAAGAAGGAAAGCTCTGGTATATTTACCAGAAAAATCTCTAAACAAAGGGGGCGAAGTACCTTGAGTAAGAGGTTAACGTTAGTCTTACTGTTAGTCTCCATGGTTATGGCATCTTTTGCTTTTGCCGTGGAGAAAGGTCCGATTTCAGACATTGTCTATTTCAATGTGAGAATGAAAGAGGAGATCGCGCTGAAGGACACAGCAGAAGGTATGACAGACATCTTCATGTATGGGGTCCCGGGTCCGGTTATTTTCGGTCTCGACCAGGCGACTAGAGACAAACTAGATCTATACACTGTACCGTCCGGTTCATGGTCGCTTCTGATGAACCCCGTACCCAACCAAGCACCATACACTCTCGAAGTGGCCGGCAAGGAAGTTTTCAACGCCTTTGCTATCAAGGAAGTAAGATTCGCCATGAACTTCCTGATCAACAGGCAGTTCGTCACCGACGAAATCCTTGGCGGAGCAGGCTTCCCGGCCTTCACCATGGCCACTGAAGGTCAACCTGGAACTTACAAGTACAATTTGCTGGCTACCAAGTTCGGATTCACGGCCGAGGGAAACGAGACTCTGGCAATCGAAGAGATAACTAAAGCTATGCAGGCTGCTGCAGAGCTTCCTGCAAACGCGGGCAAACTTGTAAAGAAGGCCGATGGTTTCTGGTACTTCAACAACGAGCCGGTTACCATAAAGTTCATAATCAGAGTAGATGATCCCAACGGTCGTCTGAGACTTGGAGAATACGTTTCCAACCAGCTTGAAAAGGCCGGTCTGAAGGTCGAGAAACTTCTCTGGGACAGAAGCAAGGCTGGAACAACAGTCTATGGCGGAAGCGATCCCAAGGATCTAGTCTGGCAGATGTACACCGAAGGCTGGGGTGCAGGCGCGACGAGAGCTTTCTGGGAACACATAGTGGCACAGATGTACGCTCCATGGTACGGCTACATGCCCGGCAACCAGACAGAAGGTTACTGGAACTACGTTCAGGACGAGATAGACGAGGTTACCATGAAGGCCTACACCGGAAACTTCCTCACCGAAGACGAATACTGGGAACTGGCTCTCAGAGGTCTCGAACTGGGACTTGAAGAGGCGGTGAGGATATACGTTGTCAACCAGCAGGACTTCTTTACTGCAAACGCGGCCAGGCTGGTAGACAGGTTTGCCTATGGCCTCGGCGACGGTTTGAACGGCTGGTCGATAAAAACGGCTAAAACGCAAGACGGAGTTCTATTTGTTACGCTCTTCTCGGCTATGGGTTCGCTGTTCATGGATGCCTGGGATCCGATAGGGACCGACGGTTTCAGCAGTACCTATTCCAGTGCGATCGCAGAGAACCTATACGATCCGGCGATGTTCGAAAGCCCAGCTTCAGCCATACAAACTCCTCTTAGAGCTATTCCAATCGAGGTCGATACTAAGGTCAGAAGGGACGAAGAGGGTAACGTGGTCGGTGACTTCGATGTTCCAGCCAATGCGATCAACTACGACCCTGTTAGTGAAAAATGGGTCGAGGTCGGTGAAGGCCACAAATCAATGTCAATGGCAACCTATGAATTCAAGTTCGGCAATTTCCATCACGGACAGCCAACAACAATAGCAGATTTCCTGTATGCCCAGGGATTTCTCAACGAGTGGGCAAACAAGGAAGGCGATGACGATCCTCTGTACGAACAGGGCTATTCATCGAAGCTCAAAGAACAGCAGGATACATTAATCGGTTGGGTAATCCATCCCGACGATACCATAACCGTGTATTTCAACTACAACTTCCCGGCCAGTAAAGAGAGAGTTGCAGGCTGGGGTGCACCTGGAATCAGCGTATCGGCCTCCGGTCAGCCAGTCGGTTGCGCCTGGGAAATCATAGAGGCACTTGCGCTTATGATAACGGAGGGAAGCCAGTCCGGAACTACCTACGCCATCACCAGGGATCCGGCGGTCACGGAAGTCGATGTCCTTTCTCCGAGCTGTGTTAAGGATATCGCGGCCAAGTTGAAGGAAATGATCGATAGAAAGTACATACCTAACTACATCAAGGGTTTCGTGACCGAGGAAGAAGTGCTCGCCAGATACAACGCTGCGCTTAACTTTATCGACAAGTACGGTCACGCCTATATAAGCAACGGCCAGTACTATCTGGCAAAGTTCGACACAGCCTCTAACTTCGCCGAACTGAGAGCCTTCAGAGATCCAACCTATCCGTATGAGAAGGGGTACTGGAAGGAATACCTCAGGGCGACTAGGTTGAGAATCGACCACCTCGACGTTCCAGCCATATCTACTTTCGGAATGGATATCAATGTGGTCGTAGATGTCTCCGAAGTTTTATATCCGGAAGACACCGCTGTTCCAGCCACAAAGGGATCGGTCGTAGTTACGCTGATAACCGACACAGGCGAGTTCAGTTTCGATGCGACATTTGTCGGTGACGGTTTCTTTGAGGCGGTAATCCCGGCAAGCGCACTCGAGGGCCTTGCGGCGGGTTCCTATAACGTAATGGCCATAGCTTCTCTCGAAGGAGCCGTACCAGCCTCCGCTTCCGCACAAGTCGTGCTTTACTGATAAATACCATTCATGATAGTACCCCGAAAGGGGTACTATCATTCTTCTGAGGTGCAATATGTACTGGAAATATGCTTTGAAGAGAGTTCTGTACGGTCTGCTAATGTATGCTATCCTGGTATTTGTCTTCTCTGCTCTCTTCAACACTGTTATGGAACAAACCCTTAGGGCCCAGATAGAGGAGCAGGTACGAAGCGAAACGATGCGTATGACAAACAGAAGCGCACAGCAAATGCAAGACTATGTAGTGGTTAGAAAGGCCGAGCTTTACTCGCTTTACAGGCTCGATAGACCGGTGAGCGAAAGAGTTTTGTGGCGCACCTGGGATACTCTGACTTTCAATTTCGGCAACTCGACCCTGATAAGATCTGCTGATGGAAGTAGAAGTGTCTGGAGAATAGTTTCTGAAGCGATTCCCAACACTTTGTTGCTCTTTACGGTGTCAATATTCGTTGATATCATAATCGGTGTCTGGTTGGGTCTAAAAAAAGCACAAAAGGCCGGTGGCGTCCTCGACAAGAGTACATCGGTCGGTACAATGGTCGTCTTCGGCATGCCCTCGTGGTGGCTGGGAATGCTGCTGATAATGTTCTTCGCATATACGATAAGAATATTTCCTTCCGGAGGGTTGCACTCGACACCTCCACCGGAAGGGATCGCATATTTCTTCGATCTCATTTACCACCTAGCGCTTCCCGTCCTCACGCTGGTCGTTCTAGGCTTCTGGGGAAGGGCCTTCCTCACCAGAAACATAGTCCTGGGAATCCTCCAGGAAGACTACATAATGGCGGCCAGAGCCAGAGGCATACCCGAACGCAAGATCCTCTACGGTCACACGATGAGAACGGCCGCCCCTCCCATAGTCACGATGTCGCTTCTGGCGCTTCTGGCATCGGTTTCCGGAAACATAGTCTTCGAGGGAATCTTCTCATGGCCGGGGATGGGTAACCTCTTCTGGTTCGCCCTTCAGCAGAACGACGTACCGGTACTCATGGGTAATCTCGCCGTTACTACCGGGCTGTACATAGGCGGGTTGGTCATTCTTGATCTCATATACGGGCTTCTCGATCCCAGGATCAAGGTTGGTGGTAAGGCATGAGGTGGACCGATATAAAGGATTCTATAAAAGACTTCTGGAATGAATTCAGAAAGGTGAAGTCCGGAATAGTCGGCATCGTTTTTCTCGGTATATTTCTATTCATTCTATTTTTCGAGCGTTTCATAGTGCCGTTTCCGCAGGTGAACAACAAGTGGAGAGATATTACCTTCTGGCAGGATCTGCCTTCCAGCGCCGCCCCCGAGTGGACGAACTTATTCACCTCAAAAAAACGTGCGTTATCGGAATCTATAGGAGAATACGCCCTAACTGAAAAAGCCGCCGGTACTGTGAAAATACTCGAGTATGTTTTTGAGTACGACTATAAGGCAGGAGTTGCGCCTTCGGATCTCATTTTCCACGCCGAGGGAACCGGAAAACCAACCGTCATTCTGACGATAGAAAGGCCCGATGGTTTGACGCTGGATCTATTCAGAAAACAAATGGAGATGAACAGCTCTCAGGAGATAAGAGTTGCGATAGACAAATCCAGTCAAAGTGCCGCCTATAACTTCGGGAGAAAGTACGATTCCGTAGAGGGGATCCCTCTTCAAACGGTCAAGACGACAGATGTTATCTTCTCCAAAGCTCAGATAGGGATGTTTAGAGCTCCATCGGCTTTAAACGGTGTTTACAAAGTGAAAGCCACCCTGATGCTCCAGAAGGCCGATGAAAGAGTAGATAAGGTTTATTTGAACGTTGTCGGAAGGGTCTTCGGCATACTGGGTACAGACAACTCGAAGAGGGATATCTGGAGCGGGGTACTGGCCGGAGTGAAATGGGCGCTGCTGATCGGGCTTCTCACGGCGGTCATATCGG